>ENA-ORVB01000973-ORVB01000973.1-human-gut-metagenome-genome-assembly--contig:-NODE-973-length-21180-cov-15.6151_pt1 | contig 21180 bp, 18 predicted proteins | sample MGYA00242090_ERZ509231 | MGnify/ENA primary metagenome ERZ509231 (study PRJEB26280, sample SAMEA2338798) | human gut metagenome | biome: human gut; feature: human-associated habitat; material: faeces...
ATGTGCTCAATATGTTAAGCGTGTTACAGATTTCTTAGAAGAAAATAATTTTTAGTATTTTGTATTGAAGGTTGAATTGATTTTCTGCCTTCTTTTTATACGGGCATATCTATTGATGTTTTATTGAGGCAGGTTCGTAATTTGTTTGATTTGGAAGTATTAATGATGAAACGATATATAAATTATTCAATAGTATATGCAGTATTAGCTTTAGTGGGTGGAGTCTTTTTAAGTGAGTTTACGAAGATAAATGATTATGCGGCTTGGACTACATTGTCTGTTGTTCATACACATTATTTTATCTTGGGTATGATGTTCTTTTTGATTCTTGGCTTGGTTTCAATGAACATTAATTTAAAAATAAATCGAGCAGTTTTGTTTTATAATATAGGACTTAATTTAACGGCTATTATGTTAGTTGTACGTGGGATTGTTCAAGTTTTAGGCTTTAAAATTGTATCTACTTTGATTTCAGGTATGGTCATATTGTTTTGGGTGTTTCATTGATTTTGATATTATTGGATATTAAAAAGGGTTGTATTAAAGGTGGATTATGATCCATCTTTTTTTTGACATTATCACATAATTTTAATATATCCCTTATATAAAGATGATATTAAAAGAGTTTAATTTAACTTTCTTAACTTTTTTTGTTTCAGGCTTTTTATTATGGTATACTTTTCTACGTAGAGAAATTCTCTACAAAAATAGGAGAGTGTTTTTATGTATTCGAAATATGGAAAGCGAACGATTGATTTTCTTTTGAGTTTGGCTGGAATCATAATCTTATCTCCACTATTGATTGTATTAATGGTTTTAATTAAGGTGACTTCTCCGGGGCCTGTGTTTTTTAAGCAGAAGCGTGTGGGAATTCATAAGTCTTATTTTAATATTTTAAAGTTTAGAACAATGCGTATTGATACACCGAAAGACATGCCTACGCATTTATTGGAAAATCCAGATCAATATATTACGAGTATTGGAAAATTTTTGAGAAAGACGTCTTTGGATGAGCTTCCACAGTTGTTTAATATATTTAAAGGGGAAATGGCAATTGTGGGTCCAAGACCTGCTCTATGGAATCAATATGATTTAATTGAATTGAGAGATCATTATGGCGCTAATGATGTACTTCCTGGTCTTACTGGTTGGGCTCAGGTAAATGGTCGTGATGAGTTGGAAATAGATGTGAAGGCTAAGCTTGATGGAGAGTATTGTAAGAATTTAAGTTTTTCTTTTGATGTGAAATGTTTTTTTACGACAATCTTTTCAGTGTTAAAACATGATGGGGTTGTCGAAGGTGGTACGGGAAGTATCCATAATAAAGATAATAATAACTAGGGGATAGTTATAAGGTCTTCGTTTATATCATATTTAGGTTGAGGGGTTTTGTATGGTCGTAGCATTAGTATATGCGTTTGATACATGTTTGGATCGTATTCATTTATTGAAGAAATACTACACTTCCAAGGGGTTTGATGTTGTGAGTGTAACTTCAAATTTTTCGCATAGAAAAAAAGCGGTTTATCAAGCTGAAGCTGATGTTGTGATTTCTGTTCGTGAGTATCATAAGAATCTTTCTGCGGACAGAATCTTGTCTCATATTGAGTTTTCTAAAAAGGCAAGAAAGGCAATGGAAGACATTCAACCAGATTTAATTCATTGTATTATACCGTGTAATACGCTTGTAAAAGAAATGGCGAAATATAAAAAGAAACATCATAATGTTAAAGTGATGTATGACATTATTGATTTATGGCCAGAATCCATGCCGATTGATCGATATAAGGGATTATTGCCATTTAAAATATGGAAGAATAATCGTGATAAGTATTTATCAAGTGGGGATGTTGTTTTCTGTGAATGTGAATTGTTTAAGAAATATGTACATTGTGGAAATGTTCTATATTGGGCAATTGATAGAGAGTGTTTGCCAATGAATCCATATTTAAGTGAGAATGAGTTGCAGTTCTGCTACTTGGGTTCTATTAATAATATTATAGACATTCCTAGAATCACTGCTTTTTTAAGGGAGTGCAGTACTCATAAAAAGTGTACGTTACATATTATTGGTGATGGTGAAAATAAAGAATATTTCATTCAAGAAGTATTATGTGTAGGAGTCAATGTAGTTGACCATAAGGAAGTATACGATTTTCAACGCAAACAAGAAGTGTTTGATCAGTGTAATTATGGCTTTAATGTCATGAAGTCGAGTGTAGTAGTTGGGTTGACTATGAAGTCACTAGACTATATGTGTGCGGGACTTCCTATCATAAATACAATTAAGGGGGACACAAAAGATTTTTGTGAAGAATGGAATATTGGTTTCAATTTGAAAAAGTCGAATATAAAAGAAGTGGCAGAAAGGGTTTGCTCAGAAAGTATGGATGTGCAACTTCAAAGAAGAAGAAATATTCAGAATTTGTATAACACATACTTTACGACAAAGAAATTTAATGCCACATTGGATGAGGCTTTAAATCGAATTTTTTAGAAAGCTAGGTGATTAAGAATGATTTCAGTCGCAATGACTACGTATAATGGTGAAAAATATATTTGCGAACAAATAGAATCCATTCTTAATCAATCTTTAAAAGTAGATGAAATTATTGTTTGTGATGATGGATCGAGTGATTCAACTATAGAATTATTAAAAAAATATCCAGTTAAGGTAGTACAAAATGATGTGAATCTAGGGTATCGTCTTAACTTTAAAAAAGCTATGGAATTATGTAGTGGGGATTATATTTTTTTGTGTGACCAAGACGATATTTGGTTGCCTAATAAAGTAGAAGAAATGGTGCATATTATGAAGACTCATTCGAATATGCATGTATTGTCTTCTTCTTTTATTTATATTGATGATAAGAATCAAGAAATACAAATGAAACTGGATAAGAGTCGATCCAATAATAATTTATATTGTCGTCCTGTTGAAAAAGATAGTTTATATCGAGTGGATTTCTTGGATTATCTTGCCATGAACTATTTTCAAGGTTGTTCACTTCTATTGGATAAGTGGATCAAGGATTTAGTTTTAGAACATTACTCTACAGATATTGAACATGACTATTTAATTAATAGTATTGCGGCGAGTTTTGATAGTATGTACTTTTATAATAAGCCATTGTTTCAGTATCGTTTGCACGAAAAGAATTCTATTGGTGCACAATATGATACGCAAACAAAAGAAGAACATTTGCAACGAGCAAATACATTAAAGATTCGTACACAGAATGCTCATAATGCATTAAATGTATTAAATATAATTCGATTGGCAAATTCGGATTATTATCAAGAGAATCAAGAAGAGTTTAATCATATGAGTGCTTTTTTCAACCAACATATTCAAGCATTGGAAAATAAGAAGTTTTTTAAGTTGTTGTGTCAAAATACAAGTCCTTACTATTCACTTATTAAAACAAAGAAGGCAAGAGTTATGGACTTATTGTATGTACTGAAAGAAAAGGTGATTCGATGATTTCAGTTGCGATGGCTACATTTAATGGCGAAACATATATTCAAGAACAGTTGGATTCTATTTATAATCAAACACGCAAAGTGGATGAAATTATTATTGTAGATGATTGTTCAAATGATTTAACTGTTCAAGTTGTTGAGCAATATATTTTATCTCATAAAGATATAGATATTAAGTTATACAAGAATGAAGAAAATCTTGGGTATAAAAAGAATTTCAAAAAAGCAATTTCGTTATGTCATGGAGATTATGTTTTCTTGAGTGATCAGGATGATATTTGGAAATCAAATAAAGTAGAAGATATGATTTCTATTATGGAAAAGAATCCAAATATTTCAGTCTTAGCTTCTTCTTTTGAATTTATAGATCAAAAGGGAGATGTTTTTACGGTTCCTTTAGATTCTCGAATGTCCAATAATAATCTTCTCATGAAGAAGGTTAAAAACAATGATGTAGTACCCATCAGTTTTTATGAACTATCAATTCGTAATAGTTTTCAAGGTTGTGCCTTGTGTCTAACAAAAAAATTATGTGCTCGTTTTCTAGAATGTTTTACAGAAGAGTTTGTACATGATTGGTTGATTGTATTATTGGCAAGCGAAACAAATTCCATGTATTTTTATAATGCATCCTTATTTCAATATAGGATACATGATAAAAATGCGATTGGATTAAAAGATGTTACGGCATCAAGTACAGTTACGGATGCTTTATATGCACGTATAGCATTTTGTGAATCTGCTTTACATGTGATGCATGTATTAAGAAAAGTAGATTGTGATTTTGAGAAGAATATTACGGATTTTGATCGTTATTCTGATTTTTGTGAGAAACATATTCAATACTTAAAAAAAGGTAGTTTTTTCAGAGTGTTATTTCAAAATTTCAGTTCGTATTATAAAGTGATTAAGACACCAAGAGCACGTGTAATGGATTTGGTATTTTGTTTAAAACAAGGGATAAGAAGGTAGATATGAAAATTTCATTAGTTATAGTGGCATATAAAAATGGAGATATTTTATTGGATTGTTTAAATTCAATTGAAAAGTACAATGATTTAAAGGATGAATTAGAAATCATTGTAGTGGATAATAGTCCTATCAATGAAAGAGTTGAATCTTTTGTAAGACAATCGAATATGCAAAATATACAATATATACCTTCCAACAATAAAGGCTTTGGTGCAGGAAATAATGTGGGTGCCAAGGTTAGTCAGGGAGAGATCATTGGATTTATAAATCCAGATATAGTATTGATTGAACCGATTTTTAAACAAATCTATTCGGATTTTGAAAAGAATTCAAATGTAGCGATTGAAGGCATTCAATTGGTGAAGAAGGACTTAAGTCCAGGGTACTCCTTTTATTTTGAGTACAATACAAAATTGTGGCGAAATTGGACAATTAAATTATGGAATAAATGGGGACGGTTTAATGAGAAGAACATGTTCATAACAGGAGCAAACTTATTTGTAAGAAAAGATATGTTTATGAATGTGGGCATGTTTGATGAGAATATATTTATGTATTTTGAAGAATCTGATTTAACAAGTCGTATTAAAAGTATATATCCTCATGCAGAAGTGAAATTCAATAAAGGGTTAAAAATGATTCATTTAGAGGGCGGATGTACAGACGCATCGAAAGAGCGTATTAAAATGAGTTGGGATTCAATGATTTATTATGGGAAAAAGAATCATTTGAATTATAAGAAAAAGGTACGTTTTGAATATGGGTATTATAAATTTAAGAAATGTATTTTTAGTTTGATCAGTCTATCAAAGAAAAAAGAATATACAGAATTACTTGAATTTTTAAAACAAAATTATCGAGAATATTTATAGAATTTATGGATTATGGTAGAATACGATATGTTTATAAAGGAGATCTTGCATGGAAAAGAATACAACGAGCTTAATATATAGAATATTTGCAGCACTTTTATCAATTGTACTTTTGGTTTTGTCAGGCTTTGCGGCTTACCAAATTGTGACATTAAATGTATTGCCTAGTAATTTATTATTACCAGTCATCTTAATTATTGTGATTTTAAATGCGATTTTAATTTTATTAATTAATTTTATGACACATGCGATTTGGACAAAAGTGATTAGTGTGATTTTAGTGATTCTAGTAGGATGTACTATGGGATTTGGAAATGTATATTTATATGAGACATACAGTACACTAACTTCTGTTACAGGTGCTGAAAAGGGATCTATTAAAAATACAATTTCAGTTATTACCAAAACGGATCATGATGAAGATATTCAGAGTTTAAAGAACGAAAAGATTGGTGTATTAAGAAACATTGATTCTGTGGGAACAAAGAAGTGCCAGAAAAAATTAAAAAAATATTCTTTTTCATACAAAAAATATGATAACTTGCAAGCATTAGTAAAAGCACTATATGAAGATGAAGTGCAGGCTATTGTGATGAATGAAATTTATCGCGCAAACGTAGAGGAAATGGAAGAGTATAGTGGTTTTTCAAATGAAACAAAATCGATTTATCAAGCTGTGTATTATACAAATAACAAAAATGATGCATTAGTGGTTGATGATATCACAAAGAACCCATTTACGATCTTTGTCAGTGGTAATGATACATATGGAGATATTGATGAATTATCAAGAAGTGATGTGGATATGATTGTTACGGTAAATCCAACTACGTCAACTGTATTGATGGTAAATATTCCTAGAGATTATTATGTTCAAACTTCATATGGATATGATAAATTAACACATACGGGTATGTATGGTATTGAAGAAACGAAACAAACGGTAGAAAACTTATTAGGTATTGATATCAACTATACATTTAGAGTGAACTTCTCAAGTGCAGAAGATATAGTAGATGCATTGGATGGTGTTGATATTGAAGTGCCTGAAGGAATGGCTGTAGAGAGATTAAATGCGGATTGGGCATTGGAAGGTGTTCATGAAGGATGGAATCACTTAAATGGTGCTAGAGCTCTAGCTTATGCTCGTGAAAGACATGCCTATGTAGATGGTGATATTCAGCGTGCAAAGAATCAGCAGCAAGTATTGGAAGCTATCATTAAAAAGGCAGCTTCTTCAAAGATTTTGACCAACTACACAAAGTTATTAAAATCATTCAAAAATGCATTTGATACAAATATGTCAACCAATGAAATCACGACTTTACTTCAATATGAATTGCAGGCTATGCCAAATTGGAAATTCCAAAACTATGTATTAAGAGGTACAAATAGTTCAGCGGTTTGTGCATCTATGGCTCAAGAGCTTTCGGTTGTCATGCCAGAAGATTATTGTGTTAGTATTGCTCGTCAAAAGATTGAAGCTGTACTTGATGGAAAATCAGCGAATAAGATCAAAGATGAATATGATACAGGTGCAGCTGGTGTGGCTGAAGGATATATTGAGCAGGAAAATGCTCAGGCTCAAGGAAGTGTATATTATGATTATTCACAAAACTATGATTATGGATATACAGATCAAGAACAGTATGAAGAACCTTCTATAAATGAAGAACCATTACTTGAAGATGGGGAATAGTCATGAAACCGACTATTGTTGTATCTGGTATTAACTTATTTCAAGGTGGCACGTTAACGGTTTATTACAATTTTTGCGATGAAATCATTCAGTCCAAGTTATATGAAAAATATCATTTCATATTATTTGTACATAAGGTATCGTTGTTCGAAAAATACCAATCTTATTTTGAAATTATTGAACTTCCTGAATCACGTAAAAGCTGGTTTAAAAGAATGTATTATGAGTATTCGTACTTTAAAAAATATTCGAAAGACAAAGATATCTATTTATGGATTTCAATTCATGACATGACTCCAAAAGTACATGCGAAACATCAAGTTACATATTTCCATAATCCAACATTTGCGTATAAAGCGGGATGGAAAGATTTTAAATACAATAAGAAAGTATTCTTGTTTTCTCTATTCTATAAATATTTGTATAAAATCAATGTACATGCCAATGATTATGTCATTGTTCAACAAGACTGGATTGCCAGTTCCATGCAGAAGCTATTGAATATGGATTTGAATCATATTTGTGTAATGCGTGCTGAACATGGGATTGATACAAGTAAATATCAAAATATTGAAAAGATTCAACCATATACTTTCTTTTTTCCAAGTGTGAGTCGTCATTTCAAGAATTTTGAAATTATTTGTGAAGCTACAAAAAGATTAAATCGTGAAATCAATCAAGACTTATATCAAGTTGTGCTTACAATTGATGGATCTGAAGATACATACGCAAAAGATGTTGTGAATCAGTACAATTCTGTTTCGAACATTCATTTTACTGGATTATTATCATTAGATGATGTATTTGCGTATTATAAGAAATCCAGTTGTTTAATTTTTCCTTCAAAGCTTGAAACTTGGGGGTTACCAATAAGTGAAGCGAAGGAATTTGATTTACCCATGATTGTGGCTGATTTACCATATGCTCATGAAACTGTAGGAACATATGATGGTGTTTGTTTCTTTGATGTGAATGATGCAGACGATTTAAAAGTAAAGATGAAAAAGGCTATATTGAAAGAAGATGTTTTCAGTTTAGCAACGTATAAGAACACAAGCCCGAATGTTTGTAAATCATGGAATGAAGTAATTACAAAGCTATAAAAAGGACTTTTGTTCTTTTTTTGATGTGAATATGCTAAAATAGGAATGTTTGAGAGGTAATCCAATGGATAAGACAAATGCGATAGAAGTACGTAATATGTCGAAGCAGTTCAAGGTTGAATATGATAAGGCAAATACGTTAAAGACAAAATTAATATTTTGGAATCGAAAAAAGCCTGAGTTTCATCAGGTACTAAACAATATAAATTTAAATATCAAAAAAGGGGAAACTGTAGCCTTAATTGGTGTGAATGGTTCTGGTAAATCAACTTTATTAAAGTTGATGACTAAAATTATTTATCCAACAAAAGGAACGATTGAAACGGATGGAAAGTTAACTTCATTGCTTGAGCTAGGGGCTGGGTTCCACCCCGATTTTACGGGCCGTGAAAATATTTATTTCAATGCATCTATTTTTGGCTTAACTAGAAAAGAAATCGATGCTCGTATTGATGACATTATTGAATTTAGTGAATTAGGTGAATTTATTGATAATCCAATTCGTACATATTCTTCGGGTATGTATATGCGTCTAGCTTTCTCTGTAGCCATTAATGTGGATGCTGAAATCTTATTGATTGATGAAATTTTAGCTGTAGGAGATCAACACTTCCAGGAAAAGTGCTATAACAAATTAAGAGAATTGCGTGATTCAAATAAAACAATTGTGATTGTTACACACAGTTTGGAAGTTGTAAAAGACTTGTGTACTCGTGTCATATGGATTTATAAGGGACAACTTCGTTTGGATGGGGATCCTACTTATGTTGTTGATGAGTATTTAGAACAAGTGGCACAAGACCATAAGCAGGAAAGACAAAAGAATATTGAGAGTGGTAAACAAAAAAGTAAGGCTGTTGTTTATATTGATAGTCCTAGAGATATTTCAAAAGTGGATGCAACAGATAAACAACACTTGTTTAAGGGATGGCAAATCTCGGATTCAGATGATGCCACAATTCATTTCTATTTAGATGGAAATTCTATGGATGTTAAAGTGGATCGTACATATAGAAAAGATGTATATGATGCATACTTTGATCATTATGTTGGATTTATGGATGTAAATACTATTGGATGGCAATTCCAGTATGATTTAACAACCTTAGAAAAAGGTAAACATAAATTTAAAGTTGAGTGTAAAGAGAAAGAATGTATTTTGGCCTCTAAAGAAATTGAGTTTGAAAATGTATAGAAGGTGATGGCGTATGAGTATATTTAAAAATCTTTATAATTATCGAGAGTTATTAAAAACGAATGTTAAAAAGGATATTCGTGGTAGATACAAAGGATCTTTTTTAGGAATCTTGTGGTCATTTCTAAACCCATTATTACAAGTTGTAGTATATTGGATTGTATTTCCATACTTGTTTGGTCGTGGAGTAACTGGTGAAAATTACTTAATTTATTTGATTACAGGTATTATTCCATGGACATTCTTTATGACATCCGTAAATATGGGAACTAGTTCGATTAAGGCAAATGGGGGGATTATTAAAAAAGTATATTTCCCAAGAGAAATCATTCCGTTATCACAAGTTCTTAGTGGAATTGTAAACTTTTTGATTTCATGCTTAATTATCATTATTTTCTGTATTGGAACAGGTACCGGACTTAGTTATCATGTTATTGCGGTATTCCCAATTCTTATCGTTCAATCTTTACTGGCATTAGGCATTGTATTGATTTTAAGTGCAATCGATGTATATGTACAAGATATTGAGAATATTGTAGCCTTCATTTTAAATATGTTGATGTATGGTACTCCAATTATTTATCACCTAAGCCAATTCTCTGCATCAAGTGCAGGTATTCTATATAATCTAATAACAATCAACCCGTTGACAACCATTATTGGTTCTTATCGAAATGCGTTTATGTATCATCAATGGCCTGATTTTGCAGCATTAGGATTAGTGTTTGTGTTCTCACTAGTTGTTGTTATTGTTGGATATATTATTTTCAAGAAATTAGAAAAAGGCTTTGCGGAAGAATTGTAGGTGTGAGTAGTATGGCTTTAAAATATAGTATTGAAAGATTTGAGTTTCATGACTTAAAAACAAAACAGTTTATTACCATTGTTGGCTGGTGCTATCAAGAAGATAATGAAAGTGTCAATTATCACATTAAACTGGACGGAAAAGAAGTTGATTTCGAGTTATTTCGACCAGGTCGTGAAGACATTATAAATGGCTATGATTTAGGTTTTAAGAATACGCATATTGGGTTTCGTTTGATTATCGATTGTAATGAAGAACCTAAATCGATTGAAATCATTGCATATACAGATACATGTAGTGAAAGTATTTTGAATTATGATCAAAGAAAAATTAATAAATACAGAGACAAAAGAGAAATCAATACATATATTGATGAATTTACATTCAATGAAGAAACAAAGACTTATCAACTAAAAGGTTGGGCTTATTCATATGCGAAAGATCCAATTGAATATTCTGTCTTTGATTCAAATGGAAAAAAGGTGGATATTGAATTTCATTCAAAAGGTAGAGTGGATTTATATTCCTTATTCTTTGTGGGTGAAGACCAAATTGATTGTGGATACACTATCAAATGGAAAGGAAACGCGAAAGAAAAGTATAGTTTTGTGTTGAAGACTAAGAATTATCAAAGTAAAGAGATTCTTCAAGAAAAAACGCCAAGTCAAAATGTGCTTTCAAAAGTTCCTAAACTATTTAAAATGATGAGTTATCAACATATTAAAAATGGCTTTAGAATTCTTAGAAAAAAAGGTTTTTCTGGTGTTATTGATCGTATTGTTCATGGTTCAAGTAATTGGGCAGAATATGATGAATGGTTTAATGCCACTAAAGTAACGGAAGAAGAATTAGAAAGACAAAAAAATACTAAATTTGAATTTGCTCCAATGATTAGTATTATTGTTGCCACATTTAATACGAAAGAAGAGTACTTAAAAGAAATGATTGATTCTGTACGTAATCAGTCATATTCAAATTGGCAATTGTGTATTGGTGATGGAAGTACAAATGATTCGGTAGAAAAATACGTGAAAGAACATTATGGGGATGATTCAAGAATCGTATTTAAAAAATTAGAAAAAAACTATGGTATTTCTGGAAATATGAATGGTGCCTTAGAATTAGTTACAGGTGATTATGTGGGCTTATTTGACCATGATGATTTATTGACACCGGATTGTTTGTATGAATTTGTAGCTTCCATGCAGGAAGTTCATCATGATTGTGTATATTCGGATGAAGATAAGTTGAATGATAAGACAAAGAAATTTGAAGATCCACACTTTAAACCAGATTTCAGTATTGACTTATTGTGTTCTCATAACTACATTACACACTTCTTTGTTGTGAATATGGATATTGTTCGTAAAGTGGGTGGAATGCGTAGTGAATATGATGGATCGCAAGATCATGACTTTATCTTTAGATGTGTAGAGCAGGCTAACAGTGTACACCACGTTCCAAAGATTTTGTATCACTGGAGAATGCACCCATTATCAACGGCTATGGATCCAGAAAGTAAGATGTATTGTTACACATCTGGTAAAAAGGCCATTGAATCCCATTTTAAACGTGTTGGTATTGATGCAATAGTTGAAATGTTACCTCGTCCTTTATATGGAATGTATCATTGTAAATATACAGTGAAAGATCATCCATTGGTATCTATTTTGATTCCAAACTACAATCATAAAGATTTATTAAAGGGTTGTGTTGAATCTTTAATGAATGTGAATACATATTCAAATATTGAAATTGTGATTGTAGAAAATAATTCGACTGAACAAGAAATCTTTGATTACTATAAAGAGCTTGAAGAAACATATTCAAATGTAAAAGTTATTTATTATGAGGGTGATTTTAACTATTCTAAAATCAATAACTATGGTGTGAAATACACGCATGGTGAATATATCTTGTTCTTAAACAATGATACGAAAGTTATTGAGCCAGATTCCATTGAAGATATGCTTGGAGTATGTCAAAGAGAAGATGTAGGTGCTGTGGGAGCTAAATTATTGTATGAAGATGATACAGTACAACATTGTGGTGTCGTAGTTGGATATCATGGTTATGCGACAGCTGCATTCTCATTGATTGACAGAAATGATTTTGGTTATATGGGTAGACCTCGTGTTTCGTGGGATGTATCTGCAGTAACAGCTGCTTGTTTAATGACAAAACGAGAAATCTTTGACGAAGTGGGTGGCTTTGATGAAGACTTTAAAGTTGCATGTAACGATGTTGATTTATGTTTAAAAATTAGAAGCTTAAATAAATGGATCGTTGAAGATGTATTCTCTGTTTGGTATCATTATGAATCTAAATCTAGAGGTTTAGAGGATACACCAGAAAAACAAGCTCGTTTCCAAAGTGAAATTGCTCGTTTCCAAAAGAAATGGCCAGAGATTTTAAAGAATGGAGATCCTTTCCATAATCCTAATTTTGATTTGGATAAAGGACCATTCACATATCCGAAGATTGAAAAATGAATTACTATAAGACAGGACAATTCGCAAAACTAGCGAATGTGAGTGAAAGAACAATTCGATATTATGACAAAATAGGGTTATTAAAACCCTCTTTTGTTATGGGAAATGGGTATCGTCAATATAGTGATTTAGATTTATTAAAGTTACAGAAGATTTTATCATTAAAACACTTGGGGTTTAGTATTGAAGAAATCTTTCCTATGGTTTTGGATAATACAGATTTAAAAGAAAGCTTTGAGTTACAAATTGATTTGATTGAAGATAAGATTAGTCATTTACAATCGTTGAAGGACGCTTTAAAAAGAGCGAGTCAAACGCCGGATTTAAGTTGGAATATGATTCTATCTTTAGTTCAATTATCGAATGAGGAAACAAACATTATTGAACAATATAAGAATGCGAAAAACTTAAATGATCGTATATCACTACATGAAAAGTATTCTACGAATAAGCAGGGTTGGTTTAATTGGTTATTCAATCAAATTGATTTTAGTAAAGTCAATCGATTATTAGAACTTGGTTGTGGTAATGGTAAATTGTGGCAAGAAAATAGGATTGATTTAAGAAATCGAGAAATCTTTTTATCGGATATTAGTGAAGGTATGGTTGAAGAAGTAAGAAATAAATTAGGTTCTGATTTTAACTGTATTGTGGCAGATGCTGAAAAGATTCCATTCAAAGACTCTTACTTTGATTCCATTATTGCCAATCATGTTCTATTCTATTTGAATGATTTAAATCTTGGTTTAAAAGAAATAAATAGAGTATTAAGACCAAATGGAATACTATACTGTAGTACATATGGAAAGAACCATATGAAAGAAATCACAGAAATTGTACAGAACTTTGATTCTAGAATTAATCTATCGAATCATAGTTTGTATGATATCTTTGGTTTAGAAAATGGAGAAAGTATTTTAAAAGAATACTTCTTCAATGTTCAACGAAAGGATTATCAAGATTCATTAGAAATTACTGAGTCAAAACCATTGATTGATTATATTATGTCTTGTCATGGGAATCAAAATGAAATATTGGGGCCTAGATTAAATGAATTTAAGGAGTATGTTGAAGAGTTATTAAAGAGGAATGATAAAATTGTTGTTACTAAACAAGCTGGTTTATTTATTTGTAAGAAGAGAAGAGGATAGAGGGTATGAGTAGATTGTTAATATATATGACACCTTGTGTGTTGTTACTCATTCCTTTAGGAATAACTATTAAAAATCATAAGGATAGTAAAATACTGAAGGTAGTGGAGCATAATGTTAAACGTATAAAATTGATTTGGTTGTTTGTTGTAGAGTGGATTTTAGCTACGGCATCTGTTTTGTCAGGCTTAAGATATCTTTCTTATTGGTGGGATTATCGAAAATTTAGTATAGTTAGTCTGATTTTAATTGTTGTATTTGGCTATATCTTCTGTGTATATTTCTATTATGTATTTAAAAGAATGAAAGACCGAATTGATTTATTGCTTGTTTTATTCATGATTCCAATCGGAATATCCTTTATGTTTGTGATGCTTCCGGATTATGTGCCAGATGAGCAATCACACTTTCAAAGAGCTTATTTGATTTCCAACTTAAATATCAAAACAATAAAAGAAGTATATATTGATTCGGATTATGGTATTCAAAAGTTAAAATCTTATGCTGAAGTATTTAATAATTTTGGATTTACTTTTCATCCAACATATACATTGTTTGAAGAAGCATCAAATTATAATGCATTGGTTTATTTGGTGCCAGGAATTGCGTTAGGTTTAGGTAAGATTTTGCATTTATCTTTATATACATGTTATTACTTAGGAAGAATGGCTAACTTAGCTTTGTTTATTAGTGTTGTTTCATATTCAATTAAAATAACCCCAAGATTAAAAAATGTATTCTTTGTTTTTTGTTTTAATCCAATGCTGATTCAATTGGCAGCTTCTTATTCTTCAGATTGTAGTATTATTGCAGCATGTATTTTAAGCGTTGCTTACTTTTTGTATTTGTTTGATAAGGAAAAGATTGAAACGAAGGATATAGTGATTGTTTGTAGTTTAATTATATTTATTCTTTTAGTAAAATTCGTCTATTTACCAATATTTGGCATTTATTTTGGAGTGATTCCTAAATTACTTCATATATCAAAGAAACAAGTGAAATTAATTATTATATTTATATTGAGTGCTATGTTTCTTTTGCTAATTTCAAATTATCTAAAAAAAGATATGACTGTATCTGAAGCATTTAAAGTTTATTACAAAACTGCACATGTGGATAGTGCTAAACAGATTCAATTCTTATTGGAAGATAAAATGAATATTTTCAGAATGTTATATCATACTATTTTAGAAAAGAAAGATTTCTATATTAGTACAATGGTCAGTAATTTGGGCTGGTTAGCTATCCAGATACCAAAACTTTCTTACTATCTATTTTTTGTTTCAATGATCTTTGCAACATGCACAGAAAGTATAAAGCATAAGTTTGGTAACAGATTCTGGTATATCTGTATTGTTGCAATAGAAATTGCTTTAATTATTTTAGGTATGTATTTATACTGGACAACAGTTGGAAGTTTTGTTACAGAAGGCGTTCAAGGAAGATATTTCTTACCTTTAGTACTTTTATTGAGTATAGCGTTATCGAATGGATTGTTAAAGAAATTTAATCGAATCTACTATTTTATTCCATTCATAATTCTGATTGATATTCCTGCTATTTATAGTGTTATCCATTTCTTTAATGTAATAATTTAAAAATAATTCTTGACCCTAACGTAACGTTAGGGTTTATTTTATATGTGTGATATAATGTATTTAATTATGGAGGTCTATTATGAAAGGTATTATTTTAGCTGGTGGTAGTGGTACTCGTTTGTATCCTTTGACTAAGGTGACTAGTAAACAATTACTTCCTATTTATGACAAGCCAATGATTTATTATCCTATGTCTATTTTAATGCAGGCTGGGATTCGTGAGATTTTAATTATTTCAACTCCGGATGATACACCTCGTTTTCAAGAGTTATTGGGGGATGGTCATCAGTTTGGTATTGAGCTTTCTTATAAGGTTCAGCCAAGTCCAGATGGACTTGCTCAAGCGTTTATCTTGGGTGAAGAGTTTATTGGTAATGATAGTTGTGCGATGATTTTGGGTGATAATATTTTCCATGGTCATGGTTTGACGAAGCGTCTTCGTGCGGCTGCTGAAAATGAAGTTGGGGCTACCGTATTTGGTTATTATGTAGAGGATCCTGAACGTTTTGGTGTTGTAGAATTTGATTCTGAGGGTAAGGCGATTAGTTTAGAGGAAAAGCCAACTCGTCCTAAGTCAAATTATGCGGTTACAGGATTGTATTTCTATGATAATAAAGTGGTTGAGTATGCGAAGAATTTAAAACCGAGTCCTCGTGGTGAATTGGAAATCACAGATTTGAACCGTATTTATTTAGAGAATGGTGAATTGAATGTCACTTTACTTGGTGATGGATTTACTTGGTTAGATACGGGTACGCATGAGTCTTTAGTGGATGCGACAAATTTTGTGAAGACAATTGAGGAGCACCAGCATCGTAAGATTGCGTGTCTTGAAGAGATTGCGTATGACAATGGTTGGATTGGTGAAGAGGAATTGGCATCTACTTATGAAATTTATAAGAAGAATCAGTATGGTGCTTATTTGAAGAAGATCATGGATCGTAAATATATTAAGTAATTGGGGGTATAGTGATGAAGGTAACTGAAACAAAGATTCCTGGTGTATTGATTATTGATACGGATGTATTTGGTGATCATAGAGGGTATTTTACGGAGACGTATTCGAAGCCTAAATATGAGAAGATGGGTATTACAGTCGATTTTGTACAGGATAATATGTCTTTTAGTGCACAGAAGGGTACGCTTCGTGGATTGCATTGGCAAAATCCGCCTTATGCACAGAGTAAATTGGTTTCTTGTACAAAGGGTACAGTGATTGATGTGGCTGTGGATATTCGTAAGGGTAGTCCTACATTTGGTCAATGGGTTAGTGTTGAATTGAGTGAAGAGAATCATAGACAGTTCTTTATTCCTCAGGGATTTGCGCATGGATTCTTAACTTTAACAGATAATGTGGAGTTTAGATATAAAGTCGATAATGTATACAACAAGGAATCTGAGGGTGGTATGCGTTATGATGATCCGACTTGTAATGTAGATTGGGGTTCATTATTAAATGGTATTGAGCCTGTATTGAGTGAAAAAGATCAGATTGGTCCTACTTTAGAAGAATCGAATAATCAATTTGTATATAAAGGAGAATAAAAGAATGAAAATTTTAGTAACGGGTGGTGCTGGTTTCATTGGTGGAAACTTTGTACATTATATGGTAAATAAATATCCTGAGGATATGATTGTAAACTTGGATAAATTGACGTATGCAGGTAACTTAGAGACTTGTAAGCCTGTAGAAGATAAGCCTAACTATAAGTTTATCAAGGGTGATATTGCAGATCGTGAATTTATCATGGATTTGTTTGAAAAAGAAAAATTTGATGTAGTCGTTAACTTTGCGGCCGAAAGTCATGTTGACCGTAGTATTGAAGATCCTGAAATCTTTGTTAAGACGAATGTTATGGGTACAACAACATTATTAGATGCTTGTGTTAAGTATGGTATTCAAAGATATCACCAAGTATCTACAGACGAAGTATATGGTGATTTACCATTAGATCGTCCTGACTTGTTCTTTACTGAAAACACTCCACTTCACACTTCAAGTCCTTATTCAAGTGCGAAGGCAAGTGCTGACTTGTTTGTTCTTGCATACCACAGAACATATGGTTTGCCAGTAACAATTAGTCGTTGTTCAAATAACTATGGACCATATCATTTCCCAGAAAAATTAATTCCATTAATTATTTCTCGTGCATTAAATGATGAAACAATTCCAGTATATGGAACTGGTGAAAATGTACGTGACTGGTTACATGTATATGATCACTGTGTAGCAATCGATTTAATTGTTCGTAAGGGACGTGTTGGTGAAGTTTATAATGTTGGTGGTCACAACGAAAGAACAAACTTAGAAGTTGTGAAGACTGTATTACATGCATTAAACAAACCTGAAAGCTTAATTACGTATGTAACAGATAGAAAAGGTCATGACATGCGTTATGCGATTGATCCTACTAAGTTGGAAACAGAACTTGGATGGAAACCAAAATATACATTTGATACAGGTATTCCAATGACAATCCAATGGTATTTAGACAATAAAGAATGGTGGGAAAACATCATTAGTGGTGAATACCAAAACTATTTTGAAAAGATGTATGTAGAAAAAGGAAGAGCTAAGGAATAATCTTTAGCTTTTCTTCTTAAACGAAAGGAAGGTTTTCTTATGAAGATTTTTGTGACTGGTGTGGCTGGACAATTGGGTCATGATGTAATGAATGAATTGGCTTCTAGAGGATATGTTGGAGTAGGTACAGACTTAGCTGAAAGCTATAGTGGTATTCAGGATGGTTCGTATGTAACGACAGCTGAATATATATCTTTGGATATCACTAATAAAGAAGCTGTAATGAATACAATTAAAGCAGTAAAACCAGATGTAGTTGTACACTGTGCAGCATGGACGGCGGTAGACTTAGCAGAAGATGAAGACAAACAGGCTAAGGTAAAAGCTATCAATGTGGATGGTACACAAAATATTGCGGATGCTTGTAAAGAAGTAGATGCGAAGATGGTTTATATTTCTACAGACTATGTATTTGATGGACAAGGAACTAAGCTTTGGCAACCAGATTGTAAGGATTATAAACCATTAAATGTATATGGTCAGACTAAGCTAGGTGGAGAACTAGCTGTTTCAAATACGTTATCTAAATATTTCATTGTTCGTATTGCGTGGGTATTTGGAAAGAATGGAAATAACTTCATTAAGACCATGTTAAATGTAGGAAAGAAATTTGATACATTACGAGTTGTAAATGATCAAATTGGTACGCCAACCTATACATTTGATTTAGCACGCCTATTAGTAGACATGATTGAAACGGATAAATATGGTTATTATCATGCAACAAATGAAGGTGGATATATCAGCTGGTATGATTTTGCTTGTGAAATCTTTAAACAAGCTGGATACACTACAAAAGTAAATCCTGTAACAACAGAAGAGTATGGTTTATCAAAGGCAGCTCGTCCATTTAATTCTCGTTTAGATAAATCTAAACTCGTAGAAAATGGATTTAAACCATTACCTACTTGGCAGGATGCATTGGCACGTTATTTGAAAGAAATGAGTAATCTATGATAAATAGATTACTTTTTCATATTACAGGACATAATTCAAAGAAAGTATTGTGTGCTATTCTATTTTCAATCTGCGTTTCTTTATTGTTAGCATTTTGTGTGCCATCGAATGTTTGGACATTAAACAGTGGAATACAAATTGGAGGATTAAGAATTCCATTATATCGTGCATTTATATTGTTTTTTGTAGTTTTCTTTTTAAGTTTGCATTTAGTGTATCCAGTAAAGAAAATTTATGATTTTATGTTTAAATATCGTTGGTATATAGGAGTATGCTTATTATTGTTTGTCACTCTATTTAAAATTAATGGAGATTCAATGGCCTATTATACTATGACCATACAAGGTGATAAGGTAGATGCTCTGTCTTATCCAATATTTGGAAAAATTCGCACAATACGTTCAGATGAATTTTTAGTAAATAATCCTGGTATTTTTGCGTCTGTAATGAATAATCCTTCATTTGAGAAGTATAATACAATTTTAAGAGGAACAGATACATTAAATATTATAAGTGGTGTATATAAAGGATTGGCCATGATAGCCTATCAACCATGGAAACTAATATTTACAATATTGCCTTTAGAAAATACCTTCAGCTTTTACTTCTATTTTGTGCCTGTGTTTGCCTTCTTATTCTGCATGGAATTATTTTATATCCTTTCCAAAAATAAATTAGTAGCATTTACTGGTGCAACATTGACTATCTTTTCGTCTTATTTTTTATGGTGGGGTTTTCCAAATTATCTATTAAGTGGAACAGCTACAATCGTATTCTTTTACAAATTTATCAATGAAAAAAATATAAAAAAACAAATCGTATTTGGACTATTAATGGCATTAAGCTTCAGTATTTTTGTTTGTAACTTATACCCGGCATGGCAAGTACCGGTAGGATATGTGTTTCTAGTTATAGGAATATGGATGATAAAAGAAAACTTTGAAAGAATTAAAGGCCAATCCAAGGTACAACGGTTTATATTTTTTGGAGCAATAGGAATTTGTATTTTACTTGTATTGAATTATTTTATAAGCACAAAGGAATATATTCAAATTATTAATCAAACGGTATATCCAGGAAAACGTGTGGAATATGGATCGAATGAAATTGGCAAACTATTGTGTTATGCACAATCTTTGTTCTTTCCAATCAAAGATATGTACAACAACAGTGAATCTGGTGTTTTCTTTTGTTTGTTTCCATTGTCTACTTTATTAAGCTTGTATTATTCAATAAAGAGTAAAAAGAAAGATTTACTATCTATTCTTTTATTAACTGTAGAAATTCCAATGATTATTTATACAACAATTGGTTTACCACCAATTGTCGCAAAATTACTACTATTTACGCACTCTACTAGTGTTAGAATGATTGATATACTTGGATTTGTTCAAGTGATTTTAATTGTAAGATTATTGTCTTTTTACAAAGATGAAAAACATATTAAACCAATAGTAGGAGGTATTGTAGCTATTGCATTTGCCTGTGAATCTGTTTTAATATGCAAATATTCTTTTCCAGATTATTTGAATAAATATTGGATGATCTTACTTTTTATTATGATTTTCTTTTTGTCATTCTATTTAATGACGAATTATAAAGGAAAAGGTTTTAAAAAATTTGAAATTTTAATCAGTCTTGTATCTATCTGTTCTGGATTATGTGTTAGACCAATATCAATAGGATTATCTAGTGTATACGCAAAGCCAGCTGCTCAAGAAATCCAAAAAATAGTTTCGAAAGATCCAACATCAAAGTGGGTAACGATTGGTGGTATTGAAACACCAAGCTTTACAGTGATGTGTGGTGCTCCTACAATCAATTTTGTGAATACGTATCCTAATTTAAAATTATGGCATACATTGGATCCAGATAAGAAGTATGAAAAAATCTATAATCGCTATGAGCATGTTAAAGTATTATTGACACACGAAGAAACAAGCTTTGAATTGATTCAAAGTGATTATATAACACTTAATTTATCTTATAAGGATATAAAAAAGGCAAAAGTGAAGTATGTATTCACTAATGGAGAAGATTGTGATATTGATTTCAATAATGGTTATGTAAAATTTGATAAAGTATATGATGAATCGGGTGTCAAAATATATAAAATTACATATCTTCTATAAAAAACATGATTCGTTCTTTAATGAGAGAACGAATTTTTTTAATAATAAACGAAATTTGTAGTAGAATAATACTTGTGCTATTATCCCGTTTTCGACAGTTATATAACGCAACAATGAGCGCAAACCTTTAGTTTAAA
>ENA-ORVB01000987-ORVB01000987.1-human-gut-metagenome-genome-assembly--contig:-NODE-987-length-21011-cov-2.66406_pt1 | contig 21011 bp, 21 predicted proteins | sample MGYA00242090_ERZ509231 | MGnify/ENA primary metagenome ERZ509231 (study PRJEB26280, sample SAMEA2338798) | human gut metagenome | biome: human gut; feature: human-associated habitat; material: faeces...
TATAAGATAATTTAAAAATTTTAAATATTATTTATAATAAATAAATTTAGTAGAAAAAAGAAATTGAAGGTGACAAAGTGTTATTCTCTAACAAAGATTTAAAGAAATTAATAATTCCTCTTATTTTAGAACAAACTCTTGCCATTACTGTTGGTATGGCTGATACAATTATGGTGTCATCAGTTGGCGAGGCTGCAATTTCAGGTGTATCCCTTGTGGATATGTTTAACAATCTTATTATTAGTGTTCTTGCAGCATTAGCTACTGGTGGTGCTGTTGTTACATCTCAATTTTTAGGAGCAGGTCACAGAGAAGATGCTTGCCGTTCGGCAGGTCAACTTATTTTTACTGAAACCAGTATAACTATTGTTATTTCAGCTTTGGTTATTTTGTTTAATAAGCCTTTGCTGAGCTTATTCTTTGGCAAAATAGAACCTGATGTTATGGAAAATGCTGTTATTTATCTTATTATTTCAGCACTTTCATTTCCATTGTTGGCTGTTTACGATTCATCTGCAGCTATTTTTAGGGCTATGGGTAATTCAGCTGTTACATTTAAGGTGTCTTTGCTTATGAATGTTATTAATGTAATAGGTAATGCCCTTTGTATTTATGTTTTGGGTATGGGTGTTGAAGGTGTTGCTATTCCATCACTTGTGTCAAGAGGTGTAGCTGGTATATTAATGTATGTTCTTCTTAAAAATCCTAATAACTTAATTCACCTTACAAAGGAAAAGTTTAAAATCCATTTTGATGTTGTTAAGAGAATACTTTTCATAGGAATACCTAGTGGTATTGAAAATGGTATTTTTCAGCTTGGTAGAGTTGTAGTTGTCAGTATTATAGCTGGCTTTGGCACTACTCAAATTGCAGCAAACGGTGTTGCTAATAGTCTTGATAGTATGGGTTGTATTATTGGTCAGGCTATGAATTTGGCAATGATTAGTGTTATTGGTCGTTGTGCTGGTGCGAGAGATGAAAAACAAATTAGGTATTATACTAAAAAACTTTTGGCTATGACATATTTATTTACAGCTATTGTAAATAGTACAATACTTATTTGTCTTAATCCAATTTTGTCAGTTTATTCTTTAAGTCCGGAAACTACAAGACTTGCGTATATTCTTGTTATGATTCATAATGGTGGAGCTATGCTTTTGTGGCCTGCATCTTTTGTATTGCCTAATATGCTTAGAGCTTGTAATGATGTTAAGTACACAATGATTGTTGCCATATTTTCAATGATAACATTTAGAATTGGCTTTAGCTATGTTATAGGTATTGGAATGGGAATGGGTGCTATTGGTGTTTGGCTTGCTATGATTTTAGATTGGATATTTAGAGTTATTTGCTTTGTTACCAGATATATTAGAAGTAAGTGGAAAGCTAAACTTGCTCTTTAATATTAAATTGACTGTCAATAAAGTTGATAGTCTTGTAAGAGTTCTATTTTATATTATACGACAATGATTTATAACTAATAAATCGTACATATAGAATTATTGCGATATTAAAGTAATTATCAAAAATTTATCACAAAAAATGTCCTCCCTTAATACTATATATTAAGGGGGTGTTTTTGTGGTATTTTTTCCTTCCTTTATGGTAACAGGCGGAGAACTGCCTTCAACTTTAACTGCTAATGAGGAAGAAAAATATGTTAAACTTTGGGAGCAAGGGGACATTTCCGCTCGCAATGAACTTATTGAGCATAATCTTAGATTGGTGGCACATATTGCTAAAAAATATAGTCAATTTAATGATAATGAGGATTTAATCTCTATTGGAACTATAGGTTTGGTTAAGGCTGTTTCAACTTATAGGGCTGATAAAGGCAGGTTGGCAACTTATGGAGCGAGATGTATTGAAAATGAAATTCTTATGTATCTTCGTCAAAATAAAAAACGACAAAATGACATAAGTTTGCAAGAAAGTGTTGGCATTGATAAAGAGGGAAATGAAGTAACTCTTGAGGAAAAGTCAGCCTTAAAAATGACTGTTGAAAAGTTATATAAAATAATGAAGGAAAGATTGACACCACGAGAACTTGAAATTGTAATTCTTCGTTATGGTTTAGATGGGCAAAAGCCAGTTACACAGCGAGAAATAGCTAAAACAATGGGAATAAGCCGAAGTTATGTGTCCAGAATTGAAACAAAGGCATTATCTAAACTAAAAGATTTATAAATAATAGTATCGCTTTTGCGATGCTTACATATACATATTTTCAAATCTATATCTTATAATCATAAAATCCATTTTTTATCTTAAAAAATTATCCCACAAGTTTACTGAATTATTGTTTTTATCAAATTTAAACATTGACATAGTCAAATAGTAGTGTATAATGAAGTTGTTATTTGATTTTAAAAGAAAGTTTTATAAATTATACTGTATTTAAAAATATTGACAAAAATAGAAATTAAGAAAAATGAAAGGTTGGGTGAATATATGAAAAAACCTAAAGTAGCTTTTGTATGTGTACATAATTCTTGTCGCAGTCAAATTGCAGAAGCATTGGGAAAATATCTTTCTTCAGATGTTTTTGATAGTTACTCGGCAGGAACAGAAACAAAGACACAAATTAATCAAGATGCAGTTCGTTTGATGAAAGAAATGTATCAGATAGATATGGAAAAAACACAATACTCAAAACTATTATCTGATATACCGGAAGTAGATATTGTAATTACAATGGGTTGTAATGTGAATTGCCCTACAATTCAATGTAAATATAGAGAGGATTGGGGATTAAATGACCCTACTGGAAAGGACGATGTTGAATTTTCAAAAATTATACACAAAATTCATTTAAAAATACTTGAATTAGCTAAGAAAATAGAAATAATTAGTTGAAAGTATATCATCAGAATACAGTTTAATTCTTTGGTGATTGATATTAAAGGAACAGTAAAAAGATAGTACAAAGTAAGGCAAACTTTAAAAAAACTTAAGGGGATTAAACTGATAAAATAAGAATTAACTTTATAAGTTGTTGTACAGCAACAATAACCGTTGTCAATTGATGACGGTTATTTTATTGTATTATTAAGAAAATTATGTTATAATTAACCATATAACTTTATTATAGGAGAAAGTAAAATGAGAGAAATTGATGTATCAAAAATTACTCAGACAATAAAAGAAATGTGTATTAAGGCTAACTGCTGTCTTAATTCTGATGTATATAATGCACTTGAAAAGGCAAAGTCAGAAGAATCATCTGAAATCGGCAAAAATATACTTTCACAACTTATTGAAAATGCTGACCTTGCAAAGTGTAAAATGAAGCCAATATGTCAGGATACAGGAATGGCAGTTGTTTTTATGGAAATTGGTCAAGATGTTCATTTTGTTGGTGGAAACATAACTGATGCTATTAATGAGGGTGTTCGTCAAGGATATACAGAAGGTTATTTAAGAAAATCTGTTGTTTCAGACCCTCTTATAAGGGTTAATACTAAGGATAACACACCAGCTATTATTCATTATGATATTGTTGAAGGTGACAAGGTTCATATTGAGGTTGCACCAAAAGGCTTTGGAAGTGAAAATATGAGCAAGGTTTATATGCTTAAGCCATCAGATGGTATTGAAGGAGTTAAAAATGCAATTATTGATTGTATTGAAAAGGCTGGTCCTAATCCTTGTCCACCAATGGTAGTGGGTGTAGGTATTGGTGGTAACTTTGAAATGTGTGCAACTCTTGCTAAAAAAGCACTTTTAAGACCTATTGGCTCTAAGTCAGATAAGGAACATATAAGAGAAATGGAAGTTGAACTTTTGCAGAGGGCAAATAATTTAGGTATTGGTCCACAAGGACTTGGAGGTAACACAACGGTTTTGGGACTTAATATTGAAACATTTGCTACTCATATTGCAGGTCTTCCTCTTGCAGTTAATATTAGTTGTCATGTAACAAGACATAGTGAAGTCACTATTTAGTGGAGGGATACAAGGTGAAAAATAACAAAAATAATGTCAATACAACAAAAACCAATAAAAAAACGGTATTTGCTTTTAGTTTGGTTATTATTGCGTTTATAACGGTTATTTATTATATGCTTGGACCGTCAGAAGGTTATATTCACTCTGATTGTGTAGATACACTTACTTGGGCAAATGCAACTGTAGAAAGTGGTCAACTTTTTAGCTCAACATTTTGCTATCCATATTTGTTGCCTTTTGGTTCAACATTTTTATTTTATCCTTTTGTTGCAATGTTTGGATTTACTATGTTTGCGTACCGTTTAGCAATGTTTGTGTTTATGGTTCTTTTTGCTCTTGCTATTTACTTTTGTGCAAGAGGTCTTGGTTGGAGCAGAAACACTGGTTTAATTGCAGTTTCTTCTGAGTTTATTATGGTTTCATCAAGTGTTAAACTTAGAGAGCTTTTTTGGGAACATATAATTCATTATAGTTTAGGAGCTTTCCTTGCTTTTGTACTTATGGCATTTATGTTTTATTTTATTACAAATTATAAGGGTAATAAGTATTCATTTAAAAATAATAGAAAGACAATTATACTTGGTGTTTTAGTTGCTTTATGGGCATTTTTTAGTGCTTTTGACGGACTTACTACACTTACACTTTCAACTTTACCTGTTTTAGGTGCACTTTTGCTTTCTGTTGTTTTTGATACTAAAAACAATATTATAGCAAAGGCAAATAAAGATATAATCCTATCATTTATTATTATTTTAGTTTCTACAATTTTAGGATGTGGTGTTCTTTCTCTTGTTACTAATAATATTGATGCTGGCTATGGCAGTGCTTATTCTAACATTGTTGAAAGTGGAGAATGGTCAAACAATGCTTTAAAATTTCTTGAACAGTGGACAACACTTTTAGGTGCTGATTATGAAATTGGTGGAGCTATAACAAGTGGCAAAAATATTCTTGCAGCTATAAAAATGGCAGGTAGTCTTGTGCTTTTCTTTACACCTGTTTATGCTGTATTTATATACAAAAGAGTAGTTAGAAATGAAAGAATATTTATACTTTTTCATTGGCTTATGGCAGGGCTTATACTTTATGGCTATGTATTTGGCAGTCTTTCAAGTGTAAATTGGAGATTGTCACCTATTATATGTTCTGCTGTTATGGTTAATATTATTGTATGGAAATATTTGTGGAATACTGTTAATTTAAAGAGATGTGCAGTTATAGTTTCTTTTTTAGTTGTGCTTTCAGGTGTTGTTACATTTGGTCAAATATGGTCTATGCCTGCTGACTATGGCAGAGATAATGACCAGCATCAAGTTGTTAATTATCTTGAGGAACAGGGGCTTAATTATGGTTATGCAACATACTGGAACGCAAATATACTTACGCTTATTTCAAATTCTAAGGTTAAAGTAAGAGATATTAGTTTAGATAACGACCAACCAGTAAAGGGATGGCTGAATACTGACAGGGCTTGGTATAATTCACAGCCTAAACAAGACAAGTATTTTGTTCTTCTTACAAATAGTGAATATGATGATAAGGTAAGCAGAAACCATAGTATACTTGATAATACTTCTGAAATATTGAGATATGGTAATTGGGTTATTCTCGTCAAGGATAACAATATTTTTTAGTAAAAGAGGTAAATTAATATGAATATAAATTTAACTACACCTATTACAAGAGAAAAGGCTAGAGAACTTAAGGCGGGAGATTTAGTTAAGATTACAGGTGTTATTTATACAGCTAGAGATGCTGCACACAAGAGAATGTTAGACAATCTTGAAAAAGGAATCCCACTTCCATTTGATTTAAACAATCAAACTATTTATTTTGCTGGTCCTGCACCAGCAAAGCCTAATGAACCTATTGGTTCTGTTGGACCTACTACAAGTTATAGAATGGATGCTTACTCACCTAAAACAATTGAGCTTGGACTTACTTGTATGATTGGAAAAGGTGCCAGAAATTCTGATGTTGTTGATGCTATGAAGAAGTATGGTGCTGTTTATATTGGTGCTGTTGGCGGTGCAGGTGCTTTACTTAGCACTTGTGTTAAAAAGTGTGAGGTTGTTGACTATGAGGATTTAGGTTCTGAGGCTATCCATAGACTTGAGGTTGTTGATTTTCCAGGCATTGTTGTTATTGATAGTCAGGGTAATAATCTTTACGAAACTGAGCCTGAAAAGTATAAAAAACAGATATAGTTTAAAATACTTTAATAAGTAATAGGTAAAGTTACTTGTAATGTATGAACTAATTATATAGAAAAGATTTAGAGTAATTTGTTGGGGCGACCAATGGTTGCCCCTTGTAAATGTAATTAATATTAAATATTAGTGTAATGTAATTTTTTGTTATTATTTATATAGTTTGTTAATATTGCAAATACAATAGTATTGTTTATTTATTGCTAATTTTACTTATAAAACATTATAACCTAAGTTTAACTTAATTTATAGTTAAACTATAATTTTCTTTTCACATTTTTGCACCCTTAGTTTAATGGATAAAACGGCCGGCTCCGGACTGGGAACTAGGGGTTCGATTCCCCTAGGGTGCATTAAATTAATATATAAATTACAAACAAAAGTAAAAGGCTAATTTTGTTGTTTCTTTAGTTTTATACCTTTCTTTACTTCTAAACTACCTAAGATTAAAAGAAAAATGCCAAAAGCCTTTCTTAGAATATTAGGAGTTATAAAATTCATAATTAAAGCACCAGCTAAAGCTCCTATTATACCCCACACTATAAGAGGTTTAAGGACTTTTTTTTCTATATTGTTTTCTTTTGCGTGAGTAATAACTGCAGTTATGGCAGTTGGTATAAAGTAAATTAAGTTTATAGCTTGTGCTGTTTTTTGGTCAATGGATAATAGTATTGTAAGTGCAGGTATTAATACTGTTCCACCACCTATACCCATACCACTTATTATTCCTGATATAAATCCTGTTAATATTAATATCATTAAAACACCATTTTAATAGCTGCAATTATCATAAATATGCCAAATATAATGTGTAGCCATTTCCCTGTAAATTTTTTTAGTATTTTTGCACCAACATATCCACCAGCTATTCCTCCAATGCTTACCCGCATAACAGTTGTCCAAGGGATATTTGTTTTTAATAAATATACAATGGCACTTATTATGGAAAGGGGAAGTATTAATGCTACAGCTGTTGCGTGGGCTTTATGTTCTTCTATTTTTAATATTCTTTCAGCTGTTGGCACGAATATAGTACCTCCACCAGCACCAAAAAATCCATTTAAAAATCCAGTTATTATACCTATTATTTTTAGTTTCATTTAATCACCAAACTTATTATTTGATTTAAGTAATTTAAATATGTAAAAAATTTTTATAAAAAAAATTAATTTTGCTCTTTACAAAGCTAAAGTGTTGTGCTATACTATATTCAATTTCAAATTAATGTCGATGATTAAGAAGAGTAATCTTAAATTAAGGCTACAGAGAGCTAACGGTTGGTGGAAGTTAGTGCTAAGATTTTGGATGAATGGGCTTATGAGACTTGCGGTGAAAAGGAAAATTATAATTAAGTTTTCCACATTTAGTAGCTTGCAACGGGTTCTCCCGTTATAGAGACAGGATATGTTTGTATCTGGGATTGGTGGCTTTACTAGGAGTATTTTTAACCTTGTCCAATTCGGGCAAGGTTTTTTTGTTTGTATAAATACCCAATATTAATTAAATAATTCTCTATCGACAGATTGAAATTAAAATTTATTTTTGAAGGAGAATTAAAATTATGAGAAATTTGAAAACTTATGTAAGGGAATTTTCTGGAGATACTGAAACGCCTATTACTATTTTTTATAAATATGTAGGTGATGAAAAAGGTTTTCTTTTAGAAAGTCGTGGTGAAGGCAAAACTAACTTCTCAATTATGGGTAAAAATCCTATGGCAATATTAAGTGGCAATGATGAGCTTATTATTGATGAAAAGGGTAACAAAACTGTTGTAAAGGGAAAACTTTTAGACGGTGTAAAAGACTATATTAAGAGTATAAATGTAACTGATGATTACAACCTTCCTTTTACTGGTGGTGCTGTTGGTGCTATAGGTTATGATATTATTAAACAATATGAAAAAATACCTGCAATTAATAGGGAAGTTGTAGATACTCCTACAGTCCACTTAATGGTATTTGATGAATTTATTATTTACGACCATTTACACGATAGGATTAAAATTGTTGTTCTTGCTGACAATGAAAAAAATGCTAATGTTGTTCTTGATAGAATGGAAAAAGAGGTTATGTCCTCTGTTCCTGCTGAACACTATACTGTTAAAGAACCGTCTTCTATAAAATTTACTTCTAATATGACTAAGGAAAAGTATGAGTCCATTGTTGAACAGGCTAAAAAGTATATTTATGAAGGTGATATTTTTCAAGTAGTTCTTTCACAAAGATTAACAGCTAAGACTATTGATAAACCTATTGACCTTTATAGAAGGTTAAGGGCAATTAATCCATCTCCATATCTTTTTTACTTTAACTTTGAAGATTATTGTGTTGCGGGTTCTTCTCCTGAAATGCTTGTTGAGGTAAAAGGTGACAATGTTAAGACTTGTCCTATTGCTGGTACAAGGAAAAGAGGTAAAACTCTTAAAGAAGATATAGAAATTGCCAATGGACTTTTAGATGACCCTAAGGAAAAGGCAGAGCATACAATGCTTGTTGACCTTGCCAGAAATGATATGGGAAGAATAGCGGAAATAGGCAGTGTTAAAATAAAGGAATTTATGCAGGTTCATTATTATTCTCATGTTATGCATCTTGTTACCCTTGTTGAGGGCACTAAGCGAAAAGCTGTAGACAGTTTTGATGTACTTTCAACTTTCTTACCAGCAGGTACTCTTTCAGGTGCTCCTAAAATAAGAGCTATGGAAATTATTGAGGAACTTGAAGAAGAAAAAAGAGGTCTTTATGGTGGTGCTGTAGGCTACTTTGATTTTAATGGAAATATGGATACTTGCATTGCTATTAGAACTATGATTATTAAAAATGATAATGTTTATATGCAGGCAGGTGCAGGTATTGTAGCTGACTCTGTGCCAGAAATGGAATATGAGGAAAGTCATAATAAAGTTAGAGCCTTAGTTAAGACAATAGGAGGGGAAGTATAATGATAGTTTTGGTTGATAATTATGATAGTTTTACATTTAATCTATATCAATATATAGGTGAATTTGATAAAGATATTAGAGTATTTAGAAATGATGAAATTAATGGTAAAACAATACTTGAAATGAATCCGGATAGAGTTGTTATTTCTCCTGGACCTAAAACTCCAGAGGAGGCAGGTAATTCTATTGAAATCATTAAAACTGTTGGTGGCAAAATCCCTATTTTGGGTGTTTGCCTTGGACATCAGTCAATAGCTGTTGCCTATGGTGCAGTTGTTACTAATGCTAAAGAACTTTGCCACGGCAAGTATTCATTTATGAATCATAACGGCAAGGGAATATTTGAAGGTTGCCCACAGCCTATGAAGGTTGCAAGATACCATTCATTATCTGTTAAGGCAGATACTGTTCCAAATTGTCTTGAAGTTACAGCTACAGCTGAGGGGGAAATAATGGCTATAAAGCATAAGGAATATGATGTTGTTGGTTTACAGTTTCATCCTGAAAGTATTAATACTCCTGATGGTATGAAACTTATTGAAAATTTTGTAGGAGGTAAGTTTTAATTATGATATTAGATGATATAGTAAAAGTTAAAAAAGAATATCTCCTTAATAGTGACTATAAGTTTGAACATAAAAGGCTTTACAAGGCAATGGAAAAACCAGTAGCAAATTTTAAGGATGCAATGCTTAAGCCTGGCTTATCTATAATAGGTGAAGTCAAAAAGGCATCTCCATCAAGAGGGCTTATAAAACCTGATTTTAAGCCGGTTGAAATTGCTAAGGAATATGATGGAGCTGTTGATGCCATATCTGTACTTACTGAAGAAAAGTTTTTTATGGGTAGTCCTGAATATTTAGAGGCTATACATAGAGAAGTTAATCTTCCTCTTTTAAGAAAAGATTTTGTTATTAGTCCTTTGCAGATATTTGAGGCTAGAGAAATGGGAGCATCAACTATACTTCTTATTGCGGCTGTTTTAAATGATGTGAGAGTTTTGAGAGAATATATAAATATAACAAGAGGAGTTGGCATTGAACCTTTAGTTGAAACTCATAATGAGGAAGAAATTGACCTTGCCTTAAATGCAGGAGCAGATATTATAGGTATTAACAATAGAAACTTAAAGGATTTTAGTGAAGATATTTACACAACTGTAAAATTGAGGAAACTTATACCTAATAATAAAATTGTTTTAAGTGAAAGCTCTATTCATACTGTTGAGGATGTTAAAATTTTAAAGCAAGCAAACATAAATGGTATTTTAGTTGGTGAAAGTTTTATGAAATGTAATAATATAAAACTTAAAGCAAGGGAGTTTAAAGATGCCTATGAAAGTTAAAATTTGTGGTTTAAGACGAGTAGAAGATGCTTTAATGTTAAATGAATTTGAAAATATTGGTTATGCTGGTATTGTATTTGCCAATACAAAGAGAAAAGTAGAAGTGGAAGATGCTGTTGCAATAAGAAAAGCTTTAAGAAGTGATATTAAAGTTGTTGGAATATTTACTGAAACATCGGCTAAAGATGTTTCAAAAATAGCAAGGGCAGTTGGGCTTGATATTTGTCAGCTACATTCTAATGAAACTAATGAAGACTGCTGTAAAGTTGGTACTACTGTTTGGAAAGCCATAAGAGTTAAAAATGCTGAAAGTCTTAAGGAGGCAGAAAACTTTACCAATGCTCAGGGATTTGTACTTGATAAATATAAGGCTGATGAATATGGAGGAACAGGTGAAGCATTTAACTGGAATATAGCGTCAGATTTTAGTAAAAAACATTTTACTATATTAGCAGGAGGACTTAATAAAGACAATATTATTAATGCTATTGAAATAGTTAAGCCGAATGTTGTGGACTTAAGTTCTTCTGTAGAAACAAATGGATATAAAGATTATAACAAGATAAAGGAATTTATGGAAAGGATTGAACAAAATGGAATTAAATAAGGATTTTGGACAGTATGGTGGTCAGTTTGTACCAGAAACATTAATGAGTATTTTAAAGGTACTTGAAAAGGAGTATGAACAATATTGCTTTACAGAGAAATTTAAAAATGATTATATGTATTATATGAAGCAATATGTAGGTAGACCTTCAAATTTGTACTATGCTGAAAGGCTTACTAATGAACTTGGTGGAGCTAAGATTTATTTAAAGAGAGAGGACTTAAATCATACTGGTGCTCACAAAATCAATAATGCTATTGCACAGGCACTTCTTGCAAAACATATGGGAAAAACTAAGGTTATTGCTGAAACTGGAGCAGGTCAGCACGGTGTTGCTACAGCTACAGCAGCAGCACTTTTTGGTATGGAGTGCGAAGTTTATATGGGTGTTGAGGATATTGAAAGACAAAAACTCAATGTTTTTAGAATGGAGCTTTTAGGAGCTAAAGTTGTTCCGGTTTCAAGTGGTACAGGTACACTCAAGGATGCTACCAATGAGGCTATTAGGACTTGGGTTGCAAGAGCAGAGGATACATTTTATATTATTGGTTCTGCTGTAGGTCCTCACCCATACCCAACAATGGTTAGAAATTTCCAAAAGATTATTGGTGAGGAAACTAAAAAGCAGATTATAGAAATGGAGGGCAGACTTCCAAATAGAGTTTATGCTTGTGTTGGAGGTGGCTCTAATTCAATTGGTATGTTCTATCCTTTTATTGAAAATAAGGAAGTTGAGCTTGTTGGTGTTGAGGCTGCCGGTCACGGTGTTGAAACTGGTGAACACGCAGTAGCATTTTCTCCAGAGTCTAAGGTTGGTGTTTTACACGGTATGAAAACCGTACTTTTACAGGACGATGATGGTCTTGTTAAGCCTGTTTACTCTATTAGTGCTGGTCTTGACTATCCAGGTGTAGGTCCTGAACACGCATATCTTCACGATATTGGTAGAGTTGAATATACTTCTGTTACTGATGATGAGGCTATTAATGCTTTTATGACACTTTGTAAATTAGAAGGTATTATGCCTGCTATTGAAAGTTCTCACGCTTTAGCACAGGTTATTAAGGAAGCACCAAAAATGAATAAGGATAAAGTACTTGTTGTTAATTTGTCAGGCAGAGGTGACAAAGATGTACATACTGTTGCTAAGTACTTTGGAAAGGAGATTTAATTATAATGAATAGGATAGATAAGAAGTTTCAAGAATTAAAGGAAAATGGTAAAAAAGCATTAATTCCATATATTTGTTCCGGTGACCCATCAATTGAAATGACTGAGAAACTTGTTTATGCTCTTGAGGAGGCTGGTGCAGATATTGTTGAGCTTGGTATTCCTTTTTCTGACCCATTAGCAGATGGACCTGTTATTCAGGCTGCCGGTTTAAGAGCCTTTGCATCAGGCTATAGACTTTCTGATACATTTAAGGTAGTTGAAAATGTTAGAAAGAAAAGTGAAATTCCTATTGTAATTATGGTTTATTATAGTTCAATTATTGGTTTTGGCAAGGAGGACTTTTTGAATAGATGTGTTAAGTCTGGTGTTGACGGTCTTATTATTCCAGACCTTCCTTATGAAGAATATGATGAGTTTAAGCCTATGGTTGATAAAACTAATATTTATATGATTCCTCTTGTGGGTCTTACATCTGGTGATAGAATTCCTATGCTTGTTAAAGAGGCTAAGGGCTTTGTTTATTGTGTATCATCAATGGGTGTTACTGGTGTTAGAAAGGAATTTGATTCAAGAGTTGAAGGCTTTGTAAGAGAAGTAAAAAAACATACTGATACACCAGCTTGTATTGGCTTTGGTATATCTAGTAAGGAAGATATTGATAAGTTTGAGTCTTATGCAGACGGTTGTATAGTAGGTTCTGCTATTGTTAGAAAAATTTTTGACTGTGGCTGTGACCTTGATAAGGTTAAGGAATTTGTTAAGAGTTTAAAGTAATAAATTAATGCTTATAATAAAATTGGATTCTCATATAAATATTAATTTAACAAACTGTCACTCAACCCTCCTTTTACTAATAAAATAAAGTAGAAGGAGGGTTTTTATGTTAAGTGAGAGAGCTATATTTTACTACAATAAGGGTTATAATTGTGCCCAATGTATACTAAAGGCTTGCGAAGATGAATACAACATTAATATTTCAAATGACTGTATTAATTCAGCAGGAGGTCTTTACAATGGTTTGGGAGTAGGTAGTTGTTGTGGAGTTTTGATTGCATCAATAATGGTTATAGGTATACTTTGTGATAATGTGCCTTTTTATCGTCTTGAAATGGCAGAAAGGTTTAATTGTGAATTTGGCAGTTTAAGCTGCTATAAGCTGAAAAAGGATAACAACTGTTGTAAACTAATAGAGGTTTCTTGCAATATATTAGCTGATATAATTGACAAGGGGCAAAAAAAATATTAGACTATTAATAGGTAAAATTTTAATTTACCAATATGATAAATTATTTTTGGAGGTAACAAAGTGGATATAAATAAAATTTTGAGCAAGGTAGACCACACTCTTTTAAAACAAAGTGCAACTTGGAAAGAAATTAAGGAAATTTGTGACGATGGCATTAAGTACAAAACTGCCAGTATTTGTATTCCTGCGTCTTTTGTTAAAAGAGCAAAGGCTTATGTTGGTAACAGTGTTAAAATTTGCACAGTAATAGGTTTTCCTAATGGCTATTCTACTACAGCAACTAAGGTTTTTGAAACCAGAGATGCTGTGTATAATGGTGCAGATGAAATTGATATGGTTATTAATATAGGTGATTTAAAAGATGGCAATTATGAAGCTATTTTAAATGAAATAAAGGAGATAAAATCAGCTTGTGCGGGCAAAGTATTAAAGGTAATAATTGAAACCTGTATGCTTAATAAGGAAGAAAAAATTAAAATGTGTGAGCTTGTAACAGAATCTGGAGCAGACTTTATAAAGACAAGCACAGGTTTTGGTGGTAGTGGGGCTACATTTGAAGATATTGAAATATTTGCTGAAAATGTAGGTAGTCAAGTTAAAATAAAGGCTGCTGGTGGTATTTCATCAATAGCTGATGCAGAAAAATTTATTTCTCTTGGAGCTGACAGACTTGGCACAAGCAGAATTGTTAAAATAATTAAGGAGGAGGGCTTATGCTAACAAATATACTAATATTTATTCTTATTATACTTGTTCTTGTACTTATTGCTATGTCTTTTGGCAAAAAAGGAGTTGGTCACAGCGAATTAAAAAACATTGTTGACAAAAGCAATGATGACAGTATAAGAAGAATAAATGACTCTATTAATAGCAATAACAGACTTTTTAACGATATGGTTGGTGAAAAGATTTCCGTTATTGATAAAAATATTGTGGATAAAATGGGAACCCTTGATAAAAATATGAAAGACAGTCAGTTGGCTTTAAGTCATTCTTTGGCTAACTCTATTTTACAACAAGAGGAAAGATTAAAAACTTTTGCTGTTGAAAATGAGCAAAAACTTGAAAATATAAGAACTACTGTTGAAAAAAGCCTCTCTGCAATACAAAATGACAATAATAAAAAACTTGATGAAATGCGTTCTGTTGTTGATGAAAAATTGCAAAAGTCCCTTGAGGATAAAATGAATAAATCTTTTGCTCTTGTTAGTGAAAGACTTGAACAGGTTTATAAGGGCTTAGGTGAAATGCAGACGCTTGCTAGTGGTGTAGGTGACTTAAAGAAAGTGCTTTCTAATGTTAAGACTAGGGGTATTTTAGGTGAAGTACAGCTTAGTGCTATTTTGCAGGAAATACTTTCACCTGAACAGTATGACGAAAATGCAGAAGTAGTTCCTAATACTGGAAAAAGAGTTGAGTTTGCTGTTAAACTTCCGGCTAATGATGATTCAACTGTTTATTTGCCTATTGATAGTAAGTTTCCCGGAGATAAGTATCAAGCTCTTTTAGCGGCTTATGATACAGGAGATAAAGAGGCTGTTAATGTGGCTGTTAAGGCACTTATGACTGTTATTGAAAGTGAAGCTAAGGACATAAACACAAAGTACATTGCTCCACCTTATACTACTAATTTTGCTATTATGTTTTTACCTTTTGAGGGTCTTTATGCAGAAGTTGTTAACAGAGGTATGATTGAGGTACTTCAATCTAAGTATAAGGTAAATATTGCAGGTCCTAGTACAATGGCAGCTTTATTAAATAGCTTGCAAATGGGTTTTAAAACTCTTGCTATACAGAAAAGAAGTATGGAGGTTTGGGACACTCTTGCTGCTGTTAAGACAGAATTTGGCAAGTTTGCAGATGCTCTTGATAAGACTAAAAAACACCTTGAAATGGCTAGTGATGACCTTGAAAAACTTGTTACTACTAGAACTAGAGCAATGAGAAGAAAACTTAGTAGTGTTGAGGCTTTAACTGATAGTGATAAGGCTGATAAAATACTGGAGGTAGAAAATGAAGAATAGACTTGTGTGTGAATGTTATAATATTTATGTTGATGATATAAAAAAGGCTCTTGAAAATGGTGCAGATTCTTTTGAGGACTTAGAAAGGTCAATGAAATTAGGGGTTTTGTGTAGTGCTTGTATTGGAGATAGTAAAAAAGTTATTGATGAATTAAGAAAGGAGCTTGGAAGAAAATAATGATATTATAGTAGTTAATATATGTCATTTCTGTAGTTGAAAATGGTATTATAATTAATGAAGCAAGGTATACCCTAGTATTACAAATACTATAAGAGAACTTGAAAATAAATGGTACAGATATTGTTTATTGTTTTATTTTTTGTTATATATTAGGACTTTTAAAAAGTAGTGAAAAAATTAAAAACTCATAGTCATCTATTAAAGATAACTATGAGTTTTATTTGCAAGTGTTAATTTATCTTAGCACCTCTTAATCTAGGAACTTCAACTCTATATGCTGAAAAATTAGTATTAACAACTTCAGTGCCTTCAAATGTAGAGCTACTCTTAAACTCATTTAAAAAGCTGGTAATATTATCTTTTTCTGCCTGAAGAATATTTCTATATGTTTTGCCAGAGATTTCGTGACTATGAAGTCTAATAGTTGTAGAATAAGCAACATCACCTAATGTGTCGTGAGCATAGGATTTTATGTTGTTATACATATTTCTAGCTACTTCAACATATTTTCTATCTGCTGGTGTTTTTGCCTGACTAGACCAATCAGATGTTGTTTTTCTAAAGGCTGGGTCTAAGTATTTAGCAGAATTCATATTTTTAGGTGTCATTTCACTTACAAGAGTTGTAAGATAATCGTCAATGAGCTTTTTTAACGTTGGATTTACATCACTCATATTATATTTAGCGTCAGTATGATTAGTGTTTGACATTAGTGGCTTGTATTCAATTATTTTAGATAAGGATTCATTGTAAACATCACAGCCATAAAATCTAACATACATACCATTTAAAATATTGGCAGTAAAAGATTCATTTTCTTCTGTTAGATATTCTATAGTTTTATCTTTGTTAGGAGCATCAGGCAACCCTATTTCAATAAATCCAACTTTGTTGTATGGACTAAGTTTAAATGTTAAATGTCCGGTTTTAAAGTTAGTACCGGCCTTATATCTACCACCACGACTTTGGTCTATTCTAGCATCATTTATAGGAACGGCATAAGCATTAGACAAGTCAAGGTAAGTGTTGTTTTCTAGTTTAACAGTTTCACAATAGGCAAATGTTCTATTATATATATATCTTTTACCACTTACATCACTTACATTACCGTCTTTAGCATATTTGTATAAATAACCATTTTTATTTGGGTTTGCAAATATAACATATTCACCTTCAGGAATATCCTTGCCTGTAGTATAAGTACCAGGCTTGTAATAGTTTGAATAGCTATACATAGGATTTGTAGTAGTTTCAAATGTAGTAGTTTCAGTTGTGGATTCTGTAGTTGTAGTAGCCTGTGTTGTAGTTTCAGTATTAACTGTAGTTAATTCATTATTAGATAAAATAATGTTTACAGTTTTGCTGTCATTATCCCAATTTACTTTGTAACCAAAGGCTTCAGCAACATATCTGGCAGGAGCAAGTGTTCTATTGTTTATAATAACAGGTCCGCAATCCATAGTAATATTTTTGCCATTTACAGAGGCAATATTGCTGTCAAGAGTCATAACTACTTCAATTCCGTTTTTGTTACCGGTTATTGACTTTGTTTCACTATCCCATTTAACTTCTGCACCAACTCCCTCAAATATTGCCCTAACAGGAACCATAGTTCTATTGTCAATTATTTGTGGAGCAACATCAGAAGTTACTTCTTTGTTATTAATATTAAGCTTGATATTATCGGAACCATAGGCAAAAGTACCTAAAGTAAGAGATGTTGTTAAAGCTAATATAAATATTGCTGTTTTTTTCATTTGAATACCTCCTATTTAGTATATAAATAGTATAAGCCTTTGCCAATATATATGTCAACTTAATATTTTCATATTAATTTAACAAGTTTTCAATATCCTCTGCAATTTGTTCCTTTGTAAGTTTATTTAATTTAAGAATTTCATTAGGGTCATATCTATCAAGGAATTTCTTTTCGTAACCATAATTAATTACATTTACATTAGAATTGCCATAAAATCTTGCAATCTTCTCCCCAAATCCACCATCAAGTATACCGTCTTCGAGAGTTAAAACAGCTTTATGATTTTCTTTAAGTCTTTCCAGTAATTCTTTGTCAATACCAGTAATATAAACTGGGTTAATAACTGTAGCCTTTACACCGATTTTTTCTTCAACTAATTTAGCAACTTCCTTACCAAGCTCTAAGAAAGTACCAAGGGCAACAATAGCAACTTCACTACCTTTTGCAACAACTTCATAGGTGTTAAGTTTGCTATAGTCTTTTGTTACCTTTTTGCCATCAGAAATCATATTATTACCAGGAATTCTAATTGCAACAGGGTGTTCTGTCTGCTCAATACTCCAATCAAGCATTGCTAAATATTCTTCCTTTGTAGTTGGTGCTAAGTATACCATTTCCGGAATATTAGCAATCATAGGAATATCATAAATACCTAAGTGAGTAACATCGTTCATACCATATATAGATGCTTGGTAAACAACAATAGTGGCAGGGTTTTTGTTAATACATAAGTCTTGTGAAAGCTGGTCATAGGTTCTCTGTAAAAATGTGCTATATACACCATATACAGGTTTTGCACCGTTTTTAGCCATACCAGATGCAAGAGCCACAGCAGTTTCTTCGGCAATACCTACATCAATAAATTGGCTACCAGCTTCTTTACGCTTATCCTTTGTAAAGCCTAAAACTGTAGGAGTGGCTGAAGTAATAGTTGCAACAGTTTTATCCTCTTTCATTTTCTTTAAAAGGTAGTTTGCAGTTACTGACGAATAGCTTTCAGCATCAAGTGTAAATTTAGACTTACCAGTTTCAATATCAAATGGCATACACCAGTGCCAACTTTCTTTGTTTTGCTCAGCAAGAGGATAGCCCTTACCTTTTTCAGTACAAATATGCACAGCAACCGGTTTTTCACTGTCTTTAACAGTGTTAAATGCTGAAATAAGTTCATCAATATTGTTGCCATCTTTAACAAATACATAGTCAAGTCCCATAGCTTTAAAAAGGTTACACTCAGCCTTGCCATCAGTATCTCTTAAGAGCTTAAGGTTTTTATAAATGCCACCGTGATTTTCGGCAATAGACATATCATTATCATTAACAACAATAATCATATTACTGTTAAGTTCAGATGCGAAATCTATACCTTCTAAAGCTTCACCTCCACTTAAAGAACCATCGCCAATTACAGCAACAATATTTTCGTTATCACCTTTTAAATCTCTTGCTTTTGCTAAACCACAAGCAAGACTTACAGATGTTGAAGTATGACCTATTGTAAAAAAGTCGTGAGCACTTTCATCTGGATTACTGTAGCCTGAAACATCGTCATAATGCTCAGGATAAAGAAATGCTTCATTTCTACCAGTAAGCATTTTGTGACAATAAGTTTGATGAGATACATCAAAAACAAATTTATCCTTAGGTGAGTTAAAAACATAGTGAAGTGCTATTATTGCCTCAACCATACCAAAGTTAGGACCAAAATGTCCTCCGTGAATACTAAGTTTTTGTAAAAGTGCTGTTCTCATTTCGCTAGCTAAAACTTTAAGTTGATTGTTATCAAGTTTTTTCACGTCTAAAGGGCTTTTAATTTTTTCTAAATACATATGTTATCCTCCTGTTATATTTTTATATTATAATTATAAACCTTCGAGTAAACTTTAAGTCAAGAGGTTTTTGTTAATTTGTTTATAAGTAATAATTTTTTAAATATTTGTTTTGTTAATATTAATTTTTGTTGCATAATATAAGAAATATGTTATAATTAATATATATTTGTAAATAAATTAGGAGGGTGAAATTATTGAAAATTAAGAAAAAAATTGCGACTATTTTTTCTGTTGTACTGACAGTATGTTCAGTAAGTAATTCTTTTGCGGGAATAGGTATTAAGGTTAATAACCAGCCTTTAAAGGGGGAGGCTCAACCTCAGATTGTTAATGGCAGAACACTTGTACCTGTCAGAACTATATTCGAGGCTTTAGGAGCAAATGTAGACTGGGATAGTGATACAAAGACTATTAAAGCAAAGAAGGATAATATTTCTGTTGTAATGGTAATTAGTCAAGATTATATTACAGTTAATGGAGAAACTGTTGATATGGATGCATCAGCTATGATTATGGGTGGCAGAACTTATGCACCTGCTAGATATGTTGCAGAAGCTTTTGGCTACAATGTTGAATGGGATAGTAAATCTAAAACTGTTCTTATAAACAAAACAATAAATCAGGTAAATACTGAAAAATCAACAGAAACAACAACTGTGGTAACAACAAAGGCAGAAATAACAACAAAAAAAACACAAGTACTCAATAAAGTAGAAACTACAACTAAGAAAGTAGAAAAATCAACTGAAACTACAACTATGTCGGCTCAAGAGATATTAAATAGTAGCCCTATTGAGGGAGTTGGTGCAACTGTTTTTAAACTTGTTAAAAATGATATAAAAAATGCTTTTAAGCTTTATCATATAGGTAATGCAAATAGCAATAACAGATTTTCTCAAAGTACATATAATAAATTTATGGAAATGTGGAAAAGTACAGCTAAAACTGATGTGGAAAAGCAGTTTGTTAGTCAATCTCAGATCGTTTATAAATCTATGATAACTACTTGTAAAAAGCTTGACCAAAGAGTTGGGAAACATCCTGCCAGTACAGATGTAAGAAACTATTGTGAAAAAAGACGAGAAACCCTTGAAAATATGATAAGTACTTATTTAGCTTCTAAAGATATATCGGCAGTTAAAAATAATGCTGAAAAAATTAAGAAGTATGCAAGTGCAACTAGCTCGACTTAATATACTATGGATATTTGTAATATGTTAGTATATTGTTTATGAGGTTAATAATTATGAGTAAAAAAAATAAATTTGAACGTAAGGGATACTTATTTATTAAGCGTATTTTTGATATTATTTGTTCAGGCATAGCAATTATTATATTATCTCCAATTATGATAATAACAGCTATTGCTATTATGATTGAGTCACCAGGAAATCCTATTTTTGTTCAAGATAGAGTTGGAAGAAATGGCAAAATTTTTAAAATGTATAAGTTTAGAAGTATGTGCATTGATGCAGAAGAAAGACTTAAAGAACTTAAAGAAAAAAATGAGGTAGATGGTCCTGTTTTTAAAATGAAAAATGACCCAAGAATAACAAAAGTTGGTCGCTTTATAAGAAAGTATAGTATTGATGAATTAATGCAACTATTTAATGTTTTTAAGGGTGATATGTCAGTAATTGGTTCTAGACCTGCTTTACCAAAGGAAGTTGCTGAATACGATGATTTGGCTAAATTAAGATTAAAGGTTAAACCAGGCTTAAGTTGTTATTGGCAAGTAATGG
>ENA-ORVB01000997-ORVB01000997.1-human-gut-metagenome-genome-assembly--contig:-NODE-997-length-20882-cov-2.94089_pt1 | contig 20882 bp, 18 predicted proteins | sample MGYA00242090_ERZ509231 | MGnify/ENA primary metagenome ERZ509231 (study PRJEB26280, sample SAMEA2338798) | human gut metagenome | biome: human gut; feature: human-associated habitat; material: faeces...
TAGGATAAATTAAACATAATTATTAATTAATAATATCAATTATAATAAATAAAAAATAATATTGCGCTAATGCTAATAATATTATTCTGTTTTTAAATTTAAATAAATGTAATGATCGCCAAGCAAATATGAAAGTAACCGTAATACCCGCTGAAATTTTATAAAAGTAATTTTATGTAATTATGAAAGTTTATTGAAAGCATGTAATTTTATGTATTCAAATAGAAATTTACAGATTTTATATCTGATTGTCTCAATTTATACCTTGCAACTTCATATCTATATGAGTTATACATAATTTATTTATATTTCATATAGTTATAAAATTATTTAGACAATAAATATCTAGTTATAGCTATTTGTAATTTAAAAACTTTTATTGTTCCGCTCTGCTTCATAACTACATCTTCTTACATCGTTGCTGTACGATTACCCTCCTCTTAACTTTCATTAAGCACAAGCAAACTTTCATCTTTACAAGTTTCTAGCTCCCACCTTCTTTACAAATGCTCTGATCCCGGAATTTTGTTAAGATCGCATGCGGCTCATTTGTCCTATCTTCATAATAATTGTTAGTATCCTAGTCTCTTTATTTAGCTCGTCATCTTGCGTTTTATGCAACGTTCTCTATATTCAGTCTCCCTTTTCTTTTAATGCCTCACAACGCCTGCAGATCCAAAATCAGCCTTAGACAATTCTTCGCAGCCGGCAAAACTTTTATTTAATTGACTGCTATACGGCGGCAGATAGATCTTGCGTAGTTACGAGGGGAAATGTTCGAGCTTAGAAATACGGACAAAAAAAATCCCCAGCGGATGGAGCTTCCGTCGGGGGAGGTAATACTCTTAACTTGATAGTTAAGAACTACAGCAACTTAGGATGACACAGCCTTCCAGATCCCTGAAAGGTTTCTGAAACGGCTTTAACCGTTTCAATGGCTTTATGTCAAAACCATCTTTAAATCTTAGGCATACCTTGCAGTATCACCATCCATGCCTGATCCAGAATAAACTCTGAAGGGACAGATCATATGCGGATTCACCCTGATCATGCCGCCGAGCTTTATAGCTCTGCCGGTAGGGAGCATAAGCTCAGGATTTAACAGCATAAGACGACATAAACCGTCTATATCCTGATCTTCAAGCACCAAGCAATCTCCGGCTTTTCCCTTGACCGTATAAACGGTGACTACTGTTCCCGTTTCCGCATTAAAGCTGCGATCGTAGCTCATAAAATGGCGGGTCATAGGTATGGCCGGTCTTACGAATCTTTCACAGGCTACACCGTTTAATCCCAGATCCAGACTGCCGCTTTCATCGAGACCTATTCGTGTAAGTCCTTCCTCGTAAGCGGCTAAAAGCCTTGCATCCTCACAGCAAAAAGCCGCAGAGCTTTTGGGAGGATCGTAGAGATCGGCCGTACCGTAATGAGTGAAGAAGAACTGTGAACGACCTTCATCGGTACTAAGATAAATACCCAAGCGTTCGTTCTTATAGTTCCAGCTCCAGCCGTTCCCCGCGGTGATCATTGATGATGATAAATCCTTATGAAAGTTTCATATGTTTGTTTCATTAATTTCATTCTAAGTGAAATATACCCCGTTGTATACATATGAACGAAAATATTTTTTTTGCCCTATAAAATGCTCTGCATATTTTATAAAAAAAGCACCAGGTCCCCCTTACGATCTGTTGTTTTATTAATTATTGCCTAGTTATTACCTTGGCCTTTGTTGCATTCATAATAATATTTGAAAACTTATTTATTCAACTTAGCCATTCGGATCTAAGACAAATTAATTATTTTAAGCGCTTGCCCTGCTCTGCTTAATTTTATATAGAGTTATATAAAGCTTAAAAAACGCGGTATGGATGGGATCCTTTCAAGTTAACTTCAAATCCGTATATATACTTTTTTTGCCCCTATATTTATGCCCCTGATTTAACCTATCCCCGTATGCCCTCCCCTTTTCACTTTAATCTCGCCCTTGAAAATGCGATAATACCAGCGCCGTCAAAAAGACGGCTTCGGGAGAGAGCATGCTTTATTTCACGTCGGATCTGCATTTTTGTCATGCCAAGTGCATCAAAGACTGTAACCGTCCCTTCTCGTCGGTTGAAGAAATGAATGAAATGCTCATTCAGTACTGGAACGATACCGTTAAGCCCTCCGACGACATTTATGTTTTAGGGGACTTTGCCCTACACCAGCCCATGGATGTCATCCACGGACTCTTTGAAAGGTTGTGCGGTCACATTCATCTCATCTTCGGCAACCATGATCATGAGATCACTCGTCATCGCTATTATTTCCGCGACGTATTGGAATCCATGCATGCCCTGTCGACCCTACGCATACACGGGGACAAAAGACTTATACTTTGCCACTACCCCCTTTTGTACTGGTGCGGAGATTATGAGGATCGTTTCATCCATCTCTACGGTCATCTGCATAACAATCAGCATGACAATTTCATAGCCTCGCATCTGCGCAATGCCTACAACGTCGGTGTGGATATGAACAATTACCATCCCGTATCCATCGACGAGATCCTAGAAAAGGTACGGCAGCATAATCAGGAGCTGCCGGTTGAAAATTCCTTTAATCCTCCCTCCGCCATGCGTCATGGCGAACTGTCTCTGAGCATTTTGCGTAACAACAGTGATACGCCGGACACAGATAAAAAATAATTTCTTCAAAATCAAATATATCCCCAAGATCCGGCGCTTAGCGCCATTTTTTTGGGGGATGCATAATTGCTAAGGCTTATCCTGTGTTCAGTTTAAAAACTTATGAGGATAAATCATGAACAAACATCAGGTAGCCAAGCATAATTCCATGAAATTCAAATGCGGACTTGATCCCTATTTACAGGCCGAGGATCCGCAATGCTCGGTAAAGACCCCCGCCTTTGTGCAAAGGAATCGCCAAAAGATCAAGGCTGCGCTCTATGACAACCGTACTTTGGTGCCGGGTTCTCGTAAGTGGTGCAAGCACGCCTTATATTTGGGGGCATTGCTTGATCGTCAGGATCGTCAGATCCTTTCCTTTCATCAAAAGCTCGCCCGCTCGCTTTGCCATCGCTATGAAGAAATAAAGGTGGAGTTACCCGCCAATGTGTCCATGCGCGATCGCAACGATTGCAGCCTCATCGATTGGAAATTTAATCAATTTGCAGAAATATTAAAAAACACCGCTGCCAAGCTCGGAGTAAAGATTACCGTTCACATTGACAGAGAAAATGCTGCTTAGTTTAAAAAGCTCTTTTTTCTAAGAAAAGAGCTATAAAATTCATATGCACGTCCTTTAGCGGATCCTTTGGATCCGCTTTTTTTAGCTTCGGCGCTTTTGCCAGGGAAAACGAAATACCAGTCCGCCGTCCTCATCAAAAAAGCTTAGGTGTGCAATTAAAAATTTAGCTATGATCCCGGTAAGCAAAGCCGCCACCAATGTACCCTCGCGAACTCCCACAAGCGAGTGCAGGAAATACAATGATAAAAAAATCGCCGTTCCCACCACCGAGCAATCAAAACAGGTTTTGACCTTCGCAAAATCCCGTTTGAAGGTCACGCTGATGGCATATACGATCCCCTCCCCGGGCAGCATCAACACATTTGCAATCACCTGCAGAGCTACTCCTGCCGAGAGCATCACCTCTCCTGCCGCAAGCACCGCCAAATTTACAAAATAATGATCAGAAAGAGTCCAAGCAAAAAGCTGCATAAAAAGATCAAGACCTGCGGCAAAGATGAAGGTGATGGGAAGCTGCAGGATCTGAATGCGCTTAAAGCGCCGTCTGAGCAGTGCTATTTGACCTATCAGCATCAAGACATTAAACAAAAAGGTCAGCTCCCCCAAGGTAAAGTGGGTAAGCAGAGTGCCGACAAAGGGAGCTGAGGATATGGGAGGTGATCCTAAGGTACTGCGTGTGATAAGTGCGATCCCTGATGACTGAATGATGACTCCGATCAGGAAAATAAGATAACGTTCTTTAAGTGACATGGACACAGCTCCCGAAAACGGGAGCATTGTAGCAAAATTTAGCTGATCGCAGCATTCTCTGCGTCACTCACGGCAAAGAGATGCTCGGGCTCAGATATTTATGGAGCTGTGAATCGTCTTGACAAATTCATCATAAAACTCAAGACATTTTTTGTGACGGGCACTGATGAAGGCCTGAGCCTGAGTTTTGAGCTTTTGATAGTCACTGCGGTTCGATCCCACAATACGTGCTGCCGATTCAAGCTCGGCGGCCACACGATAAAGCTTGGATCCGCCGAGCTCTCTTACCGAGTTTTTAAGCGATCCCGTGAGCATGGCGTAATACCTCCAATCTCCGGAGCGATAGGCCTCGTCAAGCTTGACGCGGCGCTCATCGGCAGTGCGGCAAAAGAGAGCACAGCTTTGCTGATAGGCACCGAAGTCATCCTTAAAATTCTTTACGCCCTTGTCAGGATCCAAGATCTCGCGCATGATCTCATCGCGGGTAAGATCCTTATGTTCGGTTTTTTGTGTCTTATCTCTTTGCGCCGCCTGATACTCCTCTGATGCAAGGTCGATCCCGGCACCATGCTTGGGTCTTACGTCCATGGGAGTTACGAACTGACTTTCCCCGTGAGCTCTGCCTTGCACTGAAGCTGAGGACGAGGCTGTCTGTTGCAAGTGAGCATTTGAGACTGACGCCTTAGGATCCTGAGTACGAGCCCTGCTCTCACCAAGAGCCTCGGAGGCATTCTGGGCGACGGCAGGCTTTTTCTTCTTAAGAGGCAATACCAGAGGACCTACCGTTCTCATGGAACGGATCTTTTGGGGAACGCAGGCCGTAAGCGTAGATCCCTTGCCTAAAACGGTCTGGACGTCGATAAAGCCGCCCATGATCTTAAGGAGGTTATAGCACACGGACAAGCCGAAGCCCTGCAAACGCTTATAGGGATCAAGCTCACGTAGCGGCAGCTCGCGGAATATGCGCAGACGCGTGCTCTCATCGATCCCCTTGCCGGTATCGCTTACGCTTACGCGCAGCATCACACTCTCGCTTTCCATTTTGACATCGCCTGAGACATTGAATTTGACCTGCCCGTCTGCAGTATATTTGGCGGCGTTATCCAAAAGATGATTTATGATCTCCGCCACGCGCTCCTCATCACCGTAGACTATTTTCGGAAGCGCAGGATCCACCTCGAAAACAAAATCAAGACCGCGCAGGACAGCCTTCTTTCTGGCAATGAGCCCCTGCTTTATAAGCATTTTGCCCAAATCGTATTCATGCTCGTTAAGCTCGAATTCGCCGCGCTCAATACCGGTCAGCTCCAAAATCGAATGCAAGGTCTTTTGCAGCCCGCCTGCAGTTTCTCCAAGCTTTTGCTTAAGCTTTTGCAAAGCTCCCGGATCCTTTTGCTCCTCGATGGAATTTTGCACCTCGAGCAGCTCCTGAACCTGATGCTCGGTACGGTGCACCACGCTTTCCATGGAAAGACGACGCACCTCTGCCGAAAGTCTTACTTGGTAACGACGGTTTAGGGATTGATCCGACACCTGATAGGCCTTAAAAAGCATATAAGCAAATCTAAATCCCAGGATCTCAATTAATACAAGGCTTAAAAGCAAAAGCCAAAATAATCTCGATACGCCCGGCACCAAGGCGGACTTATATACACAGCCCTTGAGCATAAAGGGGGTTTGAGGAATGAAGCTTTGGAAGATCATAAGCTCATCGCCGTCTTCCGTTTCGACCTCCGCTGCGGCCACGGCATGCTCGGACAGTGTGAGTTTTAAAGTCCTAAAGCCCTCCGTAACGGCCGGATCCTCCAGAATTTCCGAGGCCTTGGGATCGAGATTTAAGGTACTAACGGTTATACCGTGGGTATTTTCAACCTTTACCGCCATGTCTTTATACGTGATCGCAGGGCTTAAATGGGCTATGGTCTTTTTATCGATGAATACGTAAAGAACGTAGCGTACGGTATCGTCGATCACCACCGGTACGGCGGCAAAAAGGCCTTGGTTTTCATAAAAATCGATCCCCTCGCCACCGTTACAGGCCGCCGCGATTTCCTTAAATGCCGACGGATCTATTTTTTCTCCGTACACAAACTCTCCTGAAGGCTTGATCACGCCGCCTGAGGATCCGTATACATCGGAGATCTTCCTTACTATCTTGGCAATTTGCTCATCGTCGTTATCGCGTATCTCCAAGGCTGCCCATCTTAACGATTTAAGAATTTCCGCATAGATCTCCCCCTCAAGCAAAGCTGTAGATTTGGCTTGATCCTCAACATGCTTTTTTATGCCCTCAAGGCTTGTATTCTGTATCTGCCAGGCACAAAAACTCAATAGCGAAGCGCTGCTTAGGAGACAAAACAAAAAAATAAGGAAAAAGCGACGGGCGAAGCGTTTTAGTCTTGCCGTCTGTTCCTGATAATGATCAAGAACTATGTGCTTATAGCGTGCATTGTTCTTCTCAAGATCTTTTTCTGCGCTCTCCTCCTCATCCTCAGCCTCCAACTTTTCTTTTGCAATAACTTCATCTGCCGAGAGTTTTTGAGAGTGCTCACCGTCCTTTGAGGGTGAAACGACTTGCCCCACATGGGGATCTGCCGCAGGCGTTGCCTGATCCTGCGTTACCAAAGGCTTGGCAATTTTGTCATTATCTTGTTGCGGGTTCTTCGGATCTGCCATGTAAAGTCTCCACACCTTCCACCAGATAATTCATACGCAAAAGGGCCTGCGAATTCTCATCAAGACCGTTTGCAAAATCGTGTCGCATGCCCTGATTATCCTTGATCATCCCCGCAAAAACCCTTTTTTTGCCACTTATAAGATCCGCTTTGACCTCATTAACCTTCTTGCGCACCGACTGCGGTACCCGCGAGGAAAAAGGCGCAAGTCCGACGGCGCCGGAGTCGATCCCGGCCCATAGCGGAGGAACATAGCTTTGATCGCGCAAGGAGCGTAAAAGCAGGCGATAATAGGTCTCCCAATCGCACAGCACCGAGGTCAGAGCACGGGATGAATAGCCCGTAAGCATCATACTCATGCCGATAAAATTGATCTTGAGGCGCTCGGCGGTACGCGGCACATATTCCTCATGCTGATGATAGGAGATCACATCGGCATGCGCCTTTTTAAGATCGAACACGGCCTGCTCCTCGGCCTTTTCATCAGACCAATGCCCGGTCCATTTTACAAGCACCTTAGTTTGCGGACGCACGCTTTGGGCCCCCAGCGCAAAGGCGTTGATCCCGCGCACGACCTCAGGATCGGGACGGGCGGCCACGAAGCCTAACATATGGGATCGCGACATCAGCCCTGCCAGTACCCCTGCTAGGTAACGGGCCTGATAGATACGGAAGAAAACCGGATGATAATTGGGGGAGCTGATGCTGAGATCAAAGCCTGAAAACTGTACATAAGGGTGGTTGCGCATATAGGGATAGAATTTCTCGGGATCGTCAGGTCCCGTGAGCACGATTAATCTTGCGCCCATACGCAAAAGCTCGTCGCAGGCCGCAAAAAGATCCTCCTCCTTCTCGCCGACGGCGTCCTTGGTTCTCAGATCAAATCCCATGGAATCACAGGCGCGCACGGCCGCATCGAAATTGGCTCCGTACCAGCCGTCGGCATAGCGCTCCCCCGGAATAATAAGTCCGGCGATCCCCTGCTTGATGTTGTCCGTATCATGAAGCCAGGCCGTAATTCCTACCAAGCAGGCTAAAAAGAATATGATCCACAACGGTGCGGATACTTTCCGCAAAGCCATCTTAAAAAAAAGTCCCAACTCCCGCATCACGGCACCTCGTATGTTCCGTCAACATACCAGCTTTCGTTTATGAAGGCCCGCTCGCTCAAAACCTCACCTGCGGACACGCGCTCGCGTCCGTTAGTATCAAGGATAGGACCTGAAAAAATGGTACCGTCGTTAATAAAGTACTCCTCAAGTCTTCTAAGCTCACGCATGACATGGGAGGCAATGCCGCCTGAAAAGCTGTCAAAACCGATGATCCCCGAGCGCAGACCGTACTGTGCGATCTCGTCACGACAAAAACGACCGAACTCGAAATCGCGGGCCATATCCGCAAAAATGCGATCGGTGCTTACGCGCACGTGGGCGATCATATATTCGGGATGGCGCTCCGAGGCGGCCTCCATAAAGCCTACATACGGGATCTTACGTGCTAGGGCATGCCGCGAGACCGCACTTGTAGTGGACATGGTGGCAACGGAATCCACCTCCCAAATATCAATCAGTCTGTCCACGGCCTCCCGCTCGGCCCTTTCGGATCTTTCAGCCCCGGCAGTTCCAAGTCCGGCTACATACACCATGCATCCCGGGAGAGCCGCTCTGGCACCGAGCACAAAGGCGTTTATAAGCGCCGTAGACTGAGCGCCACGATTTACGGCTACAAGCCCCAAGCGTGCACGGGGCGATACCGATGCCGCCGCAAAGCCCGACATATAAGCGGGGAAGATCCAACGCGGCACATAGGCCGAATAATTGCCGTAGAAATCAAAGGTTTTAAAAAGTCCCGCAAAACGCATCTGTGTATTGGCGGCGATCACCTTTTCAATTCTTTTATCGGATTTGTCAAAGCCCAAAATAACCGCGTGTATATCACGCTTGCGCACGCTGTCGATTGCCTGCGCCACATTGTCAAGGCTCACGCCCTGCACGACGGCAATCTCGGCGATACCGCTTTGTACGAAGGCCTTTTCCGTATCAAGATAAATACTGCGATTCCACCCCGGATCGCTTATTTTTCCGGGAAGAAGCAAGGCTATGGTAGGCAGCGTTTCCTCCTTGGAGTCAACGCCATAAAACACCATCGTCAGCACCGAGGCAAGCAACAACGCAGGTAAAACCACGATCACTGCGAAATATTTAATAAGCGATGCGAGCATAAAATCCTACCTTGCGCGCTATTTTTTTTGCAGAAGTATGCGTTTTCTCAAAATCCCGAGCAAATTCCCGCGTCGGGCTCGTGCCTTTTATGCCTCAAGCGATTGCTCTTTCTTGGCACTGAGCTTTGATACTTTTCTGATTGTAGTAGAAAATAACCCTATTGCCCAATCGAGGGCGCATTTTTTTGGTTAAACTCCCAAAAAGGTACATAATGCCTAGATAAAGAGCTTATGCGCATGACTTTATTTGCTGCCCCCCGAGATCCCTGTGCGGGTACATGGGTGCAATCAACTCATAAAAGCATGTAAAAACATACAACAATCAGAACAAGGAGTACATCATGCGTATCCTTATCAATACTCAGGCCCCTCTGCAAAAATATTTTTTAGATGCCCTGCAGGAAATAGGCGACATTCTCTTCATGCACCGAGCCGATGACGCCTCCTTGGAGCTTTGGCTTAAAGAGGCGCAGATCATGATCTGCTCGGGAGGCAGCCGTGCGGATGCCGCTCTTATCAATTCCATGCCCAAGCTTGAGCTTATAAGCGTCTACGGCACGGGCTATGACGGTGTGGACGTCAAATCCTGCCAGGATCGCGGCATCCTCGTTACCAATACTCCCGGTGTCATGAAGGACGACGTGGCTGATACCGCCGTGGCCTTACTTTTGAATACGGTTCGTGAGTTTCCCGCCGCATACAGACATTTAAAGAGCGGCCGTTGGCTCACGCGTGCAAAGGCCATAACCCCCGCCTTTACCGGTATGAGAGTCGGCATCGCGGGTATGGGGGCCATAGGACGGGAAATTGCATCGCGACTTCATAACGGCTTTCGTTGCGAGATCGCCTATTTTGCCCGCCACAATCACTCTCTGCCATATACCTATTATTCATCGCTTAAGGACTTGGCCTCATGGGCGCAGGCCCTCATCTCCGTACTTCCGGGCGGAAGCAGCACCTTCCACATAATAGATAAGGAGGTGATTGACGCCTTAGGTCCCGACGGATATCTTGTGAACGTCGGACGCGGATCTAATGTCGACACCGCTGCCCTTGAGCAGGCCTTGGCCGCCAATCGTCTATCCGGCTGCGGTCTTGACGTTTTTGAACGCGAACCATTGCTCCCGCACGGTCTTTTACGTTTTGACAACGCCCTCTTACTGCCGCATGTAGCCTCGGCAACCTATGCCTCACGAGATGCCATGGCCGATTTGGTACTTGCGAACGTGCGCTCCTATCTTCTGGACAAAAGTGTAAAGACCTGTGTGAAGGAGCTTGAGAGTTGATGCATACTCACGCCGTAAGCTGTAAGATCGTGCGCCTCGGGCCGTATTTTTCAAACGACCGGGGACTTTTTCAAAATTTCACCGTAAGAGGCCACGAACTTCTGCTATGAATGCCGTCGAGTTGAAACATATTTGCTCGGGAAGCCTAAGTCACCTGTCGCGATCGCTTTACGCCTTTTTCATAAGACCGCGTCTTGAACGCGGCATAAAGGGGATCAGCATCAACGAGCTGTGCATATATCTTGAAAACTCGTCTCCGTTTTTCCCCACCTCAGGAGATCCCAGGCTTGCGGTGATGGCTCTTTTAGAGCTTGAACGCGAGGGGTTTATAAGACGCAAGGATCAAAATGCTTCGTTTGAGGGTTGCGCCTTGTCTTATCCTTTTTTTGAAGACAGCCTTAAGGATCTTCCCAGTCGTCCCTTTAAAATGCACAACGATTGGACTCCGGGGCCCTCCTTTACCCAAAATTGTCTCATCTGCGGTCTTGAGAATACGGATTACAGCAGTACGGAATTACGCTCCTTTCGCGCCTACTGGAACGCCCGTCCCGAGGAGCGCTCGCAAACGGCCTGGGAACGTGCCTTCGCTCAACGCCTGCAACGCTCCCGCCAAGCTAAGGCGCGCGGAGGCGGTAATATCAAGGCCGCAACAGCTCAAAACGACTCCGTGCCGATAGCGCCAAGCATGGGCAATTCATATCGCGCCCAAAAAATGTGAAAGCACCTACAATACGTTGCGTACGCAGTGTTTTCGTGTAAAAATCTTTTTTCGCACAATTTTTTGTTGCAAACATGCATAGCATGCGGAGGAAACAGATCATGCAAATCAATTCACGCGGCAGGAGCTTGAAGCTTGACCGCCCTGCGATCATGGGAATATTAAACGTCACTCCGGATTCGTTTTCAGACGGCGGATTATGGAATGATACGGACAAGGCCTATGATCATGCCGCCAAAATGGTTGCAGACGGAGCCGACGTCATCGACATCGGCGGAGAATCCACCCGCCCCGGGGCCTTGGACGTGAGCACACAGGAGGAAATGGCGCGCGTGATCCCCGTAGTACGCAAAATTGCCTCCTCCCTTGACGTGATGATCTCGGTGGATACCTCCTCTCCCGAGTTGATGCAGGCAGCCTATGACGAGGGCGCCCATATTTGGAACGATATACGCGCCTTACGCAGGGAGGGAGCCTTGGAAAAGGCCGCCGCGCTCAATATCCCCGTGATCCTTATGCACATGCTGGGACAGCCGCGAACCATGCAGCAATGTCCCGTGTATAAAAACGTAGTCACGGAGGTCCGAGATTTTTTGCTTGAGCGGGCAGATGCCGCTCTGCAGGCCGGGATTAAACACGAAAATATCATTTTGGATCCGGGCTTTGGCTTTGGAAAAAACGTTAAGGACAACTATATTCTGTTGAATTCGTTGCAGGAGCTGTGTGCGCTGGGTTACCCTCTGCTCTCGGCCCTCTCGCGCAAATCCATGCTCGGAGCGGCAACGGGAGTACAGAAGGCCTCAGAGCGCGTGATCTCAAGCGTAAGCGGGCATCTTATAAGCGTAATGAAGGGCGCCTGCATGGTAAGAGTCCACGACGTGGCCGCGACGGCCGAAGCGCTTGAAGTATTCAATGCGATGAAAGAGAGTGCCCTTTAATAAACGAGCCTGCCATGATCATCGCATACGTAACACTTGCCTGTATTACCGCCCCGCTTGTAGCCGCCCTTCTATGTGCAGCCTCGGGCAAAGGCTTCATCGAAAAAAGCTCTTTACCGCTGTCCCTTGTCGCTGCCGGCTTTATTTTGGCATTGGGACTTGGCCACGTGCTTCCCGAGGCCATGGAGGCCTATGAGGAGCCGCATGCCATTGGGATCACAGCCTTATGTGCGATCTTAATACTGACGCTGTTTGAAATGCTGTTTGCGCCTCACGAGCACGGATCGAGCAAGCCTCACGGAGCCTTGGGACAAGGCGGAGCGGCTTTGCTCTCGGGATCCTTTTTACATACCGTCTGTGACGGCGTGGTCATTGCCTCCGCATTTATGTCCGATCCGCACGTGGGAATAGCCGTAACTGCCGCCGTGATCATGCATGAAATCCCTCATGAGGTGGGAGATTATGCCCTTATGATCACCTTGGGCATGTCCAAAAAAGGCGCCTTTTGCGTAAATGCTACGGCGCTGAGCGGATCTCTTATAGGTGCGGGCATAGCCCTGGCCGTACTGCACGGCTTTGAGCATCTCCTGCCCTTTGTGCTGGCAGTTTCTGCCGCAAGCTTCATGTATGTAGCTCTAAGCGATATTTTGCCGCGCCTGCGCGCAGGGAAAAATCGCCTGCGCTCGCTTTGTCGCTTTGTGCTTATTGCCCTAGGCGCGATCCTCAGCCTTTTACTGGCAGCTCACGACTGATCCTTATATTCTTCAAGCGGGGCGGAAAAGGACATGGTGCGCACCCGCTCCTTAAGATCAAAGACGATCTCATACTCACGGTGGGCACTGTTGACCTGTCGTACGGTGCCCGGCCCGAAGATCTCATGGAATACCCTATCGTTTTCTTTAAAGGAGGCGACATCTTCAGCGGCCGCGGCATAGCGGTTGCGGGCGGCGCGATCGCCTATCTCCACGATCTCATCATGCTTCAAATCCGATAAAAACCTCGAGGGCTCGTTCTCTACCCCGCCGCGCACAAAGCCCCGGCTTTCGGTTATAAAGAGTTGTTTTTTGGCGCGGGTCATAGCCACATACATAAGACGCCTTTCCTCCTGGATCTCTCCCGGGGTAGAGGTTTTGGCCGACGGGAAGATCCCGTCGTTAAGACCTGCCAAAAATACATAATCAAATTCAAGTCCTTTGGAGGCATGAACGGTCATAAGACGCACCACGTTATGCTCATCTCCGAGATCTTGCGAGCTTAAGGCTACGTGAGATAAAAAATCCGCCACATTGGTGCTTTCACCCTCGTTTTCCTCAAAATCATAGGCAAGCTGTCTGAAAACGGCCGTACCCTCGAGGCTCTGTTCGTCCCCGGCATCCTTCCAATGCTCCTCCAAGAGGAAGGTATTGAGCACCGCATCCAAAGCGCGCGTGGGCTTTAACGAGGTGATCCTTGCATTAAGATCGACTACCCCCTGAACGAAGGCACGCATTGAGGTTTTACCGACGTAGAGTGGATCATCTAGGTGCTGCAAAAGCTCCGTAAACAGCGCATGTTCGTTCTCAAGAGCATCCGCCGTCAATCGCTCCAATCTTCTTTTGCCGAACCCGCGGCGCGGCTCGTTAACTGCATAACGAAAAGCGATATCATCCTCAGGATTCAAGCAAAGTCGCATATATGAATTGATAAGTCTTATTTCATGTCTTTCCAAAAAAGCCGTCCCGCTTAGAATGCGGTATTTTATGTCCTTGGCAATAAGCGCGCGCTCAAGCTCGGTTGCAACATGAGATGCACGATATAAAACAGCCACGTCGGCATGCGGCAATTTTTCATATAACGCCGCAATCTCATCGGCAATATACGAGGCCTCGGCCTGCGGGCTTGCCGTATGCACCACGGCAGGCTTGGCGCTTACAATCTCCTCATCGACGAATTGAAACTTAGGATCATAGACGGGATCGGTTTTGACATGTCCGCCCATGATCCTAAGCAACGATGAAGCCTCGCTTTCATCCTCGTTCCCTGAGGAATGCGGGATCATGATCTTAACCATGTCCTGCATAGCTATGTCGCGACGTTCGGCCGTCAGACGCTTGCGTCCGTGATCGGGGTTATGGCTTATAAGGGTATGCGCCGCATCCAAAATTTCGCGTGAGGAGCGATAATTCTTAACAAAATAAAAGCATTTTGCATCGACATGCCGCTGCGGGAACTCGGTGAAGAATTTAACGTCGGCTCCGCGAAAGGAGTAAATGGTCTGATCGGGATCACCTACTATGAACAAATTTCCGTGATATCCTGCGAGGATCTCCACCAATTCGTACTGCTGCGCATCTATATCCTGAAACTCGTCCACCATCACGTATTCGAGGCGTTTTTGCCAGCGCAGGCGCACCTCCTCGTTGTTTTGCAAAAGATACAGAGTAAAGGCTATGAGATCATCAAAATCCAAGGCTGCCGCCGTGCGCTGTACATAAAGATAACGGTAAAAAATGCGTTCCTTTAGGGACGGCGTGGTTTGTGAGAGCTTGAACAAGCTGTCGGTTTGCGGGGCCAGCATAAGATGGACATAGGAAAGATCGGCACATTTTTTGGAATCTATATATTCCCAGCAGTCCTTTAGCGTCAGATCGCGACCGTTGACCTTGAGCTCGGCATAGATGGTCTTTAGGGTCTCACGTACATCGGATACGGCCCATAATGAGAATTTGCAGGACCACCCCAAAGCCTCGGCCTCGGCGCGCAAAAACTCACAGCAAAAGCCGTGGAAGGTTGCAACCATAGGCTCGACATGCTCGCCGCAGAGTTTGCAAATACGCCCCTTCATTTCGCCGGCGGCCTTATTAGTAAAGGTAACGCAGAGAGCATTGCGCGGAGAGATCCCAAGTGCGCTTATGATATAAGCATAACGGGAGGTAAGCGCTGAGGTTTTGCCAGTACCGGCACCTGCCGATACGCGTATATATCCTTCGGTGGCGGCAGCGGCTTGAGCCTGCTCTTCATTAAGATTGGAAAGGATCCTGTGCATGCCTTGTCTCTTTTAATTATGTTACGAACTAGACGAGTTTAGCAGTTTTGACGGAGCTTTTTATGGCTTAGGCGCACGAAAAAAAGGCAGGGATCATTTTAGGATACCTGCCAACGCTAGAGAAAATGAAAAACGTTGTAAAACAACGTCACAACAACTTGAGTTCAATATACAAAGCTCTGTAATATTAGTAAAGCCCAAAATAACTTATCATACGATAAGAAATTCTAATGTATAAACAGGGATTGTTATGAATCGTTATCTGGTGCTGCAGCGCATAGTGGAGCTTGGAAGCTTTACCAAGGCAGCCTTGGAATTACATCTTACGCAAAGCGCCGTCAGCCAAAGCATTTCCTCCCTTGAAGACGAGCTGCACATTAAGCTTTTAAATCGTAATCGCGGCGGGGTTGATCTTACTCCCGAGGGCAAATTGCTCTACCCGCATATTGAAAAGGTGTGCTATGAGTTGCGGGCCGTGAAGGAGCGCGCCAGCGAATTGCAGGGCCTTGAAAGCGGTACCGTACGTATAGCCACCATGGGATCGATCTCGGCTCACTGGTTGCCTTCGCTAATTGCCGCCTTTCAGAAGGAGCATCCCAATATAGAATTTGCCCTGCTGCAGGGAGATTACGCCGCTACGGCCGAATGGATCAAATCCGGAGCCGTGGATTTCGGCTTTGTCAATCCGCATGCGGTAAGCGGGATTAAAACCTTCCCCGTCAAGGAAGGACGCATGCTGGCGGTGCTCCCTCCTGAACACAGACTGTGTGCCTATGAGAAGGTTCCGCTTGAGGAGCTTGCGCGCGAGCCCTTCATCCTGCTTGAGGAGGGAGGCTATTCCGAGCCCCTGAAGGCCTTTGAGGAATTGGATTTAAAGCTTCAGATCGGATATACCATTCATGACGACTATGCGATCATGAATATGGTGGAGGCGGGACTGGGGGTCAGCATGCTGGCGGAGCTCATGATGCGCCGCATCAGCTACAGATTGGAGATACGTCCTACTATCCCGCAGGTTATACGTCCCATTTCCGTAGGATATAAGGATGCGCTGAGTCTGAGCACGGCAGCGCGACGCTTCTTAGAATTGTTGCGCATGAAGGCGCCCTCTTTACCTTAAGCGCCCCCATAAAAAATCCCTACTTAACCTTGGGACCCTTGGTAATTTTAGAAAAATCAAAAAGATTTCTATCCAAAAGATGCGAGGGGATCACATTTTTCAAGGCCCTGAAGGCAATGTCACAGCGCTTTGGATACTCGCGATCCCACTGCCTCAGCATTTTAGCCATAGCCGCACGCTGCTGATCCTCTCCCCAACCGCACAGGCCCTTTGGCAGCACGGGATAAGCGCGCAGATCGGAGAGCTCCTTTATATCCCTTTCGCGGCAATATACCAAGGGACGGATCACCGTCACGTCATTCTCGTCATTTCTGACCACGGGAGGCATGGTTTTTATGATCCCCGCATTAAACAGATTGAGGAAAAAAGTGCACAGCACATCATCCTTGTGATGTCCCAAGGCTACCTTATTACAGTGCTGCTCACGAGCTATACGATATAAATTACCGCGACGAAGGCGCGAGCAGAGCGGACAAAAGGGCTTACCCTCGGGCAACTTTTCCTTGCATAAATCGTAAATGGGAACCCTTTCGACAATATAAGGAAGCCCTACGCGTTTTAAATGATCCTCAAGCGGAGAACCGTCGGCATTGGGAAAGCCTGATTCTATATGTACCGGCAACAATTCAAAATGCACGGGAGCCGAACGCTTCAAAGACAAAAGCATATCCAAAAGCGTATAGCTGTCCTTACCGCCTGAAACTGCCACCAGGATCTTATCGTTTTCCTCGATCATGCCGTAATCACCTATGGCATGCCCCACCTTACGGCGTAAACGCTTAAAGAGCTTGTCGGCTCGATATTTTTCCTGCTTATCTTCAATATTGAAATAAGGACTGACATGGCGTCCGTAATCGTCGGCTGCCGCACTTAAAGATCGATCGTCTTTCATATAGGGAACTCCAAGGCAGGCGATTTCTTCTCCTGCCGATAGAATGGAATGAGTTCAAAAATATTGCGTTAAAGCTTTGAAAATATTTTTGTTGCGCGATCTTAAACTGATTTGCTCAGTCTTATCAATACGCTATACGCATAAACACCGTTTTTTGGCAAAAGAAAAATACAGCTTGGCAGGCACTGGCAGGGGCTTATTGACTTTAGGGTTTCCCCCCGCAGAGATCCGGGGTTGAAACCAGAAAATTCGGATGCGGTGCTAATCCGCCGTCGGGAGCTTTCTCATCACGCTTTTAGGCGTCACCACCGCGACATCGCAATCAAGCTCGTCCGTTACACGCTGGCAAATATTTCCCAATAGCGCCATGGCTAAGCCGCGGCGGGCCGAGGTACCGATAAAGAGAGCCGTAGGACGAAGCTCGTGGCAAATGGCCGGGATCACCTCATCAGGATGCCCCTCTCGTATGTGACATTCCTCAGGCTCAATGCCGTGACGGGAGGCAAAAGACAGCACGCGACGGCAGGACTCTCGTATATTCTCCTCGGATAAAAGCTGCGGAGTAAATCCTGGTAAATCCATAGCCGCAGGCGAGATCACGGGTATGATGGCATTTATAAGGTGGATCCTGCAGCGTGTAAGACGGGACAATTCCTGAGCTTCACGTAGCATGCGCATGTTGAGCATGCGTCCCATAGCATCGTCCTCCTGCGGAACGGCTATGGCCACAGCTATGATCCCGGTAGGAGCCCAAACCTGATCCTTTGCTATATATACAGGCACCGCCGAGCTTGAAAGCAACTGCCAATCAAGCGGTGTGAAGAACACACCGTCAAAGAAGCCGTGTTCGTCAGCGGTTTTAATGATGAGATCGGCTGCTTCCTCCTTGGCTGTTTGTGTAATGCTCTTTCCGGCATTTTTAGACCAAAGGACCCTAGTCTCCACCTCGTAGCCCATGGCATTGACCTGCAGGTAGGCCTCAAGCCAGGCGCGTTTCTTATGCAAAAGATCATTACTTATTTTTTGTTCCTCGGCAGAAGATAAAACCGAGGAAATATCTTTACTGAAATCGTAGACGGGCATCAACGCTATAATGCGCGGGGCTCTGCGTCCGCTTTGCCTTTTATAGTACTGAGAGATGGACAAGGCCCGCATCAGTGCCGGCTGACGCATCTGCCCCGGTTCTATAACCGCAATCACGGTTTTGATCTTTTTCATAACTCACCTCCGCGCACAATAATTGGCCACTTCATCGTCCAAACGATTCCAAGCTTTTTTTACCTTACGTATATAGCCGTTGTGTATGCTGCGATTGACCGAATAATGGAAATGGTAATTCCCCACTCCTCGCCATATTTTTCCGTCGGCTTTTTCTATTTCACGACGTAAAAGATAACCCATGGCCCATACATTTTGGCAAGGCTTTGAGGAAATATCGGCTTTACTGAGCGAAAAGCGTGCAAGCTCCTTCATACGCACATCGTTGATCTGAGCCGGACCGCAATCCTCGGTACCGTTGGTATTTACCGAGCATCTTCCGTTCATAGGTCCGCGCTCGACATAAAGCACCGAATACAAAAGCTCCTCCGGAAGCTCAAACTGCCACGCCGTCCAAGCCACACAGCCGCGCAGGGAGCTGTATTTATCCATAGGAGGCATGGAGTAGGCAATGTCACGCCAATGCTCGGCACTGCCGTGACATTGCATGACCGCGGCGGACGCGGGACCTAAAAGCAGGATCCAAAGTGCCGCCTGCAAAAACATACGCTTCACTTAAGACTCCTTACTGCATTGAGCAAAGTATCTTCTACCCCTTGCGCGTCAATACCATCAAAACGCAAAGCGGAGGCTTTGGGGTTGGGCACGGCAAATTGCTCGGGCTCGGGCTTTACATAATGTACGCCGTTTTGACTTTGCTTGAGCTTCACGGTTTCTATCAGTGAGGTTACGGCCACTCCGTTGCGTTCAAGCCTCACGGGACGCAGAGTAAATATAAGCGGATCGGGGAGTGCGCGCAACGTAACCTTCAGGGCCGTGGTTGCCGCTCCGCTTTCCTGACGGACCAAAAGCTCCGACGGAGATGCAGTAACATCGGCTATGAAGCCCTGATGCTCACATTGGGCCCCGTCTATTTCCCAGGGTATGCCCTCGGCATCGAAAAAACGCATTATGAGAGCTCCGCGGGCAGGAACTCCCGTCACGAGCCCGGGCACATAAACATTGGCAAAACGCGCCACTCCGGCTCCGTCGTCCCCCGGCACAAATGGTGCCTCCTGAATTTCCAGATCCTCTATATCGTCATGCGTGCCGTCGGCACTTTTTAATTCTTCAAATTCGCGCATTTGCTCGGCTGTACGAAAATCCCTGAGGGTATCGGGAAGATCAGGCGGAGCCTCGGGCGCCTTAATGGCAGCAAAACAGTAGGAGTACCCACCCCAAAAGGTAATGACGCTGAGGATTAAAGTCAAAAGATTTTTTTTCATAAGCAAGATTATAGCGCGACTTTTATGCGCTTCTTTTCAAAAATAGCGACTCAACTTCTACTTGCGATAAGTAATCCGATCCGTCTCCAAAATTATTAGGGTTAAAAAAATTCATAGTAAAGGAAGGAAGTTGCTTGTAAAGAGCAGATGCAAATTGTGATCCGCTCGGACTTTTTTAGAGTACGTATTTTTTTTATGCATCTGCGCAATAATATGCCGTGTAGTCAATTTTTAATACTGTGTATTAAAAATCTAACAGTTAAGTTTTTACTGTTTATTCGTCTTAGTGCTTTCGCTTTTTTGCGAAACAGGAGAATTATCAATATGATCAAGCAGACTCGCGGCGCCATCAGATTTTTGCTTGCCGATTATCGTGCCGTCCTTAAATATGCCATGATTGCAGCGGCAGGAATTGCCTTGGCATCACCTTCCTTCGCCAAAATAACCATTAATGGAAATGAAGGTCAACAAACTACCTATTCTGACGACAAAGACTTTGGAGACAGCGTCGTGGTTAACACCAAGCTGACGCTCGAGGACGGCGACTACACAGCTGATTCAGTCGATGTTACTGATGGATCATATGGTGAGGGTATCAAATATGAGCTTGTAGTTCGCAATGCAACTTTGACTACGTCAAAGAATGGCGGAAGACCTAATCCAGGATCCGGTGTACTTGATCCGATTTTTGTTCAGGGTAAGTTATCCCTCACGGACGCTACCGTAACATCAAGAGACAACGGCGAACCGGCATATGTTCAACTTTGGGGCTCCGGTGCCGAGGCTGCATTTGCAGGTAAAGTAAAAATTGACGGTGATCTCGGAATTGGAATAGGCAAAGATCAAGGAACTCTTGATATAGTTATGGACGGTAAGGATACAAACGGAACCTATACTGGCTTAAACCTCAAAGTAAACGGTGCAATAGATATTGACCGCGCATCACTTACCCTCAAGGGCTACGACAAGGCTGTTACCGGAACTGATGATACCTTTACCAAGGTAACCGCTAGAGAAACCTGTGTCAGTCTGGGCGGACGATTGACCGTCGGTCATAACGCCTCCATGGAGGTCCAGGGATTATATATAAAAAATGTTGATGGTATTGGGGTAAAACCGGGTACTGTGACAGTAACTGACGGCGGGAAGCTTTTAGTTACTGGAAATGGCTATAACGGCAATGAAAATGATCAATTTTTTGCCGCAGGCAATTTTGCAGAGGATGGAGATACAGCTTCCAGCGATCAAACAACTAAGGACTTGAAAGGTATTATAAAAGCCGCCAATTCTTCCGAAATTGTGTTCAGCCACAAAGCGGCAGTGCTTTATGATCCTGTGACTATCCATTGTGACTATCCATGATGATGAAGATGGCGATCTTTTAAATTACGTTCCCGAAAAAGCCTTTGACATTGACAACAGCTCAAAGCTCACCATCTCTGATTTAGGTGCGATGACAAAGGCAGAGGTTAAGGCCTTAAAGGAAAAACTTCTTTATAACGGCACCGGTACTCTGGACGGC
>ENA-ORVB01001000-ORVB01001000.1-human-gut-metagenome-genome-assembly--contig:-NODE-1000-length-20845-cov-15.7035_pt1 | contig 20845 bp, 20 predicted proteins | sample MGYA00242090_ERZ509231 | MGnify/ENA primary metagenome ERZ509231 (study PRJEB26280, sample SAMEA2338798) | human gut metagenome | biome: human gut; feature: human-associated habitat; material: faeces...
AGCAGGAATTTGCCGTATTGAAATGCGAAGCCACGGCAAATTCCGTTACTGGGCATGTATGCGTGAACAGTAATAAGCTTCGTCCTATGACGAAAAAACGCTCCGCGGTATGCATACTCATTATCCTTTTTTAAGAAAAAAACATATGGATCGCATCCATCACGGCATCCGGCTGTTCTAACTGCGGCAGATGTTTGGTCTTTGGGATGATAGAGGACTCGATTGCGGAATTATAAATCTTGTAATCCTGAATCGTCGCCTCGATCATCGGTTCCTCGGAACCGCCGATGATGAAGATGCTGTTGTCGATCTTCCTGAGAGCATTGGAAATATTGCACTTGGTATAGCGGCATTCAATACTGGAGAAGATCGCTTTCGGACATTCACCGAGATGTGCGGCTTCGTGGCTGCGGTCGATCTGAACCGGTTTTACGGTATACGGATTGTAAAAATATTTGGTGCGGAATGCCTCTTCGATCATAGAGCGGCTGCACGCAATGTGGTAAATGAGCGTTCCAGCCAGCGGGAGATCCAGAAGAAGCTTATAAAGCTTGGCATTTTTACCCGGAAGCTGACAACAGTCGGTAAGGCTGCTCGGGTTGATGAGCATGATCTGATCAAACAGTTCTGGAGAGTTGCTGCACGCCATGATAGACAGTGCCGCTGAATCACCGGTGGAGAGAATGTTGGTCCGATGTCCGATCTCAGATTTGATAAAATCACAGATCAGCTGGACAAACAGGTAATTTGTGTAGGTCAGGTTCGGCTTCTCGGAACGTCCGCAGCCGAGAAGGTCGAGCGTGTAGACGGTGTAGGAGCGGCTGAGCTGTTCGCGGATGGATTCCCACTCATAGCCGCTCGATGCAAAGTGCAGATCGTGAATCAACAGAAGCGGTTTGCCGGAACCGCATTTTGTATAGTAGATATTTCCCAGCCGCCATTTGTAGCAGAGAGAATTCTCTTCCCGGGTCAGACCGCGGGAGGTGGCAGAAAATTGAATATATTTATTTAAAAGTGCCAGTGAAACTGCGCCGCCGGCGGACAGCATCAGGCAGGTCATGATCTTGTTTTTTGTGTTCATATAGAAAGCTCCTTTTGAATCGAAAAATTAAACTCGAAAATATCTCATCAAGTAATTCTATTATACCATAAATACTAAATTCAGCTATCGCCTTTGGATCGGCTTCATTAAGTATTTAGGTATGACTCGCACTAGGATCGAAAATGCATCGCTAAGTGTTCATATATATCATATGAACGTATTCTCACCCGTCCACTCACGAACCCGCGCTATCGCGCTCTACCGCCCTGCTTCGCATGGCTGTTCGTTCCTTAATGGCGCAAGAAAAGAATATGTCTGCTTCGCAGCCGCATTCTTTTCTTCTGCGCTCATTATATCACGATTCGCATCTTCGATGCTTACCGCTGCTGACGCAGCTATCGTGATCGCCATTCGCCGTTCGCCATAAATCTGCAAGCAGCTTTCTGGCTCACTTGCGCTCATTATATCATATTTTCCTGTATTCCAGTTCAGCTATTTCCAGCGTATTTTTCACAGAATATCTGTTCACAGATGTGTGCCCAAGTAACGGGATTTTGCCGATGCTTCGCATTTCAAATCGGAAAAATCTGCAACCAGAATTGTAGCGTTCGGAATTTTCAGTTCAGAAAATTTCTACCTGTGAACAGTTATGAACATGCCATTTTATGTAAACAAAATTTCGTTGAAAATTGATATTAAACTCATTATAATGTTCACGTATCAAAAAATCAATCGATGGGGAAAGAAATGCGCGATATGATAAAGAAGGAAAATAAGTTATGCTTTCAGCATCGTATGGAACGGAAGACAGAGAAATCTTTTCAGTTGTCGGCGGGCAGGCAGCGGTTGCTGGCGGAAACGATACGCGAACTGAAGCAGGAAGGGCGCTTAGACGAGGAGAAGCTGGCGATGCAGCATGGTACGACATCCATTTACCGCCACAGCCTCAATGTTGCCTACACAAGCCTTTGGATGATGGAACGGTGGCAGATTCGCTTGGAACCAAAATCACTTGTGAGAGGGGCATTGCTGCACGATTATTTTTTGTATGACTGGCATCAGAAGGATCCCTCGCACCGCCTGCACGGCTTCCGTCACCCGAAAACAGCGCTTGGAAATGCACAGAGAGATTACTATTTAAATTGGAAGGAAAAAAATATCATCGCACGTCATATGTTTCCGCTGATACCGGTGCCGCCTCAGTGCCGCGAGGCATGGATTGTGTGTCTGGCAGATAAATGGTGTGCTCTGGGGGAGACAATGGAGCCGATGTTTCACGTGAAACATTTTAAATGAAATTTTTCTAAAAAAGTAGGAAATGAGTTTTAAGTGTGTTATACTATTAGGCAAGACAAGAACGGGAAAAAGCTGGAAATCGCTGTGCGGATGCCTGCGGGAAGGCTTTTTCCTGTCTTTCATGTGAGATAAAACCGAGGAAATGGAAGGAATACGGTATGGGACGAACGATTGCGATTGCAAATCAGAAGGGCGGCGTAGGTAAAACGACAACGGCGATCAACCTGTCGGCATGCCTGGCAGAGGCGGGACAGAGGGTTCTGGCGATCGATTTTGATCCGCAGGGAAATGCAACCACTGGTTTGGGATTGGAAAAAGAACAGATTGAAGATACAGTCTATGAGCTGCTTTTGGGCGATTGCACACTGGAGGACTGTCTGATGCGCGATGTTCAGGAAAATCTGGATGTTCTTCCTTCGGATTCGAATCTGGCAGGAGCTGAGATTGAACTTCTGGATGTGGAAAATAAAGAGTCGGTGTTAAACGGTTATCTGGAGACAATCCGCGATCAGTATGATTTTATTATCATCGACTGCCCGCCGTCGCTGAGTCTTTTGACGATCAATGCGCTGGTAGCGGCAGATACGGTGCTGGTGCCAATCCAGTGCGAATATTATGCGCTGGAAGGACTGAGCCAGGTACTCCGGACGATCGGTCTGGTCCGGAAAAAGATGAATCCGTCGCTGGAGCTGGAGGGCGTGGTATTTACCATGTATGATGCGAGAACGAATCTCTCCCTGCAGGTCGTAGAGAATGTAAAACAGAACTTAAATGAGCGGATTTACAAGACGATCATACCGAGAAATGTGCGACTGGCGGAGGCGCCGAGTCACGGAATGCCGATCAACCTGTACGACAGCCGTTCGACCGGTGCAGAGAGCTACCGTCTGCTGGCAGCAGAGGTGATCAGCCGGGGAGAAGAGCTGTAGGCAGGAAAATAACGGTGAAGTGAAATTCAGAAAGGATGCCTGCCGGGGCGTCGGGAGGTTCGTGAGGAGGAAGGAAATGTCAAAGAGAACGGGGCTTGGCAGAGGACTGGGAGCTTTTTTTGGAAATGATTACGAGAATGCAGAAGCGGGAAAAAGCAGCGCAAAGCCATCGGATGAAGCCGGAAAAAAGACTTCCGTTCGTGAGACGAAACAGGAGATAGAGAAAAAGAGCCTGGAAGAGCTGGATATGGTGCTTCCGGGATCTAAAAAACAGAAAAAATCGGCGTCTGCCGGAAAGACAGCTGCGAAAACAGTGGGAAAAGGCAGCCGCGTGGGAGTTGCAAAGGCATCCGGAAAGACGACGGCAGAAGGAAAAACCCGCACAACCGGGGAGATGGCGGCAAAATCGAAGATACAGACGGCAAAAGCGGAGCCGGTCGTAAAGATCGTTGAGGTGGAAAAAGAGAAATTTCTAAATATTTCGGAGATTGAGCCAAATGTCAGCCAGCCGCGTAAGATGTTTGATGAAGAACAGCTCGGAGAGCTGGCAGAATCCATCCGCCGTTACGGCGTGCTGCAGCCGCTTCTGGTTCAGAAAAAGGGCGATCGTTATGAGCTGATTGCCGGAGAGCGCCGGTGGAGAGCTGCAAAACTGGCAGGATTTCGGGAAGTTCCGGTGATCGTGCGCGAGTATACGAGACAGCAGACGATGGAGATCGCCCTGATCGAGAACGTACAGCGTGCAGATTTAAATCCGATTGAGGAGGCGAAAGCCTACCAGATGCTGATTCAGGAGTTTGGGCTGCGTCAGGAGGACGTGGCAGAGCGCGTAGCGAAGAACCGTGCGACGATCACGAACAGCATGCGTCTTTTGAAACTGGATGAGAGAGTGCAGGAGATGCTGATTCAGGACCGGCTTACCGGAGGTCATGCGAGAGCGCTTCTTTCGCTGGAAGATGGTGAAAAACAGTACCAGTTGGCGCTTAAAACAGTAGAAAATCATTTGAGCGTCCGCGAGGTCGAGCGTTTGGTGAAAGAGCTTTTGAAGCCGAAAAAGGCGAAAAAGAAAGCAGATCCGGAACGCGATATGGAGGTCTTTTTCAAGGATGTGGAAGAGAAGCTGAAAGGGGTTATGGGAACGAAGGTTTCGATCAACCGCAAGGATAAGAATAAAGGCAGAATCGAGATCGAATACTATTCATCAGCGGAACTGGAACGTCTGATTGAGCTTTTGGAGTCATTAAGACAGTAATCACACAAAATTCGTCCCAGGGGACGGATGATGGGAAATGAGGAATGAAAGATGGAGAGCAGTATTTTTAGCGGGATTGGCATCGATCCGGGGATTATCGTGATCGTTCTGGCGATCCTGACACTCATATCATTTATTGCATCCGTCATCTGTTTTTCGCAGTATAGGAAGTTGTATCGCAGATATGATATGTTTATGCGGGGAAAAGATGCGGAGACGCTCGAAGACACGATCATGGAACTGGTGGATGAGACCGAGTATCTGCGGGCAAAGGACGGAGATACAAAACGCCTGGTGGATTCGGTTGTCTCCAAGGCGCAGGCTGGATACCAGAAAACCGGTATTGTCAAGTACAATGCGTTTAAGGGCATGGGCGGCAATCTGAGTTTTGTCATTGCCATGCTGGATGATAACAACACGGGATTTGTGCTGAATTCTGTTCACAGCCGTGAAGGCTGTTACCTGTATCTGAAGGATGTCGTAGAGGGCAAGACCGAGGTGCTTTTAGGAAGTGAAGAGAAGGAAGCACTGGAGCGTGCGCTTGGGTATAAGTAAGGAAAATAAAGGATAGAAATGAGGCGGCTGTATGTGTTGGCAGCAGCTGCGGATTGTAGTTAGAAGGAGTCAATATGCATCGTTTTTTGCGAGCTGCCGGATTTAGTATGTATCAGAAGAAGAAGGACATCCGTGCCCTGCTTCGCTGTCTGGCGAGAGAGGCGGGAACCTCCAGCTGTCTTCAGCTTGACAGGGAGACCGAATTATATGAGATCAAGACAGAAGTTGCGCCGGGGATCGGCGTGGCGATGTATGGGGAGCTGAATGAGCAGGATGAGATGGAGATAGAGTATTATTATCCCTATATCCTGAACGAGGAGGTAACCTCGCGGGCAGAATGTTCCATTCAGCGTCATACGGAGAAGGAAACCTATGCGGGGCTTCTGGATGAGTATAAGGTAGGGCTTTCGCTGATCTTTTATCTCTTGAATCCGATCGAATACAGGGAGTGTTACCGGAAAGAGCGCGAGCGCTTACAGGTGACTTCGGTCAGCCTGGCAGGATTTGCCAATCGGGGCAAGGTGCTTCTTCCGATCAAAAAGACGGCGCTGCAGATTGAAAAAGCCAAAGTGGCGGCGAAAAACCGGGATGAACTTTTGGAAGCGGCAAAAAATGGCGACGAGGATGCGATGGAGTCTTTAACAATCGAGGATCTGGATCTCTATTCGATGGCATCGCGCCGGGCGACGAGAGAGGATATTTATTCGATCGTCGATACAACTTTTATGCCAAGCGGGATCGAGTGCGATCAGTATTCGATTTTAGGCGAGATCAAAGAGGTTATATGTAAGAAAAACCGGTTTACCGGCGAGGAAATCTATGATCTCAAGGTGGAATGCAACGATCTGTATTTCCGCGTGGGTATCAATAAGATGGACCTGCTTGGAGAACCGCTTCCGGGACGTCGGTTTAAAGGAAAAATATGGATGATGGGAACGGCTCATTTTGCGTAAATGCCTATAAAAAATCCTCGGATTCAGGTCCGGATGGAGATAAAAGCAAATGAGACGGTAGAACATAAATTGCATACGGAGCAGGTGGGAAGAGAAAATAGTTGCGGAACACATGAAAATGAATTATAATAAAGTGCAGTATGAAAAGACGATATATGTTTCACGTGAAACATATAAATCTCTGTAGCTCAGTAGGATAGAGCGTTCACCTCCTAAGGTTGCGTTACAACGGTCACCTCAAAAAAACTAAATAAGGGATTGCAGTTCGACTTTGATCGGGCTATAATCATATATCAGACACGTCCATATAGCTCAGCTGGATAGAGCACTCGCCTCCTAAGCAGGAGGTCATTTTCCTAAGCAAGAGGCAAAAACTTGTGGTATTATCTTTTATATATTTCGGTAGCTCAGCTGGATAGAGCATCCGCCTCCTAAGCGGAAGGTCGTGGGTCCGAATCCCATCCGGAATACCATTTTAGCCTTTATTTAAGCGGTTTTTCCGCTTTTTTATTTTTTTGTAATGACCTTTTATAGCATTCAGAATTTTCAGCTCAGATTGTAAAAATGATTAAAATTTCTCTGCATCAGATTAGTTCGGATGACCGGTTTCAATCCGAACTTTTTTACATCATTTTTAGGGTCATCTAATGGATTTCTAATGCTATCTAATAAAACCCTACGGCACTAGGCGCACCAGGCGATATGTCACGAATTCTAATATAGTGTTTAATCACCTCCCAAAGTAGCAATTAATAGCTGCAATAATTCGGGATCCTGCTTGATTTTTTCCAAGACCTGATCTATATCAACTTTCTTACTTGCCTGGGGAACTTCGACATAGTTTTCCATGTTTTGTTTATAGAAACTATCTTCAAACTTTTGCGCATTTACTCTTCGATCTTCATCTAAAATATGACTATATAAATCCATAACCATATCAGCTTGAGAATGGCCGGTGTCTCCTTGTGTTGCTTTTATATCTCCATTATTCAATTTTAATTTATAGGTTGTACTTGTATGACGTAAGGAATGAAATACAACATGGGGAAGTCCGGCTTCTTTTTCTAATTTTGATAAGCCTTTACGAATAACACTTCCTTCACATGGAATACCGTTTGGCTGACATATCACAAGATTATAATTATGATATTTATCCCCGTAAGCTTCTTTGTATTTATTTTGTTCTTCTTTCCACTGTTTCAAAAAACAAGCCAATGTGTTTGGTAACCAGATTTTTCGAACACTACTATCTGTTTTAGGAGTTTTTAAAACCAGTCTTGTTGCGTTTTTTCTTTCTTCGAATTGTGGAAAGATGAATAGTACATCTTTGTTATTCAGTTTTTCCAGGGCATCTGTACGTGCTCTTTCTAACTGCTGCTTTATATAAATATGTGTATCGTTATTTGAAAAATCATCATCACTGATATGCACATTATCCCAAGTAAGACCGAGTACTTCTCCAATTCTTAAAGAACAGGCAAATGCAAGTTGAATGGCAATCGAAAGTTTTGGATCTTCACAAACTTCAAGAGCTTTGGCAATCTGATTAGCTGTCCATATTTCACGCTTTTCATATTCATGTTTGGGTGTGTCAACTTTTAAGAATGGATTATTTTGAATATATTCCCATTTAACAGCTACATTAAATGTGCAACGCAAAACTCTATGAATCTCTGCGATAACCCTGCTAGATACTTTTCCGGTTTTCATTGTATTTTCACTTTCTTTAAGATTTGCATAATATTGTTCAATCGTTATTGGACGAATTTCATCTAATTTATAGTGCCCTAGATACGGTGAAATATAAGCTTTAAATAATGCTGTATTCTTTTCCATAGTGGATATTGACCATTTGTTACATCCATAAAGATCTACATACGTTGGCCAAAACTCATTTAAAGTCGTTGTACTTGGTGCAATGAATGTTCGATCCGCTTGTTGAAGTTCAACTTCGGCTTTTCTCTTTTTAGCTTCTCTTAACGTCCTGAAAGATTCCCACTTTTGCTTTACTTTTCCATATTTATCTGTGTAATAGTAAATTACATTGTATTTATCCTTTCGTTTTTGTATCGATGCCATCTTATTCACCACTTTCAATTTCTAATAGTTTCATCAATAACTTTTTACGGATATTTTTGTCCTCACTAAGCTGTCTGACTAAATCTACCGCATCTTTTTTATCTTTATCAGGCAATTCTTTTTTCATTTGATTTGAAAATTCGGAGTTGATTTTCGCTGTTTTTTCTTTGGCAGTTAAACCAGAATAGCTAAAGGGAATATCATTGTGTTCATAATAATAAATATCCCTATAAGATCTTCCATCTGGTGCAACTTTCCCAGAAAAGAATTTCAATCCTGCTAGTGTATGTCTTGGAAGATCCAAAGCGCATGTTGTTTGATCTAAATGTTTAAGCAATAAACGATCATCATATGGACTGATTCCAAAAGTTGTAAACATCAATGCATCAGGACTTGTATCAAACTGGAATATGTCTTTAGAACGCTTTTTCCAGTTTTGTAACAATTCATACAGAGTACGTGGAATAGAATATATATTTTCTTTATCCACATAATGATGAACAACCTGGGTTTTAGATTTAATCTTTTTATCATGAACATATTTTTTGATTACGTAGGATTCAGGAAGGAAGAATAATTCTTTTTCATACATGCGTTCCATCATTTTATTTGTTCGAATATAGTACTTATCCTTTTCATGATAAAAATCTGACCATACTAGACCAAGTACATCCGTCACATTCATTCCGGTTGCAAATACGATTTGCATAATGACATATAGTTTTTCCTCTTTGCAGCCATCAAAAATCTGAAGCATGGTTTCATAAGTCCAATCTGTATATTTCTTTGGTCTTTTTTTAAAATCATTCGGATCTGAAATATGAATCTCATTAAATGGATTTTCATCCATGATTCCCATCTTAATTGCATGATCACACGTACTTATAAGCAATAGCTTACAGGCTCGAATCGTCTTTACAGACAATGTACTATTCCTTCCTATACTTTTGATTGTGCAGAGCTGGTTAATAATAGAATTTGCAAAGGCTGAATCAACATCTTTAACTTTAGTTGTTTCTACAAGGCTACGAAGATACACATCATAGTTTTTTTGAGCCTCGTGATATTTTTTTAAATGATCTCTGAAATATGGATCAGCAAGCCAATCTTCCATTACATCCACAAATAAACTATCTGGTGAAAACATACATGTCTCACCATCTAATAATTCTTTTCGTTTAGCTGCATCTTCATAGTTATCGAATAATTCCTTAATCATTTTTATTTCTTTTGCAGGTGTGACTACCTCGTAAGTTACTTGAAATTTCTTTCCCAATTTTAAAATCACAGCCATCCCTCATTCCTCCTTTATTGTTGACTGTCAAACCATTGATCAAAGGATTCCTTGTTAATACGAAGTATTTTTCCAACACGAATCACTTTAAATAAGCCTTTTCTTGTTAAGTCATAGGCTGCTGTTCTTCCAATGCCAAGTATTTGCATAATTTCAGCAACGGTATATGTTTTCTTTTCGCATATAACAGGTTTCATCGCTTTGTTCCTCCTCACTATAAAATTTTTGAAATTTAAATTCTCACCTACAAAATAAAAGGAAGCAGCTGGGAAAGGACTGCTTCCATAAGGAAAGGGAACATAACCAAAGCTATTTTCTTTGGCTATGTAAACGTAAATCTAGACTGATTTTTATTTTTCGATCAATCGCCATCATATCTAATCTACCAATAGTTGCTATTTTCTTTAACAATCTACTTTTATCAATGACACGGATCTGTTCACACATGACCATAGATTTGTATTTCAATCCAATACCATCTGGTAAAAGATGATGTGTTGGTAAATGATGTTTTGTATAAATCTTGGAAGATAAACAAGCCACAATAGTTGTTGGACTATATTTATTACCACGATTGTTTTGAATAATCACAACTGGTCGAACTTTACCTTGTTCTGATCCAGATGCATCACTTAAATCTGCTAAATAGACTTCTCCTCTTTTAACTTTCATACATACTCACTCCTTATGTAAAACCAGGAACTAGTCCTGGTTGATGGTTAAAAATAAAATATTTATCGTGTTTTCTATTTATCACCTGATTACCCGAAAACAAAGGAATCCTATTAGACAAGATAGTTGCTAATTATCTTTCATTGGCATCGCACCAACCCATATCACGCTTGAGCCTGTCGCTAGAAGTATCATTATCTTATATATTGTCATGGCACAATCAGCAAAATTGTTTATCAATCTAAAGTATCATCGCTCGTTAAAAAACATCATCGCGCAGTAGTGAAATAGCTCGAATATATAAGTGTTGTATCTAACAGTTGTTATGCTGTTTTCAAAGAGCTACTAGGAAGATATATATCCCCCTTCACTAGATAGTCCTTGAAATCGTCAATTATTAGCCTCTCTTTTTACATTTTTTTGAGAATTTTTCGATTCTTTTATAAACTGCGTTGGTCGTCATATGTAAATCTTCAGCAATTTCCCGTACACAATACTTGTTTTTCAACATTACAATGATTTTCTGCATGACAGGATCACACTTTTTCAAATGCTTATAAACAACGGCATCGTTTACTCCATTTAGTACATCTTCCCATGTATATTCACTTATACAATCTTCAGAAGGTTCATTTAGAAAAAAATTTACTTCAGTTGGCGATTCATTACGGTGAAAGCTGCGATTTTTGTTGAAATCAAAATCATCTAGTTCTCGAAGGTACTGAATCTTCCATTCAGGAAATCCTAATAATCGTAGTAAGTTTTCTTCTTTTTCTTTTTCTTCTAAATACTTTTTCTTTTCGTAACCATAGTTATACATTTAATTATTCCTCCTTTTGTGAAGGAGAAACAATTTCCCCTTCACTTGAAAGTCCACAAAAAAGGCTTTTTTTAGCCTTGAAAGGGATAAAAAAAACAGATCAACTGTCTGAAACAGAGATCTGTACCAATAAGTTGTATTTTTGATTCAATTCTCTTTTCATATTTGAAAAGAGTTTGGAGGAGACCGAATTCTTACCATTAACATTATTAGAACATGTGAAAGTTAGTTCATCAATAACTAAAACAAAATAAATATAAAATAAAAAAATATCACTAAATGGTGATATTTATGTTTCTATTTATACATAATTCCTTTATAATTGAAAATAAAGAAAGAGGTCTAATCATATGGAAATTAGTTATAATCGTTTGTTTAAATTATTAATTGATAAAGGTATGAAGAAAACTGAATTTGCAAAAATTGCAGGACTTACTCCTGGCACACTTGCAAAACTCTCAAAGAATCAAACAATTTCTATGGATTCTTTGATTAAAATATGTACAACTTTAAATTGTAGTTTTGATGATATTGTAGAGATAGTTTCTAAATAAAAATGAGGTGAAAAAATGGAAAGTAACAATACAAATGTTGGATTTGAAAAACACATATGGGATGCAGCGTGTGTTCTATGGGGGCATATTCCTGCTGCTGAATATCGAAAAGTGATTGTTGGATTAATTTTCTTAAAATATATTTCAACAGCATTTGAAAAAAGGTATCAACAATTATTGGATGAAGGCGATGGATTTGAAGATGATATTGATGCGTATACTATGGATAATATTTTCTTTGTTCCGAAAGAAGCAAGATGGGAAACAATTGCTGAACATGCTCATGAACCTGAAATTGGAATGGTAATTGATAAAGCTATGCGTTCTATTGAAGATATGAATGCAACACTAAAAAATGTATTACCAAAAAATTACGCAAATCCAGACTTGGACAAGACAGTTTTAGGTGATGTTGTAGATATCTTCACAAATATGGATATGAGTGATACGGATGAAAGTAAAGATCTATTAGGTAGAACTTATGAATACTGTATTCAGGAATTTGCGGAAATTGAAGGAAAAAACGGTGGTGAATTCTATACGCCAAAGAGTATTGTTAAAACATTAGTAGAGATTTTAAAACCATTTGATAACTGTCGAGTTTATGATCCTGCTTGTGGATCTGGTGGAATGTTTGTTCAAAGCGCAAAATTTATTGAAGCACATAGTGGAAATAGAGGACATATCTCTGTATATGGACAAGAAGCAAATCCAGATACTTGGAAAATGGCAAAAATGAATATGGCTATCCGTGGTATTGAAGCTGATTTTGGACCACATCATGCAGATACATTTACAGGTGATTTATTTCCACGCTTAAAAGCTGATTTTGTTATGGCAAATCCGCCATTCAACTATCATCCTTGGGGTCAGGAAAAATTAACAGGAGATCAACGTTGGGCTTATGGAACTCCTCCAGCAAGTAATGCCAACTTTGCATGGATTCAACATATGATTTATCATTTGGCACCAAATGGTAAAATCGGTTTAGTTTTGGCTAATGGTGCTCTTTCTTCACAAACAGGTGGTGAAGGAGAAATTAGAAAAAATATTATAGAAGACGATTTAGTAGAAGCAATTGTTGCGTTGCCTACTCAATTGTTTTATTCAGTAACTATTCCAGTAACACTTTGGTTTATCACAAAAAATAAAAAACAAAAGAATAAAACTGTATTTATAGATGCAAGAAAAATGGGACATATGGTTGATAGAAAACATCGTGATTTCACAGATGAAGATATCCATACAATTGCATCAACGGTTGAAAAATTCCAAAATGGTACATTAGAAGATCAAAAAGGGTTTTGTGCAGTTAAAACAATTGAAGATATAGCAAAGCAAGATTACATTCTTACACCAGGAAGATACGTTGGTATTGAAGAACAAGAAGATGATGGTGAACCATTTGATGAAAAAATGGCTAGATTGACTTCTGAATTATCTGAAATGTTTGACAAGTCTCATGAATTAGAAGATGAAATCAGATCTAAATTGGAGGCTATTGGATATGGAATATAAATTATCAGATATCGCATTTTATTCAAAACAAAAAATATCAGTTGAAGATATCTCGGTGAAAAATTATGTTTCAACAGAAAATATGTTACCAAATAAAAATGGAAAAATTGCCGCAACGACATTACCAAAAGTTAAACAAACATTAAAATATGAGTCGAATGATGTTTTGATTTCAAATATTCGACCATATTTCAAAAAAATATGGTTAGCAAATGAAGAAGGTGGTTGTTCAAATGATGTATTAGTTTTAACCGCTAAAAATGGAATAGATCCTCGCTATTTGTATTATGTTCTTGCAAATGATAAATTTTTTGATTATTCAATGGCAACATCTAAAGGGACAAAAATGCCTCGAGGGGATAAAAATTCAATCATGGATTATTTAGTTCCCTCTTACCCAATTGACATTCAATTGAAAATAGCAAGTGTATTATGGAATATAGATGAGAAAATCAGAATCAATGAAAAGATAAATAAGAATTTAGAGCAGCAAGCAGATGCTTTGTACCAATCATTCTTTTCACCTAAGTCAGGAACGCAAGGCAAACTGGTTACACTTGATGAATATTGCTCTATTTTCACTGGCAAAAAGAACGCTAATGCATCTATGGATGGTGGAAAATATAAATTCTTTACTTGTGCTCCTGAAGCTTTGCAAATTGATAGCTACATTTATGACGGAAACGCTATCATTGTTTCGGGTAATGGGGCATATACAGGTCGAACTCGCTTTTATAGTGGCAAATTTGACTTATACCAGAGAACATATGCTTGTACGCTGCTCGATAATGTAAATCCAGAGTTCATATTTCCTCTTTATTGGTTTGTAAAATTAGAACTCAGCAAGAAAATTATGGGCGGAACTCGTGGCTCTGCAATTCCGTATATCGTAATGAATGATTTAGCAAAGTTTGAGTTCATATACAACGAGCAAACATTCACAGAATATATGTCAATATTCAAGAGCCTCACAGAAGCAATACAAGCAAATGAATTTGAAAATGAAAATCTTGCTCAAATCCGTGATTCGTTATTACCGAAACTGATGTCCGGCGAACTTGATGTCTCCGACATCGACCTTTAAGCCGCTAAATTCTTATTTAGCATATTAACTCTTACCAACGGCAAGAGTTTGAATCCCAACGGACTGCCGTTGATTCGTTCTTTGGAAATATAAAATTGAAGGAGAACGAATATGAAAGAACAAATTATAAATGAAGTATTGCAACAAATGTTATCTTGCTTAGATAATTTGCAATTACAAAAGCTTAAACAATCAATGGAACATGTCTTATTTGATTGTGATATTTCAAGAAAAGATAAAAATTTAGAAGATGATAGTTTAGCTTTAATTGAATCTTTTCTTTCTGCTAAAAGAATAGAAGGGTGTTCTGAAAAAACAATTAAGTATTATAAATCGACTATAGAAATTATGTATTCTACAATTTCTAAAGGAGTTCGTCATATACAAACAGAAGATTTAAGAACTTATTTGACGGATTATCAACAAAAAAATAACTCCAGTAAGGTTACTATTGATAATATACGAAGAATTTTATCTAGTTTCTTTTCTTGGCTAGAAGATGAAGATTATATTATAAAAAGTCCTGTTCGAAGAATACATAAAGTTAAAACAACTACTAATGTGAAAGAAACATATACGGATGAAGAAATTGAAAAAATGCGTGATAGTTGTAATGAATTAAGGGATTTAGCAATCATTGATATGTTAATTTCAACTGGAATGCGTATTGGAGAAATGGTGCGACTTAATACTTCAGATATTAATTTTAATGAGCGAGAATGTGTAGTATTAGGTAAAGGAGATAAAGAGCGAATTGTGTATTTTGACGCAAAGACAAAATTGCATTTACAAAATTATATTGATAGTAGAACAGATGATAATTCAGCTTTATTTGTATCCATAAAATATCCATATGAGCGCATGAAAATAGGTGGGATTGAGTCCAGATTAAGAGAAATAGGAAAACAATTAAATATACATAAAGTGCATCCTCATAAATTCCGTAGGACATTAGCAACTATGGCAATAGACAAAGGGATGCCAATAGAACAACTGCAACAATTATTAGGACATAAACGAATTGATACAACATTGCAATATGCAATGGTAAAACAAAGTAATGTGAAGAATGCTCACAGAAAATTTATTGGATAGGAGTGGGAAATATGGTCAAAAAGATAAAAATTAGAGAAGCATGTAGTATTAATGAATCAACCTATTCTCCAAAAGAAAATTGGAAATTTATTAATTATTTAGATACTGGTAACATCACTAATAATAAAATTGAATCAATTCAATATATTGATCCAACAAGTGATAAGCTGCCTAGTAGGGCAAGGAGAAAAGTGAGAAATAATAACATCATTTATTCGACAGTTAGACCAAACCAAAAACATTTTGGGATTATTAAATCTCAACCAGAACATTTTTTGGTATCGACTGGATTTGCTGTATTGAATGTAAATGAAAATATTATGAATCCTGATTATTTATATTATTTACTTACTCAAAATGAGTATATTGATACACTTCACTCTATAGCAGAACAGAGTACTTCGACATATCCCTCAATTAAACCTTCAGATATTGGTGATTTAGATGTCGAAATTCCAAATTTAAAAATCCAAAACAAGGTTGTTGACATATTGAGTACTATCGACAAAAAAATAAAAATAAACGAAGAGATAAATAAGAATTTAGCTGCTTAAATATCTATCTCAGAGACATCCAACTCTCCAGACATTAGTTTTGGAAGTAGGCTGTCTCTTAAAGAGACTAGTTCTTGGTTTTGACATAAGTTTTGAGAAATCAAATCATACATTGGGGTTACTGCATTGAGAAATTTCTCTATGCTCTCATCGTCTGGCATCCATAAGTTGTAATTCAGCGTAGTAGCAGGAGTTGTTCTTTGACGACTATTGGTTGATCCAGTTGTATGTGAGCACATCCAATCCGTGAAACCTTGGCTATCAATTACAGAATACACATAATCCTTATATTTAGGATTGTACGGTTCAAAAATGATGAATTCAGTAGATGATACAGCCAAGTCAGACAGACACAATGGTCTCCATACACGCTTAGTATCAGGATTCAGTTTTGAAATCATCACGGAATTATTGGATAAAATATATTTATTACTTTTAATACCTGAACCATATTCAAAAACAGGATATTTATTCTCATCAAAAGCAGGTATACTATAGTGTTCAATCAGTGCATCTGGGTTCTTTTGCGGATTAAAGCTGTTTGTTTTGATTTCCGCAATATCACCTAATGTGATTTGTTGCCAAGAGTCTGGAACCACACCGTCAAAAGGTTCAAAAGTTTCAAACCAAGCAGTAAACAATGTTTGAGCTTGAAGCTGTAAATTCTTATTTAGCTAAAAACAGTAACTGCAAAACAACAAAAAAGTAATGATATAAAATTAAATTAGTTAGGAGATGAAAATATGCCATATTCATTTAATGAATCTGATTATGAAAATTCAGTTATAGAGTTGTTTCAAAATATGGATTATAACTATGTTTATGGTCCTGATGTTGATAGAGATACTAAAAGTCCACTTTATGAAGAGGTTTTAGAAGAAAGTATTCGTAAGCTTAATTCTAGTGCTGATGAAAAAGCGATTGTGAACGCATTATACAAATTACATAATTTTGAAAATGCTGACTTAGTTTCCAAAAATATGATGTTTATGGATTACCTTCAAAATGGTGTTGAAGTTCAGTACAATAAGAATGGCGAAGAAACATCCACAATTATATATCTAGTTGATTATGATAACGTTGAAAATAATTCTTTCATTATAGCGAATCAGTGGACCTTTGTTGAACATAGCGAAAAAAGACCAGACGTTATCCTATTTTTGAACGGATTGCCAGTTGTATTGATGGAATTGAAATCTCCTTCTAGAGAAGAAACAGAAGCGTCTGAGGCATATCTTCAAATTCGCAATTATATGCAAGAAATCCCCTCTATGTTTATCTATAATGCGATTTGTGTTATGAGTGATCAATTAACTTCAAAAGCAGGAACAATTACTTCTGGAGAAGATCGTTTCATGGAATGGAAAACAACAGATGGAAGCTATGAAAATACGCAATTTGCATCTTTTGATACATTCTTTGAAGGCATGTTCGAACAATCTCGATTACTAGATATCATTAAAAACTTTATTTGTTTTTCTAATGACGGAATTAAAAATATAAAAATTTTAGCAGCATATCATCAATATTTTGCAGTAAAAAAAGCCATTCAATCTACCATTCACGCAACTGAAACAGATGGAAAAGCTGGTGTATTTTGGCATACACAAGGTTCTGGAAAATCTTTATCAATGGTTTTCTATGCACACCTTCTACAAAAAGCATTGAACTCTCCTACTATTGTGGTTATTACAGATAGAAATGATTTAGATGACCAATTATATACTCAATTTGCAAAATGCAGTGACTTCTTAAGACAGGTACCAGTACATGCTGATAAGAGAAGATTATCTGATAATGATAAAGCACGTAATGACAATCTAAAGCGCAATGAAAAACCAACAATTGGATTAATGGATTGGTTAAACAATCGAAAAGCGAATGGAATTATATTTACAACAATGCAAAAATTTGAGGAATCATTTGATGTATTGTCTGATAGAAGAAATATTATAGTAATGGCTGATGAAGCACATAGAAGCCAATATGGATTAGAAGAAAAAGTGAAAATGATCAAAAATGAAGCTGGTGATGAAGAAGCAAAAATTATTGTAGGAACTGCCAGAATCATTCGTAACAGTTTGCCTAATGCTTCTTATATTGGTTTTACAGGTACACCAATTTCAATGAAAGATAAGTCTACTCGTGAAGTATTTGGTAATTATATTGATATCTATGATATGACACAAGCTGTTGAAGATGGAGCAACTCGTCCTGTATTTTATGAAAGTCGTGTTGTTAAGCTTCATTTAGATGAAAATACAATTCATTTGATTGATCAAGAATATGATTTAATGGCTGAAAATGCAGATCCAACAGTTATTGAAAAAAGCAAAAAACAATTAGCTCGTATGGAAGCTGTTTTAGGTGCTGACCAAACAATTAATTCTTTAGTGACAGACATTTTGGATCATTATGAAAATAACCGTGAATCTTTATTAACAGGTAAAGCAATGATTGTTGCCTATTCTCGTCCAATTGCATTAAAGATCTATCGTAAGATATTAGAACTACGTCCAACTTGGACAGATAAAATTGCAGTTGTTATGACATCAAGTAATAAAGATCCAGAAGAATGGCATGATGTTATTGGTAATAAGAGACATAAAGAAGAACTGGCTCTTAAATTCAAAGATGATAATGATCCATTAAAGATTGCTATTGTTGTTGATATGTGGTTAACAGGATTTGATGTACCATCTTTATCAACTATGTATGTTTATAAACCTATGAGTGGACATAATTTAATGCAAGCTATTGCACGTGTTAATAGAGTTTATAAAGATAAAGAAGGTGGACTTGTAGTTGATTATGTAGGAATTGCTAGTGCATTAAAACAAGCAATGAATGACTATACTGCAAGAGATAAAGATCGTTATGGAGATCCGGATATTGGTAAAGTGGCCTATCCAAAATTTTTGGAAAAGCTTTATATATGTAGAGATATTTTCTATGGCTATGATTATTATTTATTTGAACATGGTTCGGATTTAGAACGTGCAAAAGCAATTAGTGGTGGCGTTAACTTTATTGTTGCTCCAGAAAAAAATAAAGATAAAGAAGATTTTATTAAAGAGGCATATGCATTAAAACAAGCTCTAAGCCTATGTTCTTCTCTAGTAGAACCAGAGTTAAGATTAGAAGCTGCTTTCTTTGAATCAGTTCGTGTTTTAGTTTTACGTTTAATGGATAAAGGTGGAAAAAAGAAAATTTCTTTACCGGAAATGAATGAACGCATTAATGCCTTATTAAAACAAAGTATTAAAAGTGATGGTGTCATTAATTTATTCTCGGATGTGCATGAAGAATTTTCTTTATTTGATCCAAAATTCTTGGATGAAATAGCAAAGATGAAAGAAAAAAATTTAGCACTTGAGTTATTGAAAAAATTAATTGCAGACCAGATTCACATATACCGTAGAACAAATGTTGTAAAATCAGAAAAATTCTCTGAAATTATTCAACGTACAATTAATGCTTATTTGAATGGACTACTAACAAATGAAGAAGTTATTCAAGAGCTTTTGAAAATGGCCAATCAAATTAAAGAAGCAAAAGATGCAGGAAATTCATTAGGGTTAACAGATGAAGAAATGGCTTTTTACGATGCATTAACGAAGCCACAAGCTATTAAGGATTTCTATCATAATAATGAATTAGTTTCTTTAACAAAAGAATTAACTGAAACATTACGAAATAGTAGAACAGTAGATTGGCAAAAGAAACAATCAGCTAGAGCAAGAATGCGTATGATTGTTAAAAAATTATTGAAGAAGTATAAGTATCCACCTGAAGGTATGGAAGATGCCCTTCAAACTGTGATGGTACAGTGTGAACTTTGGACTGATAACACACCTTTTGAATAGCATAAGGATAGGTGTAATAACAATGGATTTTCAAGCCATTACATTTGATGAAATCGTAAAGAAAGTGGGAATAGTATGTCAAAATTAAATGTAGATCAAAAAACAATTAAAGATTTGTTTCAGGATAAAAAAGCAGATTTTTTAATTCCTGACTATCAAAGACCGTATGCATGGGGAGAAAATGAGTGCCAAACATTATGGGATGATATCTTTGCTTTTGCAATTCCAAATAATAATTCAGAAGCCTTTGACTCAAATAGCGAATATTTCTTAGGGCCTATTGTAACTTTTGTCAATGAAGATAAGAAGCAAGAAATCATTGATGGCCAGCAAAGATTAACAACACTTATGTTGTTGCTCAGAGCATTCTATACCAAGTTTGGAAACATGCAAGATAAAGCATCTATTGCAACCAAACAAAACATAGAGAAATGTTTATGGAAAACTGATGAATTTGGTGAAGCAGATAAAAATGAATTGAAAATAGATTCAGAAGTAGCTACGGATAACGACAAAGAAGAATTTTTAAATATTCTTAAAACAGGAAACATAACTCCAGGTAATAAAAGTAGATATACACAAAATTACATTTTCTTTTCGAAGTGCATCGATGATTTTAAAAATAATTATTCTTCGTATTTCGCGTATTTACCTATACGTATTATGAATAATTGTATTCTTTTACCAATAGAAGCAGAATCACAAGATACAGCGCTCCGTATTTTCTCAACATTAAACGATAGAGGTAAACCTCTATCTGATGCTGATATTTTTAAAGCACAATTCTATAAATATTATTCATCATTAGGTAAAAAAGATCAGTTTATTAAACAATGGAAAGACTTAGAAGAATTAACTTCTAAAATTTTTCATCCACAATATGGTACTCCAATGGATGAGTTATTTACTAAATATATGTATTTTGTGCGTGCACAAAGAGGAATTAAAACCTCAACAACGGAAGCATTGCGAAAATTTTATGAAAAAGATTCCTATGTACTACTGAAAAAGCCAGAAACATTTAATAACCTAAATACATTAGCACACTTTTGGGAAGATGTATCAAATCAAGATAAAGATCGTTTTTCAAATAGAGTATTAAAGAAATTATTTGTTTTAAATTATGCCCCAAATGGAATGTGGACTTATTTTGTTTCAGTATATTTTATGCAGAATAAGGATGAAAATGATTTGTTAAATGAAGAAAAATTCTATTTGTTTTTGAAAAAGACACATTAAATAAATTAGGATATAAAGCTAAAATCAACACTCATACAACGTC
>ENA-ORVB01001013-ORVB01001013.1-human-gut-metagenome-genome-assembly--contig:-NODE-1013-length-20614-cov-37.6947_pt1 | contig 20614 bp, 28 predicted proteins | sample MGYA00242090_ERZ509231 | MGnify/ENA primary metagenome ERZ509231 (study PRJEB26280, sample SAMEA2338798) | human gut metagenome | biome: human gut; feature: human-associated habitat; material: faeces...
ATAAGGATTATAACGGCATTGTTACAAACAGAAATGAAATCGAATTAAGAATTTCATAAGTAGGAAAAATGTATAAACGGCGGAAAATGGGCGTTTCTTTGCGAAAAAAGCACTAGTAAAATCCTAATAAAAAAATACATGAGTACGGCTCAACAGGTCATACCCATGTATTTTTTAAATTTTCTCAATCTCTTCACGCATCTGTTTGACAGTGATGTGTGAGTAGACCTTCTCATTGATATCTTTTCCGGCGTGTCCCATGATCTTATATCTGATGACCCTGTCGGCCTTCTTCTCGATCAGTAAAGAATTACAGGTGTGGCGGCAGTCCTGCGGTGTATGTTTGTCTGTGATGCCGCAAGCTTTTAATGCTGCATCGAAGTATTCCCGGTATTTGTTCTCGGTGATATCTCGAGTACCATCATGGTAGATCAGACTGGAAAAGCGCCTATTATACCGATTCTTCACAAACTCATATATTTTGGAGTGAATCGGAACGGTGCGCCCCTTGCTATATCTGGTCTTTAAACCGCCTGTAAATGTCTGATTTTCAAGATTAATGTCATTCAGTGGCATTTTGGCCAGTTCGTTGATTCTAAACCCGGAATAGCAGTATATCAATATTGTATCGACAAATGGGGTATCTTTATGCTGCCAGAGTTTGGTGAGTTCATCCACTGTAAATGGAACTCCGGATTCCGTATCATCTTCTTTAGTCATTTTCACAAATTCTGTATAGTCTTTCTTTATAATATCGAACTGCATTGCATATTCGCCCACGCCTTTGAGAACCCTCAGAACGTGTTCAGCCGTGGAATGCGATATTTCCTTATTGTCTATCAACTCCTGCATTTCCTCTGTGCGGATGCTGGAGTATATGCGGTCATGCAAAGGTTTACAATGCTTATATCCTGCCTGTACGGTGTATTCATTGGATGATTTCTTTCCTGTGTGGAATGCTTCTACTTTGAATTTGCCTTTGTACCACCGTTTGAATACTTCACTGAAAGTCAATCCACGCAGATCCAGATCATAAGGATTGGTATTGTATTCAGCCAGAGCGGTATCTGCTGCCACCCTGTCAGTATAGCGTCCGATCACATCATACAGAGGGTAGCCACGTTCGTCAATCCTGGTATTCACCCGCACTTCATAGATGGTCCCGGATTTCCTCTTTAATGGAACAATTGACCCCAGACCGTTTGCACGCCGTTTTCTGGTGGCTTTTCTCGGCTTCTCCACTATTCTCTGCCTTTGCATGGGAAAACCGCAATGAGGGCATGAATACGCCTTGTCAGACACTTTCCCGGAGCATTCCGGGCATGTAATCAGTGCCATGTTTATTCTTCTCCTTTCATCAACTGGGCAACGTGTGAATGAGTAGAAGATGTATTTGACACATTTAATAAAATTGACTATAATATATTTACTAAGACAGCCGAGAAGATAGCTCAAACCTATCCGCTTCGGCGAAAAATTAAAAAGTAACTATCAGAGATAGCCGCCTAATTCTTTACCAGAGAGCAGGGCGGCTATTTTCTGTCTTCGTCATTTCTGACTAATGTAATAATAGCGCATATCATAATTACAAATGTGAATAAATCAGAATATGTAACCATGTTATCATCCCCTTCCTAAGACTCGAAGTGGATGATATGGCCGCCCTCTCGGCTGCCTTACAAAATATACTATTATCAATGTGCTGCGTACTTGTGGGTACATAGCATAACAAGTGTACCTGTGAGTACGGTTGTATTGAAGCCAAATTTGGATTGAATGACCGAATAAGATTGCGTAGTGCCGGATGTCGGTTAAATCGACTTCCGGGATAGCGCAAGATTGCACGCTCTACAACGAATCCAAAGTTGGATTGGTGTAAAATTCAACGGGAGCAAGATTGCGTTGGTCTCCCAAATAAGCTAGAGAATAGGGGTATCCACCATTTCAGGGAGATCTGTTGCCGTTCCCCTATAAGTTGGGGCAAGTTGACGGCTCAAGATTGAGCTTTCACATTTGTTCGGTGCTACCTGCCTTATATCGGGCAGAAAGCGCATCCCAAAATTGAAAAGCACTTTCCCAAAATGGGAAGATGCAAGCCGCTCAAATTTGTGAACTTTCTCCACTTGTGGGAAAGAAGACGGCTGGTGCTATTCGCTTCCCTAATTTGGGTAGCAAGTATAGGGCGTAGAAATCTCTACACCTTTCTTCCATTTTTGGAAAAAACTGCGGGGTGGCCAATTCTGGACAGATCTAATCAGAACACCATAGGAATTTCTACGGTGGTGTACTAAATTTTTAGTAAGCACCACTGAATGCAATTTTGCGTTGCTTAAATCCAATCAGTACCTGAAGGTACGGGTTCCGGTTATGCGATGTCTCACGTCAGATCAAAGATATTATTTCTCGGAATTATCGCTGTTTTTCTTGGAAGTATCAATGTTTCATGTTATTAGCTATTTCTTTTCCACTCAATATAACTGGCATAATCCTTGATTTTTTCAATTTCTGTTTCAGAATATTTACCAGGCAATTCGATTGTAGTCAGTGGAAGCCCCATAGCTTTTCGTGCAGCATTAATCATATTTTCTTTTTCTATATCGTTATAAATAAGATCAACAGTATCAACGTCTAAAGCTACTGCAATGTTTTCAATAACTGTATTTGGTATTTCTACAAGTCCTTTCTCATACTTACGTATAGAACTTTCTGATTTTCTTATCAAATTTGCCAAATCTCCTTGTGTAAGATTTTTGGCTTTTCTATATGTTTTAATATTTTCACCTATGATTTTATAATCCAAAATATTTTCCTCCTTTTGTTAAGGATATGATAACATTAACGTCAATTAAATTCAATATATTTCAAAAAAATGTTTGACAACGACAATTATATTGTCTATAATACAAAACGAAACGACAATTAAATTATTAAGAAAGGAGTAAAGTGACAATGAAATTGAATGTTATAAAAATTTTAGTGATTTTAGCTGAAACAACGCAAAGTAAAGCTACGCTTGCAGAAAATGCGAAACTTTCAAGACAAACAGTCACTAAGGTTTTAAAGACTGGGGAGTGCAAACCCGAAACAGCCGGGAAAATTGCGAAAGCACTCGGCGTTGATGTAACTGAAATTATCGAAACAGAAAACTAAACCACACCGGGCAACGTGTGAATGGGTAGAAGGTGCGATATCGCACAGAAAGGAGACACAATGGTTTGTGCAAAGATTAAACCTCTGATAGCAGCAATGACGGCATCCTGTATGACACCGCAGGAGATCGCAAAGGAAGCAGGTGTCAGTGTAAATATTGTTTACCGGATGCGAAGAGGGTATATGGTGAAGATGGACCGGTTCGGGTGCGTTTGCAAAGTGCTTGGTCTGGATCCGGAAAATATCATTGATTATGACCGGTTAGCATCCGACCAGACGGAAGAAAGGAAAAGTTGATATGACAGTAGAACAGATCAGAAATTACACAGCTCTTGTCAGACGCAGATCAGAATTAGTCTTATGTTCCGGCAGGAGCTGGAGACCGGAATATTCCGGGGAGCTTACGCACATTGACAATGAAATATTGAGACTACGAGCAGAAATGACAGGCGGTCAGTCAAATGTATTGTAACGATTGGCTTCCGCCACCAGTGCCGAACGACGTGTTTCAGCAGATCTGCACTGACATGGAAAAGGCAGAGCAGCGCGGGCAGTTGGATCAAATGTTTCAAACAGAGTGCCGGGATGAAATATCCCATCAAAGCAAAGAAACGCTTCTCGGTTCGCTCAGTATAGGCATGAAGCTGTATAAATCTACTTTTAAGAAAATCTTCGCCTATGATATGACAACGCCGGGATTTACAGAGGATGCGATCACAAGGCTGGAAATATTGGGATGCTCTAAGGCAAAAGAATATTACAACAGTGTTGTGAAAGAATGGCAGCAGGAACATGATGAAATGATGAAGAATGTTGCCGAGTGGTACAGTAAACAGGATTATGATAGAAAGGCGGTGGATCAGTCACGGAAACTACAAGAAGCGGAACAACAGGAGAGACAGAAGCAACTATTGATGCGCAGATCGCAGCTATTGAGGAAGAAGAAAGAGCTATTGAAGCAGAAGAAAGAGAGCTTGAAAATCTCAAGAGAGGGCGATCAAGGGAAATAGAGAATGCGCGGGAAATGGTTTCACTTGTCTGTCTGGAAGAAGTAAAGGAAGAGGAAACACACTGGCTCTATAGTCCTTATGTCCCCCGTGGCAAACTTACATTATGCGCAGCATATCCCGGAGTCGGGAAAACATATCTGCTCTGTTATATGGCGGCATGTGTGACAACGGGAAAAAGTTTTTTCAATATCGTTCCATTTAGCAATGAGAAAGAAAATGTAATCTATCTGACAGCGGAGGATGGGATCGGCGACACGATCAAGAAACGAATGAGACAATGTGGCGCAGACATGAAGCATGTTTTTGTTGTAACAGAGAATAAAACACAGTTATTGTTTGATTCTCCAGAAATTGAAATGTTCATTCAACAGACAAATCCAGCATTGATGATATTTGACCCGTTCCAGGCTTACATTGGTTCTGACGTGGATATGAACGCACCAAACAAGACAAATGAAAGGGTGGGACATATCGTAGACCTTGCGGAGAAATACGGCGTTGCAGTTGTTCTGATCTGTCATTTCAATAAAAATCAAAAAGGCGATGCAATTACAAGAGTATTAGGATCTACGGATATCATGGGAAAATGCAGAAGCTATATAGCTCTCGGAAACGTGCCAGACGAAGAAGATATGAAATTCATGTCACATGAAAAATCAAGTCTTGAGAGAAAAGGCAGAACAGTGTTGTTTGAAATAGATCCTGATAATGGTGGAATTGTCTACAAGGGTGAAAATAGTCTTTCTATGGATGATTATACAGCAATCAGAAGTAAGAAGAGGGCAAGCAATGCTCCGGCACTAGAAGAAGCGAAAAAGTTCATCATTAATCAAATGCCAGAAGGCAGACGAATGGCGAAAGAGATCAAGAACTTGGCAGAAGCGAATAAGATTTCTGAAATGTCATTAAGACGAGCACGTGAAGAACTTGGAATAATTACGAGGAAGACGAAAACATTCCCACCGGAAAGCGTGTGGATATTGCCCGGACATACCGAGGATGAATCAGAACCAATACAAGAAAGATTATGCTTATAGATAAACTTCTAAACATGACAAGTACAGAAAATATCTTTTAAAATCAAGGTTTTTACGTAGTGGTCAAAGTGAGCAAGTACGTAGAGTTTATAGCATACAGGTCATGTTAATAATGCGTAGTTGTTCAAGTTGACAAGTACGGACAACCCCAGCAAAATCAAGGGTTTTACACATACATGTCATGATAGTCCGTTTATCTAAGAGAAGAAATAAAGAGGAGAACAAAAAATGAGAGAAGAATACAGAAAAACTATCAATGAGTTATTAAACTTACCAGAGGAAACAGAAGCTGATCTGAATGGAATCCCGGTGACAGCAGTTACAAATTTGATGCTGTGTAAGCGTCTTGACCGGATTGCGGACATATTGGAAGGAATGGATCAGGAACTTGACAGTATATCCGGTCATTTGATGGATATAGCAACACAGAAATAAATTGACAGGCATTCAATCATGACAATAAAAGAAGACTATGAAATGTTCTCTGATATCTGGAAGTTTTACCGGAAATATAGGGAAGTCAAAGATGATGGGGATTATTGGAAACAGTTAATCAATGAAGCGGATATGATTTACCGTAAGTACAATACGCGGCTATGCAAAAGTCTGTTGTTGGACGTACTGGATGAAGTTGAAAGAGTCTATCAAAACCAAAAGTCCCTATAAGAACTAGCACTTCAAACAGGGACAAACAAAATAAAACCACTTACATAATAACAGAGATTAAGCGGAAAGGACAAGAGAAATATGAATTTATATGAGAAAATCAAACAGGAAAACTTACGAGTTCCAGTGTCATTTAGAATGGAATTTGAACAAGTTGAGGATCTATTAACCAATGCTCCCAGTAACTTTGAGCTTGCTTTATCGTCATTCAGATTCGGATATATGCAAGCGCAGAGAGCAGAAAAAGTGAATAAGACTAAAGCGGAGAATAATCAGTTGCAGAGCCTTTTGGCACAGTTAAGATCGGAAGATTATAGAATCAAACGCCAGATAGAAGCAATCTTATACAGATATCTGGAGAAACGGGACAGACTGCCAGATACAGAGAAGCCGTGGGATCGCAAGCAATCCATTATGGAAGCGGTTGATGAGATAGAGAACAAAGAGTATTTGGAACTTGTAGAGCGGTTCGCTAAGAAGTTGGCAAGTAGTGAGGTGGCGCAGCATGACAGAAGGACAGTTGATAGAGGAACACATCACAGAGCTTGCAGAGATCGTGGGGGGAAGCAAGAAAACTAACACCACAAGAGTATAAGGACTGGAAAATAGCATTCTGAACAGTGCAACAGAGAAAACCAGAGGATTTACAGAACGTGTGTTATCATTGGTAGAACAATGCTTATGATTGTAGAAATCTCTTAAAAATGAGTCCGAAGATATGAAGCGCTCTGGTGTGCTACCAATACTACCAGAGCATGAAATAACTGCCCTCTCCGGGAAGATGCGCCAACATCAGAACCGGAGCGGCAGCAGGAAGAGAGGTGAGAAAGATTGTATTGCGTAATTCAAGTAGTTGAGAGGAAAAGGAAGAATCAAAATGGGTATCCCAAAGAGCTGAAATCAGAATATATGCAGATGTCCATAAACGGACAGGACGAGAGCTACTACTGGCACCATTACAGCGAGGAACGTTTTGAGAGAGACATTAAGAAAGCATACCGGATCACCATTCACGAAAGCTACCGGGAGAATGGGAAAGTGAAGAAAAAGCAGTTTGGGATTTGTACCGTTGATTATTATGACCTTGCTACAGACTGGTTTTGCCTGTATGACTGGGGAAATAGCAAAATAGAGACTGCTGCCAAAGAGCTGGATTGTTCAGAGGAAGAACTTTACACGTTGATTGAGAAGAAGCTAGAGCCGATACAGGAGCAGATCATAGAGGAATTTAAGCAGACAGAAGAATACAAGACGCATGAGGAGCATGAGAAAATCACGACTTTGCACGCTGCCAGAAAAGTAGAATTCAATGCAAAATATAATCTGTCGGGAAATGAATATGACAAGTGTTATGACGTATTTGGCGTATTGCAGAACCCGGAGTATTTGAAGAAAATAGAAAAAGATTACGAAGCAAGGCAGAGATATGAGCAGGAAAGCCGTAGGTATTACGAAAAATATTACAATAACCACAATCAGGATTCAAGCAGTAGTTATGGCGGTTCAATATCGAATACCTACAAGGAAGAAGATAAGGCGGTTTTAAAGCAGTTCTACCGGGAGCTATCCAAGAAATTTCATCCAGATGCGAACCCAGATACGGACACTTCACAGCAAATGCAGCTATTGAACCAGTTAAAACAGGAATGGGGATTGTAGTTACTTGAAAGGAATATGCAATACCTACGATTAGAGAGGAGAAAGAATAGAATGAGTGTGAAAATTAAAGTATCATATACCACGGATCAGGAGCTGCAGGAAATCGTCAGCCTGCTATCTCCTGTAATGAAAAATGTTAAGATAAAACCACAGAAAGGAAAATTTAAAAGGGCATATATCTCACAAGAGTTGGAGCAAAATACTAAGAAATGCTAAGGTATTCGGAGCTTTCGTAATGCTAAAAAGAAAAAAGGTTAAAAGTGTGTTGATAAATGATAAGGGGAACGCATATACTATAGTTAGGATAAGTATGCATAAGGAGAGATAAAATGAACAAGAAACAACCGAAACCGATTATTAAACCGTTTGCAAAGGACATGGCAAAGGAGTTCTTTAAAGTTGGGATTAAAGAGAGGATAGAAGATGATAATACCGTGTGTCATGAAATAGTTGCGACTGTCAATTTGGCTTTTGCAGCAGAAGTGTGCATGAAGGCGGAATTAGGATGTAATAGAGATCTGAAATCATGGCATAATTTGAAGAATCTGTATGATCAACTGAATTCAGAAATCCGAAATCAAATTTTTGAGAAATATAAAGAACTTTTAGGGGAATGTGATAGGAGTCAATTCGAGAAGGAGTTGCAAGAATCGGGATTAGCATTTGAAATCGGAAGGTATTTTTACGAGGGAGATTTTGAGGAAGAGAAGATACTTCAAACAAGTTTTATATTGAATTTTTCAACAGCTGTTTTGATGGCACTGCAGGGCGTTTCGATGCAAGATTTAGTTGAATTGACGGGGTATCAGTTCACAAAAGAAGACTTGTTCGAATTGCTGTAATATGCTATAATTATACCATAACAAATATAACAAGTACCCCAACAACAGTTGGAAGCCTAAAGGCGTGGGAATGACTTATGGACAAAAATGTCTGAAAGTTGTTTCTGCGCCTTTTTATATGCGTGGGAAGAGATTGGAAAGGAGAAGTGTAACAGTGCAATATGGAGTTGTGAAATGGTTTGATCCATTGAAAGGTTACGGGTTCATTGCAGGAGACGATTGCAAAGATGTGTTTGTTCATCAAAGCAATATTTTAATGAATGGATTTCGGACATTGGAAACTGGGCAAAGAGTAAGATACCAGGTGGATCAGACAAACAAAGGAAACATAGCAGTAAACGTAGTAGTGGAGTAAAGGAGAAAGAAGAGAATGAGTAAGATTGATACAAATACTGTGAGAGAAAAAGTTGTTACCATGATGGGAGATTTAAGAGAAGTTGTTGACTTATATATGCGCAATGAAGCAGAGGTGGCAGTAGTAGAGGGTAATCACACCTTTTCGCGAGAGTATAAAGACACACAGATTGAAAAGCTTAGAGAGATGGGAAGAGCATCTGTCAGAAATAAATTTGATAGTCTGCGATCAAACTGCGAGATGCTAATTGAGGTATTGAGAGCAAATGATAATATTTATGATTTTTCAGATCCAGAATTTTCCTCTTGCATTGCGCTGTTATCAGCAGCGGATAAGCCGTTACCGATTGAAACTATTCTGGGAATTGCAGGAAAGTTCTTAGGAAACCGTCAGGCATTACTTGCATTGGTGGAAGTGGCCAAGGGAACAAATAAGGACACTTTAAGCAAAATGATTTTTAATACAGAATCAGAGATGGAAAGATTGCAAGAAAGGCTGATTGAATTAGAAATTAATTTCCCGTCTGGCATTTTGATACTTCCAGCATTCAAAGACGATTTGATCAAGATTGTAAAAGCATGCGGAGAAGAATTGACAGATAAGGAAAAGGACTTAGGTGTTGGATATCAAGAGATTGTTACGATGCAGATGCGAGCAGCTATGGGATTGGATAATTAAGTAAATAGATGGAATGCCTCAGATTTTTCAGATGGATTATCTGGGGCATTTTTGAAAGGAGACAGATTATGTACAAAAATGAAACATCAATTTCTATTATTCATTCATTAAGCATTATGAGTATAGAACAGATTGAAGAAGCAAAAATCGTAATAAAGCAGGAGGGTTCATTTAACGAAATGCAAAAGGCAGAGTTTCTGAACCTGTGTGATTTGGCCATAGAAGAAAGACGGAGGTATCAAAGTGGCAAAAGGAAAGTATGAGCATTGGCTGACTATGGAAGGTTTGCTTGAGTTGGAAGGATGGGCGAGGGATGGTCTAACAGATGAACAGGTCGCTTATAACATGGGAATCAATAAAGCAACGCTCTATCGGTGGAAAGAAAAGTATTGCGACATTTGCGACGCCTTAAAAAGGGGGAAAGAGGTTGTTGACAGACAGGTGGAGAATGCTCTGTTGAAGCGTGCGCTTGGATATGAGTACACGGAAACGACCAGAGAATACATACCGGAACTCGATGAGATGAAAACTACGAAAAAGGTCACAAAGCAAGTAGTGCCAGATACTACCGCTCAAATTTTTTGGCTCAAGAACCGGAAACCGGACAAATGGAGAGATAAGCCAGCGCATGACGATATGACCGCAATCAATAAGATGGATTTGATTCTTGCTGAAATGAAAGCGGCAGCAGAAGCAGAGAAGGGAAACAACGAGGAGTGATTCTAATGGATAATGGACAGATCGTGAGCCGGATTCAGGCAGGGGAGAATGAACAGGAGGACATGACACTGCTGTGGCAGCAGAACCGGAACTTTATCACCATGATTGCAAGAAAGTATAGTTCCTGTGCAGAAATGGAAGATTTGGAGCAGGAGGGCTATATTGGGCTGTATGAAGCGGTCAGACATTATGATGCATCATCAGAAGTACCATTCATCAATTATGCTGCGTTCTGGATCCGGCAGGTGATGCGCCGGTATATTGACAATTGCGGTAGAGTGGTTCGGATTCCAACGCATGCAGTCGATAAGACGCAGCGTTATAAGAAGATCAAAAGTGAATATCAGAAGTATTACGGGAAAATACCTACAGACAGGGAAATGAGCGCCTTTATGGGGATGGATGAAGAAAGTCTCAAGAGCATAAAGAAAGCGGCAGCAATGGGGCAAATACGAAGTCTGGACGAGCCTATTAACAGTGACGGGGAAGATATCTATATCGGTGATACCATTGCATCAAAAGAAGATGTAGAAGCTGATGTGATTGATCGTATTGATTCAGACCTTATGCGCAGGGAACTATGGGAAGCAGTTGACAGACTTCCAGATCTGCAAGGAAAAGTATTGCGCTGCCGGTTCTTGGAAAAGCAAACCTATCAGCAGACAGGGGAAACACTGGGAATTAGCGTGAGTGCAGTCAGACAACAGCAGAGCAAGGCAATGAGTTTACTGAGGAACAGAGGAAGAAATAAAGGGTTCATAGGATACCGGGAAGAGTTCCTGTCTGCTGCATCCATTCATCATGTAGGAGTCAGAAGTTTTCAGCACACTTGGACAAGCGAAGTAGAACGAGAAGTATTGAGGTTCTAATAGGCCGTTCTGTCATGGGCGTAATAATTTAGATGCATAGCAGAAGAAAATAAATGAACTGGAGGACTTGCTAAATGAAATCAACGGGAAATAGGAATCATGAGGGCTACCATGGTCTGACTGCTGCCCCTGCGATTAAACGCGCAGGGAGAGCAAAAGGGACGATGAAATGCCGACGCCTTAGCTATCGGATCGGTGAAGTTGTGGATCTCTCAAAAATACTAGTAAAAAATACTAGTAGAGACAGTCGTAGAAATACTAGTAGAACACTAGTGGAACGTAACAGCAGAAAAAAGACGATAACAGGAAGTTAAAGAATCCCGTAAAATCAAGGAATTTCAGATAGGTACAAAAAACGAAATAACAACAAAAGGTAACTGAATTAAGAATTTCCTAAGATTTTCCCCAATGGCTCTTAAAAAAATGAGAATATCATGTATACTGTAAAGGAGGTGATGAAAATGTATAGTATTTTAGTTTGTGATGATGATAAAGAAATAGTAGAAGCAATTGAAATATATCTTACACAGGAAGGGTATCAGGTTCTGAAGGCTTATGATGGGATGCAGGCATTAAAGATGCTGGAGACGGAAACGGTGCATCTTTTGATTCTGGATGTTATGATGCCGCGTCTGGACGGGATCAGGGCGACTTTGAAGATCCGTGAAACGAACAGTATTCCAATTATCATTTTATCGGCAAAATCTGAAGATGCGGATAAGATTCTGGGGTTGAATATCGGAGCGGATGATTATATGACAAAACCATTCAATCCACTGGAGCTGGTTGCAAGAGTGAAATCTCAGCTTCGTCGTTACACACAGCTTGGCGGGAATGTGAGTAGTACGCAGGAGACGATTTATGAGGTTGGCGGCCTTCGGATCAATGATGATCTGAAAGAAGTAACGGTAGACGGAGAAATGGTGCGCCTTACTCCGATTGAATACAATATTTTATTGCTTTTGATGAAGAATCAGGGAAGAGTATTTTCGATTAATCAGATTTACGAATCCATCTGGAATGAAGATGCAATCGGAGCGGATAATACGGTAGCAGTACATATTCGTCATATCCGGGAGAAGATTGAGATCAATCCAAAGGAACCGCGATATTTGAAAGTGGTATGGGGAGTAGGATATAAGATCGAGAAATTATAGAAGGGAGTTTTTCATGAGTAAATGGTATAAAAGTGCGCTTGTAAAAGGCATTTTGATCTTTCTTTCTGTTCTTTCGGCAATTACGGCACTGCTGAGTCTGGTGATTATTTCCACATATTCTGTAAGTGTAAAAGAAATCTGGAATAAAAAGCCGACAGAGTATACAGATTCCAAAGAATTTGAGAATCAGATGTGCCGGGCTACGATGGATGTTTTAGGTCAGATTTCCTATGAAGATATTTTCGAGACAGATGGAAAATACAATCCGGATAAGCTGATCGATATCATGCAGTATGGATATAACGGAAGGCACTATGATGAAGAGACGGAAAGACTGCGGTATAAACTCTCGGATCTTCAGAAATGGAGTGAGGAGTATCAAAATAACTATGCAACGCAGGAAAATCCCATCGTTGTCTGTCAAAAAGCAGATAAAACCTATCATTACTATTACTGGGATGAATTTTTAAGTCTGCTGAAAAAGAAAACGCTGACAGTGGATATAGATGGATATACATCTGATGAGATTGTAAATGCACTGGCTTCTGGAAATGTGAGTCTCAGTCAATTTGCCGGACATGATATTCTGGATGAAAAAGGCGAGACGGTGTACCGGGATTTCTGGGGATTCAGTGGTGCCATTGAAGAAGAGGCGCGGCCGGATGGAGGAAATAATATTCTGGATGTTGTAAATCAGACGCCGCAGCTGAATGGAAAGCTGAGTGAAGTGTATGCACAATTGGGCAGCATCCTGTCAAATCTTTATTATGATTTCCAGTCTTATCAGAACAGTGCAGAATGGACAGAGGGAAATACAAACTTTGCCTATATTTTTGTTGATAAAGAAACAAAAAAAATTTATACAAATCGCAAGGAATATCAGGATTACAACAGTGTAAAAGAAAATATCTCAGATATTCAGAAAAATGCGAAGTATATGATTGTTCAGCCAAAGCTTTCTGATTTTAAGACCAATATGGATATCACAGCAAATGACTGGAAGGAGTTTGTAAAGTCACAGCGCAGAAACAGCAACGGTGATTTTATTTTTGCAGCGGCAGTAGATACCAGGTTTTCAATACAGGATTCTTTTTATCTGGATAAGAAATTATATGATGAATATGCACCTTATATCAATCGTGCGGTGATCCTGCTCGGTGCGGCAGTATTACTGATAATCGTGAGTTTGATATGGCTGACAGTGATCGCCGGAAGAAACAACCGAAGTGACGGAGTGCATTTGAATGTATTTGACAGATGGAAAACGGAGCTTGCAGCAGTGTTTGTGATTGGGATCTGGATAATTCCGATGATGTTCTGGATGAATAATGGGAATATGGCCCTCGGGTATTTTGCAGAAAGCACGGATTTGATGACTGCAACGATCGGATATTCTTATGAATATGCATCCGGATATGTTCCGACAATGCAAGATATGATCCAACTTGCATGTACAGCGGCTTATACCATGATCATGTCCCTGGTCGGATATCTGAGCCTGGTCCGCAGGATAAAAGCGGGAACGATGTGGAAGAACAGCGTATTGTATGCGTTTTGCAGATTCTTTAGAATATTCTGGAGAAACAGAAATGTGGTGTGGAGAATGGTTGTATCAGGGGTGATACTGATTGGAATCCACTGGATGCTGGCATTATTCAGAACGCCGGGATTTGTGTTGATCACGCTGGCAGCAGATGCATTCATTGTGTATTATCTGGTATTGAATGCGATTGCAAAGAATAAAATCATAAAAGGAATCAAAGCAGTTGCAGGAGGAGATCTGGAATATCAGATTTCTCTGGAACATCTCAGAGGAGAACAGCGTGAAGTAGCAGAAATGCTGAATGATATCGGAACCGGATTGCAGAAGGCTGTGGAAAAAAGCGTGAAAAGCGAGCGTCTGAAAACGGATCTGATCACAAATGTATCTCATGATATCAAAACACCGCTAACTTCCATTATCAATTACGTGGATATCCTGAAACGATCCAATATTGAAGATCCTAAGATACAGGGGTATCTGGAAATTTTGGAGGCAAAAGCACAGCGTCTGAAAACATTGACAGAGGATGTTGTAGAAGCATCCAAGGTGAGCAGCGGGAATATCAATCTGCAGTTGATGGATGTCAATCTGGTAGAGATGATGAATCAGACGACGGGAGAGTTTGCAGAAAAATTTGAACATAAGAATCTGGAGCTGATTCAGACACTTCCAAATGAGCCGGCGATTATTCATGTAGATGGAAGAAGAATGTGGAGAGTATTGGAAAATCTTTATAATAATGCGGCGAAGTATGCAATGCCGGGGACGAGAATTTATGCAGATCTGCGCACTGATAAGGATGAAGTGATATTTTCTTTGAAAAATGTTTCGGAGTATCCGCTCAATTTCTCAGCAGATGAACTGACAGAACGTTTTATTCGCGGTGATATTTCAAGGAGTACCGAAGGAAGCGGACTGGGATTATCGATTGCGAAAAGTCTGGTACAGATGCAGGGCGGAAAACTGGAATTGTATCTGGACGGAGATCTTTTTAAGGCGACAGTTCGTTTTAGAAAAGCAGATAAAAAAGAACAAGATTCATGTTTTTTCAGAGAGAATTCTGAAGAAGAGTAGGAGAGGCGGGAATTTTTCCCGTCTTCTTTTAATTTAAGACTTGTTTTATTGCACGAGACTTTATTTTGTTTTACAATAGTTACTGTTCACACATAGCTTATATAGAAAACAAATGATAAGGGGAATCGCATGGAAACGATCAAAAAATTATTATCAGATATTTTAAATACAGAATTTGTTCAGGCAGTTTTGAGCAATCCGAGGAAAAAAGAAGGAATTTTAAAGGTAAAGGTTCGGCCGATCGAGAAAAAAGGCAATTTACTTTTTCAACTGGAGTCTTTTACAAAAACACAGGCATTTCATGAGAATCTGGACCCGATTTCGGCACGAGACCGATTGCTGGAATATATGGAAGAATTCCGGCAGATGCAGGTATCTACAGTGCATATGAATTACACTGTTTTAGTGAGCAAAAAAGGCAAGGTAACCATTCAGAAAAAAGCGTCAAAAGGCAGTGTAAGACCGGTAGAATTGTCACATAATAGAAGTAAGAAATATATTTTAGAGGAAGGAATTCCGGTTCCGTTTCTCCAGGATCTGGGTGTGATGACAAAGGATGGAAAAATTGTACATTCCAGATTTGATAAGTTCCGTCAGATCAACCGGTTTTTGGAATTTATTGAGGATATTCTTCCGAAGCTTGAGAAGGACAGAGAGATCACGATTCTGGATTTTGGATGTGGAAAATCGTATCTGACATTTGCCATGTATTATTATCTGCATGTTCTGAAGGAATACGATATCCGTATCATCGGGTTAGATCTGAAATCGGATGTCATTCATCATTGTAATGAGTTAAGCCGCAAATACGGATATGACAAACTGGAATTTTTGGTTGGAGATATCGCGGATTATGAAGATGTCAGAGAAGTGGATATGGTTGTGACGCTTCATGCCTGTGATACAGCGACAGATTTTGCACTTGCTAAAGCGGTGGGATGGAATGCGAAGGTCATCCTGTCGGTTCCATGCTGTCAGCATGAATTGAATGGGCAGATGCAACGGGAAGGAGCCGGATATGATAAGCTGGCGCCGATTCTGGATTATGGTCTTTTAAAAGAGCGGTTTGCGGCGCTTCTGACAGACGGACTTCGAGCGAAATATCTGGAGCAGTCCGGTTATGAGACTCAGGTTCTGGAATTTATCGATATGGAACATACGCCGAAAAATATTCTTCTGCGTGCGGTAAAGACGAATCAGGCAAAACAGGGGAGTGAAAGTCAGATTCAGGCATGCAAGGAATTTTTGGGAATCCAGCCGATGCTAGGATTGTTATTAGATAAGGGGACAGAATCATGAAAAAAAGAATAAGAAAGGCAGGAATACTCCTTGTAGTATTTGTGGCAGCAATTTTTGTCAGCAGTCTGTTTATGAACAGTGGTGTAGACGATCAGATCATCGATCTAGGAGATCCTACACTTCCGAGAATCTCATTTCAAAAGGAAGGCAGGACTGTGAATGCTCTGGCCGGTTATGTAAATGAGATGGATGTTACGGCAATGCGGGACACCATTACACCATTGGAGGCAAACGGAACACTTCAGATGCAGATTGAAGAGTTTGGAAATAAAATCACAGGTGTTGAATATAAAGTGTATTCGCTGAATGGAGAGGAAACCTATCTGGAAGGCAAACAGAAGGATATTTCTGATGAGACGATTTTGCTGGATCTGCAAAAAGGTCTTCCGGATGAAGTTTCAGAAGCTGTTCTGGAAGTGATTCTTTCTATGGAAGAGGAACAGGTTCACTTTTATACCAGAATTACAAGACCGGATGAACTTTCTTTAAAAGAATGTCTGGATTTTGCCCAGGATTTTCATGCAAAGACACTGGAAAAAAGCAGTCAGGAGGAATTGGAAAACTATCTTGAAACGAATGCAGAAGGGGACAATACAACTTACCAGACTGTTACCATCCATTCTGATGCAGATCATGTGACATGGGGAAATTTAAGTCCGCAGGTGGTTGAGGAACCGGAGTGGAGCATCAAAGAGAGCAATTCCGTCTATACGTCGCTGCTTGCACAGTATCAGGTGACATGTGCCGGAGATACGGGAGAGATCGAGACGTATGATGTCCGCGAGTTTTTCAGGATTCGCTACGTGCAGGGGGAAATCTACCTTTTGGATTATAATCGGAAGATGGAACAGATTTTTGATGCAAACCAGAAAGTGCTGGATCAGAACGGAATTCTTCTTGGTATAGCATCATCCGATATATCGTATGAAACAAATTCGTCAGGAAATATTGTTTCTTTTGTGAGAAATGGAAATTTATGGACATACAATGCAAAGCAGAATGAGCTTGCACAGGTATTCAGTTTTAGCAATATTGAAGGAAATGATGCTCGGAGCAGGTATGACCAGCATAATATCCGGATCATCAGTGTGGAAAAGAATGGAAGTACTGCGTTTGCAGTTTATGGGTATATGAATCGCGGAGCACATGAGGGAGAAGTCGGAGTTGATATTTACTATTATGATATTGAAAAAAATGTAGTACAGGAAAAAGCGTTTATTCCAAGTACAAAATCATTTGCAATCGCAGAGGAAGAGCTTGGAAAAATGGTGTATTACAATCAGGATCAGAATCTTTTGTATATTCTGGCAGGCGGAAAGTTTTACAAGATAGATCTGACAAAAGATGAGCAGACAGTGTTGGCAAAAAATCTGGAAGAAGGGCAGTATACGGTGTCTGCAGACGGGCATTTGATCGCATACCAGACGTCAGGAACGATCAATACCGCACAGGAAATCAAGGTATTGAATCTGAAAACAGATGAAGAAAATGCTGTAGCCGCAAAATCAGGGGAAGCAATCAGACCGCTTGGATTTATCGGATCAGATTTTGTGTATGGATATCTGCGGCAGGAAGATGTCGGTCATACGGCAGCGGGAGGGGAACTGTTCCCGATGTATGAGCTGGAGATTAGAAATTCAGAAAATGAAGTGATGAAGACATACTCAGCAGATCAGATTTATATATCCGATGTATTTATTGAAGAAAATATGATGACTCTGAACAGGGTTGTAAAATCAGGAGAGACTTATACAGTTACCAGTCAGGATTATATCAGCAGTAACGAAGAAAAGAAGACAAAAAGTATAACTCTGGAAGCTTTCAGTACAGATTTAAAAGAAAAGCAGATGCGGCTGACTTATGAAAAAGGAATTTCCGATACTGTTCCTAAAATCCTGCGTCCGAAGCAGGTGGTGGGGAAAAAGCCGATCACGATCACGCTGAATGACAAGTCGAAGTCTGAAAAGTACTATGTATATGGAATGGGAGAACTGGTTGCGATTTACGATAAGGCGGCTTATGCAATTCAGAGAGCAGAGCAGATTTCGGGAGTAGTAATCTCATCAGAACAGGCATATGTATGGGAAAAAGGCAACAGAGATCTGGTTTATGATACAGAGACAGCACCGTTTGGAAATGGAGAAGGAAAGACCTCTCTTCAGACCTGTGAAGAGGTGATGGCAGCGTATAATGCCAAAAAAGTAGACCTGACCGGATGTAGTCTGGAACAGGTTCTGTATATTATCAACAAGGGCCTTCCGGTCATTGCGATGACAGATGCCAATCATGCGATCCTGCTGACAGGATATAGTATGACGGATATCACTTACATCGATCCAAATACAGCATCCCAAAATACAGTTTCGATTGAACAGATGAGCGCTATGATAGCAGGAAGTGGAAACACGTTTATCGGTTATATGAAATAACAGAAAAAGGAAGAAGTCTTTGAGAGAATTTATTCTCTGTGAAAGAACTTCTTCCTTTTTGTTACTGACGGAAAATAACTGTCTTATATTTATTCAGAGCGGTGTAGACAATCATACCCAATATTCCACATGAGAGAACTTCACCAATTCCCACGGTAAGCATCTGGAATGGAATTGGAAGCAAAATCTGATATCCATAATAAAGAACAAATGGAATCAGAACTGTATTTGCAATAATCGGCGGCAGTGGTGCGAGCCATTTGCTGCGGTTTCTCAGAAGATAGGTGAAAATAGCACCGAGCAGAGTTGCCATGCTTCCGACAATAATGTCAGGAAGAATTGCGCCTCCTAAAATATTTCCGATCAGACATCCCACAAAGAGTCCGGGAATTGCAGCCGGAGTGAAGGCGGGCAGGATGGTCAGTGCTTCTGCGATACGAAACTGAATCTGTCCGAAACTGATCGGGGCAAATACGATGGTCAGGACCACATAAATTGCAGCGATCATTGCTGACTGTACCAGAAACAGTACGCTGATTGTTTTTTCTTTTTTCATAGATCAAAATCTCCTTTAGTTTTATTTTACGTGTGGAAGGTCTCGAACACACGATAGTTGATTGCTGGAAATGCCTTAAATACGCCACTTTCAGCAGGTGGAATTGTAGCACAGACAAGCGTAAAAATCAAGCTGTACCCACAATTTACCCACAATGAGAATAAAAGCACTCGATCCGGGGAGTGCTTTCATTTATTTTGTTTAGCTTTAGCTCGGCGTCTTCTTTGCGCCATGCGGTCATTGCAAGTATCAGAAGCCGGAGACATTGAACAGGATGCAAGCATTATCATTTTGTTGTGGAATCTGGACAATGAGGATAAGACCAGGAAAGGTCTGAAAGTGGATAAGAACCGGCAGGGAGAACTAGGGAAGATTGTATACCGCTTTGATGGAAATGAAATGCGATTCCAGGAAACAGAAGAGGAACTCAAAAGCAAAGATGGATTCAAGACGGTACGGACACCGACACCGTTTGATTAAAAGATGGGCAGCGTAAAATTATTAAAAGGCAGTGAAGAATTTGAAATGTTTCAGGACTATTGGAAAATGATGCAATCAGTCTGGAGCGTAGAGAACACAAAGGAATACTGGGAGAAAGTAGTAGAAGATACCGACAGATTTTACAGGAAGTACCAGACAGAGTTCTCGAAAGAATTAGCACTGGCACTTGCAAACGAATTGGAAAGGAAAGCGAAACATGAAGCAGAGCAGACTACTGTTCAAGAAAGAATGGGTATCCATTTTGGCAGATGCAGGGGAACGAGTTGGGGAGAATGAAGAAACATTCCATGAGGTGGAAGGGGAACTGATAGAGTTTCGGGAAACATCGGGAATTGTAGTTTTAAAGGGCGGCATCCTTGCGTCAGTTCCAATGTATCGAATTCAAATGTTAGAAGCGTAGGAGGAAAACAAAGTATGAGCAAATTATTTTTTGAAATGACAGAAACAGAAGCACAGTTACAGAATATTTTAAACAGTCTGGAATATGCGCAGTACCAGATGTCAACCGGGATCAACGGATACGGCAACGGCACTATGACAAGAGAAGAGCATCAAGAAACAGAACGGAGCGTGCTGAGTTCGTTAGGGGTAGCTATGAGCGGTGTACAGAAGTTGATTGGAGAGTATGCGTCATTGGAAGAAGCTGAACTGCTGCCAGAAATGGCAACGGAAGAAATCATGCAGATCAATGCAGAAAGCGTGGATCAGTACGAAGCAATCCAGAAAGCCTTCCGGCTTGGAATGGAGAAAGCGAAGTCAGAGAATGTTGTAGAACATCCGGTATATGGATCAGAGGACATGGAAGAGTTGAGACAGTGCGTTTTGATCGATCTGGAAGATTGCATGACAAAAGACCGGGAGACCGGAGAAAAGGGAGAAGCTCTTTGCATGACGTTCCAGAACGAAGAAGGGAAGTATATTATTATCAAGCACACTATAACAAACTTATTTTTCATCTTTAAGGCGTAATAAAAGAGGTCTTGGAATAAAGGAATCTGACGTATTTTCCATCAAATTGTTTTATCCTGAGACCTCTTGTGTTATCATATGGTTTTGTAACCATGAAATT
>ENA-ORVB01001025-ORVB01001025.1-human-gut-metagenome-genome-assembly--contig:-NODE-1025-length-20484-cov-2.6993_pt1 | contig 20484 bp, 19 predicted proteins | sample MGYA00242090_ERZ509231 | MGnify/ENA primary metagenome ERZ509231 (study PRJEB26280, sample SAMEA2338798) | human gut metagenome | biome: human gut; feature: human-associated habitat; material: faeces...
CGCATCTACGGCGGCACATTCGCAAGTACGGGCAATGGCGCCGAAATTGCGGACATCAGTCACTCCGTCCAACATTACAAAAAACGGATTCTTGCCTTGCTCAAACAGGAAAGGAACAAGATCCTCCGTCTTCTGATAAGTCACGGAAGAAATGAAAGCGATCACACCCTGATGATTCTTCCGGGTGATACGGTTGATACGCTCCACCGGAACACGCTGAACGGGTATCAGCGTACCTTTCAAAGCTGCAAAAAGCTCTTTGGAAAGATCACTCTGAATATCTTTCTTCACGAGGATTTTATCTATTTCTTTTCCAGCCTGAATGGCCTCTATCACGGCACGAACACCGAAAATCATTTCACTTTTGTCAAGCATCTTATTTATTTACTATTGTACTATATTTACGAATTATTATTTATACATTACCGTAACGGCAATGCCCCACCGCTAATCGCTGTTCAACAGCGCCTTAGCGTTGCTGAGCGCGGCTTCGGTCAAAGTGGCGCCACTCAACATATGGGCTATCTCCTCCACCCGCTCCTCATCAGTAAGACGGCGGATATGGCTGTTGGTTTCCGTATCGCTATCTTTCTTGTACACCTTATAATGCGCCCGTCCACGAGCGGCAATCTGCGGCAGGTGGGTAATGCTGATCACCTGACGGTTCTGCTCGCCCATCTCCTGCATCATATCCGCCATGCGGTCGGCTATCTCACCGGAAACTCCGGTATCTATCTCGTCAAACACGATCGTCGGCAACTTCACGGCTCCCGCAATCATGGCTTTGATGGAAAGCATGACACGAGCTATCTCCCCCCCCGAAGCCACAGAAGAAATATTCTGCAATGTACCGTTTTTGTTGGCGGAAAACAAGAAGCTGACCGTATCTTCTCCCTGCAATCCGGGTTCTTTCTTCAATCCCATCTCCACCTGGAAACGGACATTCGGCATTCCCAACGGAATCAGGCGGGTGGCCAACTGCTTTTCCACCTCACGGGCAGCCTTGACGCGGGCTTTGGTCAGCAAGGCAGCCTGCTGCTTCACCTGTTTGAACTGTTCCTCCTTGCGGGCGGTCCATTCGGCAATCCGTTCATCGTATGAAGTGATGTCGGACAGTTTGACACGGTATTCTTCCGTCAAAGCCAGCAGCTCATCAAGCGTCTGTACCCGATGTTTCTGCTGCAAGTTCAGACGCTCGTTCACTTCCTCCAGCCGTGCCGGGTTGAATTCCACCGATTCACCCTGCGAAGAGATTTCATGCGCGATATCTTTCAGTTCGATATAAGCGCTCTCCATACGTTCCGCCAGTTCTTTGGCAGGCTGGTAGACTTTTTGCAGATTGTTCAGCGTGTTCAGATTGTCCTTCAGATAAGAAAGCAGTCCGCCTTCGTCTGAGGCGAACACCTGCTCCACCCGGTAAAGCCCTGCCTTGATTTCCTCCGCATGGCTCAGTATTTCAGCTTCCTGTTCCAACTCCTCCTGCTCTCCTTCCACAAGACGGGCTTCTTCGAGTTGCTCCAACTGGAAACGGATGTAATCTTCGTCCGAACGGCTTTTCTCGGCAAGCGAGACTAACTCCGCCAATTCGCGTTCCGTCTGTTTCCATCCGGCATAACAGGTGTGGTATTTCTCCAACGCAGTGTCGTTATGCGCCAGAATATCAAGCACATTCAGCTGAAAGCCTTCCTTGTTGAGCAGCAGATTCTGATGCTGTGAATGCACGTCAATCAACCGCTCTCCCAACTCCTTCACCTGCGCCAACGAAGCGGGCGTATCATTGATAAACGCCCGACTCTTACCGGACGCCTGCACTTCACGACGCAAAATGCACTCTTCATCATATTCCAGCTCATTGTCTTCAAAAAACGGGCGCATCCCATAAGCCGATATATCAAAACGAGCTTCTATGATACATTTAGAAGCTCCGCGACGAATTGACTTCACATCGGCACGCTGTCCGAGCAGCAGCCCGATGGCTCCCAGAATAATTGATTTCCCGGCTCCCGTCTCACCTGTAATAACGGAAAAGCCGGTGTCGAAACTAATATCCAGTTTCTCTATCAATGCGTAATTCTGAATGTATAGTGAACGTAACATTTGAATAAGTTGAGAGTTGAGAGTTAAGAATTGAGAGTTAAGTGTTTTAATTCATCAGACAGGCGGTCGATGATATCCCGTGCCACTTCCGCCTTCGACTTGAGCGGATAGTCGGTACGGCCTTTCCGGTCGATGATACTGATTTTGTTGGTATCATGACGGAAACCGGCTCCCGGGTCGTTCAGAGAGTTGAGCACGATAAAATCGAAATTCTTCCGTTCGAGTTTTCCTTCGGCATTCTGCTGCTCGTTGTTCGTTTCGAGGGCAAAGCCTACCAACAACTGGTCTTTTCTTTTGACAGCCCCCAGACTGGCGGCAATATCCTTGGTTGCCCGAAGATGCAACGTCAGCTCTTCTTCTTTCTCGCGCTTGATCTTCTTGCCGGCCACCATTTCCGGACGGAAATCGGCTACTGCGGCACACAGTATGGCTGCGTCGGAATCGAAGAAACACGCTTGCGAAGCCGCATACATTTCCTCCGCCGATTCCACATCGATCCGGCGAATACGGGAGTGCCGCGTTTCCAGTTGCACGGGACCCGCAATCAACGTCACCTCCGCACCACGACGGGCGCATTCTTCCGCCAAAGCAAATCCCATCTTTCCGGAAGAATAGTTGCCGATGAAACGGACGGGATCGATCTTCTCGTACGTCGGTCCGGCTGTAATCATGACCTTCTTTCCTTTCAACTCACCGTTTGCGGCAAAAAACTCGTCCAATACCCGGATGATATTTTCCGGTTCTTCCATCCTTCCCTTCCCCACCAAGTGGCTGGCAAGCTCTCCCGTGCCCGGCTCGATGATATGATTGCCGAACGAACGGAGAATATCCAGATTCTTCTGGGTAGAAGGATGCGCATACATATCGAGATCCATTGCCGGAGCGACAAACACCGGAGCTTTGGCCGAAAGATAGGTTGTAATCAGCATATTGTCGGCTATCCCGTTTGCCATCTTGCCGATGGTAGAGGCGGTGGCGGGAGCAATCAACATGGCATCCGCCCACAGCCCCAAGTCTACGTGGCTGTTCCACGTTCCGTCGCGCTGTGCAAAGAACTCGCTGATGACCGGCTTGCTGGTCAACGCCGAAAGAGTGATGGGAGTAATAAATTCTTTTCCCGCCGGAGTAATCACAACCTGCACTTCCGCTCCCTGCCTGATAAGTCCACGAATGATGTAGCAAGCCTTGTACGCGGCAATACTGCCGGTAATTCCAAGAATTATCTTTTTTCCTTTTAGCATTATTTCGTTATCAGATTGCTCATTTCACGCAGACGGATTTTTGTCAATACCGCTTTCGTATTCAGCGTGAAATCACTGTTCAAAATCCAACTGTAATATCCGGGATCTTTCTTCAAGACCTCAGCTACAGACATTCCTTTGTACTTTCCGAAGTTGAACACTTCCACTCCATTATCATCATAGACCATGCGACCGGCAAAGTCTACATTCTTGGAATAGCTGGAGTAGTCCGCCAAAAACGCAATATCGTTCTGCAACTCGTCATAGCGGTCGAGTTGCGCTTTCAGCACCTCATAAGTGGCACGTGTGTCCGCCTCCGCCGTATGCGCGTCCTCCAGATTCTTTTCGCAGTAGAATTTGTAGGCTGCCGAAAGGGTGCGTTGCTCCATTTTGTGGAAAATCACCTGCACGTCCACAAATTTGCGCTTCGTCATGTCGATATCCACTCCCGCACGCAGAAATTCTTCCGCCAGCACAGGAATGTCGAAACGGTTGGAGTTGAATCCTGCCAAATCGCATCCTTCAATGTCACGGGCAATGTTCTTTGCCACTTCCTTGAAAGTAGGGCAATCCGCTACGTCCGCATCGTAAATGCCATGCACGGCGGAAGAGGCTTCGGGAATATGCATCTCCGGATTGATACGCAAAGTCTTGGCTTCCTCATTCCCGTTCGGATAAACTTTCAAATAACAGATTTCAACAATACGGTCTGTGTTGATATTGGTTCCGGTCGTCTCAAGATCGAAAAAGACGATGGGATTTTTCAAATTTAATTTCATTTCTGGTTATTTTTTCGTTTCACCACAGAGGACACAGAGGACACGGAGGGTTGTTTAATAAATATTCAAAATTTTCCTCCGTGTCCTCTGTGCCCTCTGTGGTGAATAATTAATCATTCAACATCATCGGCATCAGCAACATCAGCAAGTCTTCGTTCTCTTCCTGCTCTACGGGAATGATTACTCCGGCTCGTGAGGGATCGGCCAATTCGATAATAACTTCGTCTGCGGAAATGTTGTTCAGGATGTCGATCAGGAACGTAGATTTGAATCCGATACTCATGGCAGCTCCCGCATATTGGCACACCTGTGTTTCTTCGGCAGAGGTGGAGAAGTCGATGTCCTGTGCGGAAATGACAATCTGGTTTTCCTGCATACGGAGTTTAATCAAGCTGCTTGCCTGCGAGGAGAAGATAGACACACGGCGCAAAGCTCCCATCAGCTGCTGGCGGTCTACGGTCAACTTGTGAGGGTTATTTTGAGGAATTACCGAGTTGTAGTTCGGATAACGCCCTTCGATCAGACGGCAAACCATGCGATAGCTTTCGAGCATGAACACAGCGTTGCGTTCGTCGAATTCGATTGTCACCATGCCCTGTTCTTTCGGCAGAAGATTCTTGAGCAGCGTAGCCGGTTTCTTCGGCAGGATGAACGCCGCACGCTCGTTGCCTTTAGCCGCCAATGTCTTGCAACGCACCAGCTTATGACCGTCCGATGCGACCATCGTGATGTCTTCTGTCGTAATATCAAAATAAATACCGTTCATCACCGGACGGAGTTCGTCGTCGGCAGTTGCGAATACCGAGCGGTTGATACCTCCCAGAAGCACTTCCGCTTCCATCTCCACGCGAACTGCATTGTCTCCCAATGTAGCCGACTGAGGGAATTCGTCCGCATTCTGTCCCATCAGACTATATTTTCCGTTCTGATACTGCACCGTAATTTCATAATTGTCCGGGTTGACATCAAACGTCAATGGCTGTTCCGGAATCTCTTTCAATGCATCCAGCAACGTTTTCGCCACTACGGCAAAACGTCCGTTCGTATCGCTTTCATTCACTTCTACGGTAGTAACCATCGTTGTCTCGCTGTCGGATACGGTGACAGACAATGTTCCATCTTCCAGTTCGAAGAGAAAACAATCGAGGATAGGCAATGCGTTTTTCGAATTGATCACGCGGCTTATAGCCTGTAAATGGCTAGAAAGAGCAGTACTTGAAACGATAAATTTCATATATTTTCGTGTATTTAAGTTTTAAATATTCTAACGCACAAAGTTACGAAAAAAGATTCGGGCAACCCAACAAAACAAAAGAAAAAACAGTCTTTGTGTGAGGGATATTCCTAAAAAGTCGTAACTTCGCCGCAGAATTTAAATTAATCGCAATGGAATTTACAGGAAAAATCATCGCTATTCTCCCTCCGAGAGGTGGAGTATCAAGAACAAGCGGCAACGAGTGGAAATCGCAAGAGTTCGTTATCGAAAATCACGACCAATATCCGCGTAAAATGTGTTTCGACGTATTCGGCGCGGACAAAATCGAGCAGTTCAATATTCAGATGGGCGAAGAACTGACCGTATCATTTGATGTTGACGCCCGTCAATGGCAGGACCGTTGGTTCAACAGTATCCGTGCGTGGAAAGTAATGGCTCCGGGTGCTCCCGTTCCTCCTCCGGCTCCGTCCGCTACTCCGGAATTTACTCCGGGCGACGCGAAAGACGATCTGCCTTTCTAAACAAAAAAAATCAAGGCGTAACGATACGCACTGAAAAACTCCCGGTGAATTTGATTTTTTCCGGGAGTTTTTTTATGCCCGCACTTTGTAAAGATTCCGCCCACAGGTAAACACTTCTCAGCCCACAGATGAACAACACCCGGACACGGGCTCAGGGGAATAAGCCCACAGGTGAAAAAAGGTCAGCAATAACGTCGGCAACCAAAACCCAGAAATACTATCGCTGATAGTATTTCTATTCTCTTCTAATCTCTTCTTTTCTCTTCTCTTGGGTTATGGTTGGGTTATGGTTGGGTTTTTGCGCCCTGCCAGAAGGCGTTTCAGCGCTTTTAGTTTTTGCAAAAACAGTGTTTTTTCGCAGGTAGGTTTTTCACCTGTTTTTCCTCTTTTCAAATCCGGTTTTTCTCCGTTCGGAAATCTTTTTCCAATCAACCCGAAATGATTTTTCCAGCTTGTCTTTAGTCGGCTTTATACTTCAAAACGATGGTGGGATATGCCACTTCATCAGCACAAGTAAACTGAGCAAAAAGTATGAAATTGCGAAAAAATTCCGCATTGCGCACAAAGAAATCGGGCACGAAACAGACCTGTTTTTCCACTTGCCGGAAGAGGTGTTCGAAATCTGCCATCAGCATAAAATGATAAGAATCGGACAGGTTACTCATCCCCGCTTTATAGGTAACAGCACTGTCAAGCACTTCGCCTTTATCCAACCGGAGTATATAGTCCGACAGACTGTCTTCGTCCGGTGCTAATAATAAACGACCGGCATAAAAGGCAGCGTACAGCTCCGAAGCCGGCTCCACGAAACTAGAAAGTTGCGTAAACAACGTTGTCTGAGGCAGCCGGTAGACAGGATAGGCTTTATCCGCAGTATAACAAAAAGTTATACGGGGATTCTTATGCCTTTCTACAGCGGATGCCGTATTTGTCAGGGAGCGCATCATCCTCTCAGCCTCCGTCACATCGGGCACAGAAAGACTCAGCACAGACGCCGCGTCCCGCAATGTATCTTCCCGCTGGAAAAGACAGGTCACCAAATCATGCCCGGTGTTTTCCATCAGATAACGCGAGATTTCACGGTTTCTTTCCTGCATTCCGCTATCATCGTCCACCCCTGCCGGTATATATTCACGACTGTCGCCATAGGCAAGCAGAGAGTTCCAGTCCGTGACACTTTGTTTGCTAAAATAGAAAGTGGTGGAAGGCAGCACTTCGCCCGGAAATCCTTTGACAGATTCTTGTTGCCGAAGCTGGTTGATAAAGGCGAGACAGGTATCCGGTTCATGGCTGACACCTGTAAAATAGACATAATCGTCCTTCATCTTCATGTCAAACTCCGTCCACCCTATCATGCCGTTCACACGGGTATAAATGGTAGCGACCGCTCTGCTTTTTTTCGGTGCGTTTATCTGCATGAAAGCAGGATCATCCGCCAGAGAATCTCCCTTCTTGCAGGTGTCAATGACTTCTTCTATCAGTTTTTTCTGGAAGCTCAACGCCATGAAATCGGGCGTGAGATAGCAAGCAAGGAAATCACCGTCCGCCATCGGGTAGATTATTATCTTTTCTCCTTTGTAATCGAAGGTTTTCGGCGGATAGAGTGATGAAATATATTTTTGCACGAATCTGTCTATCAGCTCTTTATCACCTTCTCCCAATCTGCAATAGAGCACTTGGTCGCGTTCGCTGTCCGGAGCATGGAAACTTATCAGCATTTGATTCATTTGCCGACTCAATCCGTGGGGACTATCTTCGGAAAGTTCGTACAGGGAATGTTTTAAGTAGGAAAACAGCTTGGATACATACAGGTATTGCCGTTCTTTGCTGCAAGTCAGATTATCGGTTTCAGTCACAAACTCAAGCACATCATCGGTAGCAAACACTGCCGAAGTAGTGGCGGGAACCAGCTCGTAAAGATTGAAATTTCTCTGTCCGTCAGCCGCCGACAGCCTGAAAAAAGAGTACATGACGAAACCTGCGCACAGAAGTACAACAGAAGAAGTGACCGCTATTTTCACTATCGTACGAAGTTTCATAATATTTGCTGTTTATCGGCTCGGTGCAAAAATAATAATTTCTACAAAGAAAACAAAACTTTTGCTAAAAAATCCGCCGGTAATTAAAGAAGGATTTCCAATCCGTCAAATGCCAGGTGAATATTCTCCGGAAGTCTCCGTTCAGCTTCGGCATGCAAGCCCATATCATGACTCATGTGTATAAAGTATGTCTTCTTTGCCTGAATGCGCCGCGCAACCGCCAAAGCCGCCTCCAGATTCTGATGTGTAGGATGCGGGGCTATGCGGAGTGCATTCACAATCAGAACATCCACGCCTGCCAATTGTTCATAGGATTCTTCGGGCATGGTCAGCATATCGGTGATATAACCGAGTTTTCCGATCCGGTATCCGAGAATCGGCAACCGCCCGTGCATCACACGCAGGGGAAGCACTTCGGTATGGTTTATGTAAAAGGGTTGTCCCGCCACAATCTCTTGCAAAGGAATATTAGGGACACCGGGATACGAATGTTCCACAAAACAATAGGGCATACGCGAACGCAATCCGCGTGCTACGTATTCTTCCGCATAAATAGGAACTGAACCGAACTGGCAGAACGGACGAAGATCGTCCAGACCGCCCACATGATCGTAATGCTCATGCGTAATGAGCACTCCGTCTATCTTCTCGAAAGGGAGATGCAGTACTTGCTCCCGAAAGTCGGGACCGCAATCTATCAATATGCGCGCATCTTCCGTCTCTACAATGGCAGAGGCACGCAACCTGTTATCTTTCGGATCGGCAGAAGTACAAACTGCACATGCGCAACCAATCTGGGGCACTCCTGTCGATGTTCCACTTCCAATGATTCTTACCTTCATACTTCATTAAATTACGTTTACTTCCGGGTGGATATCGATACCGAATTTATCGCGTACTGAAGCCCGCACCGCATCTGAGAGTGCGACAATGTCACTGCCTTTCGCTCCACCCCGATTCACCAGCACCAATGCTTGTTTATCGTGGACGGCGGCGGGTCCTAAGGATTTTCCTTTCCATCCGCATTGGTCGATCATCCATCCGGCAGGGATTTTCACACGCCCGTCAGGAAGCTCATAGTAAGGTATGCGGGGATAGTCCCGCTGCAAGGCTTCCAGCTTTTCTTTCGCCACAATGGGGTTCATAAAGAAACTGCCTGCATTTCCCATCACTTTCGGGTCGGGCAGTTTACTTTCGCGAATCTCAATAATCACTTTACGGACAATGGGCAACGTCGGTGCAGGATACTTTGCAAGCTCCTGGCGAATCGTTCCATAGTCCAGCGTGTACCGTTCTTCTTTACTAAGACGGAAGCGGACATAGGTGACAAAAACGGATTTGTTCTCAGGACGCTTGAAAATGCTGCTGCGATAGGCATACTCGCATTCTTCGACAGAGTAAACACGCCCGTATCCTTGAACGTTCACTGTCTCTACCGCCGTTATCAGGTCTTTCACCTCCACTCCGTAGGCTCCGATATTTTGCACGGCACTCGCTCCCACCTCACCGGGAATCAACGAAAGATTCTCCGCTCCATACCATCCATGCTCCACGCAGCAGGCTACAAAATCATCCCACACAACTCCCGCGCCGACACGCAGGGATACGGTCTGAGAGTCTTCGGCCGTCACTTCGATACCTCCGATGCGGGAATGCAGTATCAGCCCGTCGTAGTCTTTGGTAAACAGCAGATTGCTGCCGCCGCCAATATGCAAAAAAGGTGTCGTAACGGCACCTTGCGCAATATACTCCTTCAGTTCCGCTACTGAGGCGTATTCCAGAAAACGGGAGGCACTGACATCAATGCCGAAGGTATTGTAGGGCAAAAGAGAATACATAATCTATCTGTTTAAAAAAGTTATATACTGGTGTCTTCAAACTTATACAGCTCCCATCCTCCGGCTTTCCGACGGAAGTATAGGATGTTGGAGAAACCGTTGCCGATACCTTTCAACGCAAGAATCTTCGTTGTCGAGTTATCATCGTTTCTCTGTCCGTAGTTGATATTGGAGAGACGTTCGGAAGGAAGTTCCGGTTTGAAGGCAAACCATTGGTCCCGGTCGAGCGTTGTCTCCAAAATGGAGAAGTCGTCATCCGGATCGCTGGTAACAAAAATCAACGGTTCGCGTATGCGCCGACTCTGGAAAAGGCTGTCGACGGCAAAACGGCCGAAGAACTCCACAAAGTCCTCATTGTCGTCCTGCTCGATAGGACGCAAATTGATGGCTTCCAGCATCCACGCTCCTTTGATGCGTTCAAAGTAATACTTTTTCATCATCCGTGTCTTCACGAATATCCACTCCACTTGCACAGAGGTAAGCGCAGTATCTCCTACTAAATCCATATCTTCTTCTCTATCAAACAGGAGCGTATAGTAATGCTGTTTGGTAAATAAGTCGTCATGCTTCCAATGGTGTTCGTCGATGTCCAGCTTCTTGTCTCCATTGTAGTAGGGCAACGGAAACTTCACACGCTGACGCTGCAACACGTCGTCGGAGGCAAAATTATAGATGAAATCGTCGAAAGACTCGTCGGCCTGTATAGGCTGCGGCTCTTCCGGCAATTCTTCCTGGTGGATTGAATCGGTTTTGTACCGGATGGAATCCACCTCTTTTGTAATAGATGCGAAGGGGTCAATCTTAGCTTTCTTGTTTCCACAGGAACTCAGCATACCGAGCAATATGACCCCTGCAATTAGTTTTTTCATTATTTTAATTTCTCTCGTAACTTTTCAAGCATATCCACCGTCATGCTTTCCAAATCGTAGGCGGGCTTCCATCCCCACTCTTCGCGGGCACAGGTGTCGTCCAGACTGTCGGGCCAGCTATCGGCTATGCGCTGCTTTAAGGGGTCTATTTCATAAACCATCTCAAACTGCGGCACGTGCTTCTTGATTGCCTGGTATATCGTTTCCGGGTCGAAACTCATGGAAGCGATATTGAAAGCATTGCGGTGTATCAGTCTTTCCGACTCAGCTTCCATCAGTGTAATCGCCGCGTTCAGCGCATCCGGCATATACATCATATCCATCAAAGTGCCTTGCTTAATGGGGCACACAAACTTCTCTCCTTTCACTGCCGAATAGTAAATATCGACAGCATAGTCGGTCGTGCCTCCTCCCGGAGGGGTCACATTCGAAATAATGCCCGGAAAACGGACAGCACGGGTATCGACACCGTATTTATTAAAATAGTAGTCGCTCAGCAACTCTGTCGTTACTTTCGTGACTCCATACATGGTACGCGGACGCTGGATCGTGTCTTGCGGCGTCTTGGTGTGAGGCGTACTTGCACCAAACGAGCCGATAGAACTGGGAGTGAACACCGCGCATCCTTGTTCACGTGCCACTTCCAGCACATTCCATAATCCATCAATACCTATCTTCCAAGCCAATTTGGGTTTCGACTCGGCAACTACGGACAACAGGGCAGCCAAATTATAAATCGTATCAATGTGATACTCTTTTACCACAGATGCCACCGCCTGCGCATCCGTCACATCAGCAATTGCCGAAGGACCGGACTCTTTCAATTCTCCTTTAGGCTCTGCACCCGGTATATAACCTGCTACAACATTTGTATTTCCATAGCGTTTACGTAACTCCATTGTAAGTTCGGACCCGATCTGTCCGGTAGCTCCAATAATCAAAATGTGTTCCATTTTTTTTCTGACTTAGAATAATAAGCTTAAATAGTGCGCAAAGTAAGCACTTTTTTTTCAGATTTTAATCAAAAAGACATTGTTATTCCAAGAAAAATTGTGTCCTTTGCAATATAACTTAATCACATAAACACCATGTACGGTAAAATGCAAGAATTCCTCAGCCAGACATTGGCTGAAATCAAGGAGGCCGGACTTTACAAAGAAGAACGCCTGATTGAGAGTGCGCAGCAAGCTGCCATTACAGTAAAAGGTAAAGAGGTACTGAACTTCTGTGCCAACAATTACTTGGGACTGTCCAATCACCCCCGATTGATCAAGGCTTCCCAAGAGATGATGAACCGCCGCGGATACGGTATGTCGTCCGTCCGTTTTATCTGCGGGACACAGGATATTCATAAAGAACTGGAAGCGGCTATTTCCGACTATTTCCAGACAGAAGACACGATTCTGTATGCTGCCTGCTTCGATGCGAACGGCGGGGTATTCGAACCGCTCTTCACCGAAGAGGATGCGATTATCTCGGACTCGCTGAACCACGCTTCCATCATCGACGGCGTGCGTCTGTGTAAAGCGAAACGCTATCGTTATGCCAATGCCGACATGAAGGATTTGGAAAGATGTCTGCAAGAAGCGCAGGCGCAACGTTTCCGTATTGTCGTGACGGACGGTGTGTTCTCTATGGATGGCAATGTAGCTCCGATGGATCAGATTTGCGATCTGGCCGAGAAATATGATGCGCTGGTGATGGTAGACGAGTCTCACTCGGCAGGAGTGGTAGGCGCCACCGGTCACGGGGTCAGCGAATTGTATAAGACACACGGCCGCGTGGATATCTACACCGGAACGCTGGGCAAAGCTTTCGGTGGTGCGCTGGGAGGATTTACGACAGGCCGCAAAGAGATTATCGACCTGTTGCGCCAACGCAGCCGTCCGTATCTGTTCTCTAATTCATTGGCTCCGGGCATTATCGGTGCCAGCCTTGAGGTGTTCAAAATGCTGAAAGAAAGCAATGCGCTGCACGACAAGCTCGTAGAGAACGTGAATTACTTCCGCGACAAGATGACCGCTGCCGGATTTGATATCAAACCGACGCAGAGTGCGATATGCGCTGTGATGCTGTATGATGCGAAGTTGTCTCAGATTTATGCTGCACGTATGCAGGAAGAGGGTATTTACGTGACCGGTTTCTATTATCCGGTGGTTCCGAAGGAACAGGCGCGTATCCGTGTGCAAATCTCTGCAGGACACGAGAAGGCTCATCTCGACAAATGTATCGCTGCCTTTATCAAAGTGGGTAAAGAACTCGGCGTATTGAAATAAAACTTTTTCATATCTTCCATTGTTATTATCGGGGTGCATTAGAAGCGCTGACAAGATAACAATGGAAGATTTTTTTTATTTATATATGGAAGAACTGACTCTCACGACTCCTGCCCTTCTTTTCTCGGCAGTCTCACTGATTTTATTGGCTTACACCAATCGTTTCTTATCGTACGCACAGCTTGTGCGGCAGTTACGCGACCGCTATATGGAGAATCCTACGGATATCACGGTAGCACAAATAGAGAACTTACGGAAACGTTTGAATCTGACCCGCACCATGCAAGGACTGGGAATTGCGAGCCTGTTTCTCTGTGTGGTCAGTATGTTTTTCATTTATATCGGACTGCAACTGCTGTCCGCCTATGTATTCGGAGTGGCTCTGCTGTTGCTTATCGCTTCATTGGGCGTGTCTTTCCGCGAAATACAGATTTCCACCCGTTCGCTGGAGATTTATCTGGGAACGATGGAGGGAAAGAGCAGAGCTAATCATTAAGCCACCACCCAACAGGGAAGGATCACAGCGAAACGACTTCCTTTACCGACCTCGGATTGAAGGGTAACCGTTCCACCCAATTTCTCTACAATCACTTTACAGATGGAAAGTCCTAATCCCGCACCCTGCGAAAACTCATTCTGCTTATAGAAACGACCGAATATCATCCGTTGTTCTTCCAATGGTATGCCACGACCAGTATCTTCAACATAGATTTCAACTTTACTTTCGTCGGAGAAATAGTGATATCCTACTCTGATAGTACCGCTTTCCGTAAACTTGTCCGCATTATTCAAGAAATTGGTAAGTACTTGTATCAAGCGGTCTCTATCCACATTTATTTCTAAAGCCGTTTCTTCCGTCTCTTTCAGAAATTCCAAACGTGGAGAAATAAGTACTTGATGTGTGGAATAGACATCATCAATCAAATCTTTTACCTGATACCGCTGATAGACAAAAGACATATAGTCGGATTCGATACGGGAAAGTTCCAAAATATCATTCACCAGTTTAAGCAATAGTTCGCTATTTTTATTTATGGTATCTACATATTCTTCCCGTTCTTCGGGAGTTAAATCCTCTTCTACCGCCAGAATATTGGAGAAGCCGACAATTGAGTTTAGCGGAGTGCGTATTTCATGGCTCATATTCGCCAGAAAAGATTGTTTGAGTTCGGCTTTCTCAGCCAGCAAACGTGCCGCTTCCAACTCCTCCTCCCTATCCTTTACTTTTTGCACGTTCTGTAATAATCCCGCAGTTTTGTACTGCCCTCCTCCAATCGGGTTGGTACTATAACGAAATTCCCACCATTGATAGCCCTTTCCGTCAAAATTACAAGGAAGTTGCGCTATTTTCTTCCGTGCATTTTGCAGGTTCTTCCAACTAATTTGCACGCTCTCCCAATAGTCGGGATGAATTAAATGTTTGAGTTCTTCAAATGTCAGTTTCCGAGGGGATATTCCTTGCGAATGCCAAAACGCATCTTCAAACACAAATGTTTTCGTCTCCAGTTGCCAAGCGTATGTTGCTCCCCCTGCAATGGCCAATGCTAATGTTTCTTTTTCATGGGCTAACGCACAAAGTGCCTGTTTTTTCCTTCTCTGCTCACGGAGATAAAGCCACCACAAACAAGCAAAAAGAAAGAGAAGTAGTATGATTGAAGTAATTAGCATACTCCCCCATAACAAAGGATATCTCTTATTAAAAGGTATATTTATAATTGTAAAGCCGGAAGGAATTCTTTCGCTCCTTAATCCCATCCGCAGCATAGCATTCCAGTCTGCCACATACTCTTTACGGCTTTCGGCTATAGGAATATCCAAAGGAGATGTTCCATGCAAAATACGAACTGCGGCATTGACTTCTTCTTCCACTTGAACAGGCAATGTGGTCAGGTAACCTCCAATTAGCTTTTCTCCATATCCAAACCCCTCATTGATAACGGTCAAACAGGGATTCATACATACATTACCAAAATTCTCTGTAGTGAAATCACGCTTTAGCTGAATGTAACACCGCTCACGATAATTTCTGTTCAGTATCCACATCAAACTAACATCATTCTTCCCGGAAACACGTGCGGAAACTGCAAGAAAGTGCGTATATCCTTCTTTCAATTTTATCTGCAATTCTTGTTTGGGAGTACGCACAGTCTTTATCGAGTCAATAAAACCAATCACCTTAGATCCTCTCAGCTGTTCACGAGCGTCTTGCTTAATCTGATTGTCTAGAAAAGTGGAGTCAAGGACTGTAAATAACGATATTGCATTACCGAAGATTTTTTTAGCTATGGCTATATTTCTCTTGAAATCTATTTTATCATGAAATCCCGTCACGTTGGGATATTGACTTATCAACTTCCAATTCGGATAGTTAACGCCTCCGAATATAACAAGAACTTCCTTTACTAACGGTGCACCGCATTTCAACAAAGAGTAAGTGGCTTGATCTTCATTTACTATAATCACCTCCGGCTTCCAGTCTACAGACACAGAATCCAACAGATGAAACATTCTTTCCAATTCTTGCTTTTCGAGATAATTTTCACAATCCAGATAGAGCGTGCGAATATCCGCTTTTATATTCTTTTTCTCAAACTGCCTGGAAATCATTTCGTTATAATCAGGATAACCGCCGTAAGTCTCTTCGTAAGAATGTATGACCAATATGCGATGCTCTTCTTTCGGGGAACAGCTACTCAATCCTATTAGTAATAATAGAAGTGTGATAGAAATATTACTCCATTGTCCGTGTTTGTCCATATCCATATTATTGTTTGTTTGGATAAAAGCAGCCATTCGCCTTCTATACTCCATACGATTAGGTACAAAGATAACTGATTTTTAAATAAGGGCAAACAAAGTCAAAAAAAAGAAGTTGCCCGAATATGAAATTCAGACAACTTCTTGCATATAAATCTTTTAGACTACTATAAATTAACGCTGTCCCAATTGTGAGTCTATAAAGAAAATTCCGGTATCACCGGCTTTCTTGATTTTGTCAACAATGCCTTGCGCTGTAGCTTCTTCTTCTACTTGTTCGCGAACGAATCCCCACAAGAAATCTTGTGTTGCTTTGTCCTTCTCAGCAGCAGCTACGTCTACCAGTTTGTCTACCAATTGGGAAACATGGCATTCATGTTTGTAAACGTGCTCGAATACTTCCAGCGGACTACCCCAACCGTTAGGAACAACATCTATTTTATCAACTTTAGCGGTTCCTCCACGTTTGATAATATAATCTGCCATAGCATAAGCATGCGCCATCTCTTCCTGAGACTGTTTCTTCATCCAATGGGCAAAACCACTGAAACCTTCTTTCTCGAAATAGAAAGACATTGCCAAATACAGGTTAGCAGACCACATCTCAGCAGTAATCTGTTCGTTAATTGCATTTTGTAATTTTTCTGAAATCATAATCGTATCTTTTATTAAGTTGTTAATGTAGTTTCTTTTTGAACTCATTACAAAAATAACAAGATTTCAGTTCAAATTGTTCCATGTACCCCGTATTTTTAAACTACATTCACACTTTGATTGTAGCGGTTCATTTTTTATTTACACCAGCTCGTCGGAAGTATATCCTTTCGGAAGCTCACGACAGTTATAGCCGGAAGCCATTATTTCACCGTATGCACCGGCAGAACGAAGGGCTATCAGGTCTCCACGCTTGACTTTGTTCAGATCAATCGCCTTTCCGAAAACATCGGACGACTCACATATCGGACCTACTACATCGTACGCTTCCACCGGTTCTTCGGAAGTCAGGTTTTCCATCTTATGGTATGCCTGATACAAAGCCGGACGGATCAAATCGGTCATACCTGCATCGAGGATGGCAAATTTCTTCTTGGCTCCTTGCTTCACATACAGTACTTTGGATATCAACGTACCGCATTGTCCCACGACGGCACGCCCCAATTCAAAATGAAGTGTTTGATAAGGACGCAGTTTCAGTTGTCCGGCATAGGTGGCAAAATAATCTTTGAAGTTCGGGATAGCCTGACGGTTGGGATGTCCGTAATCTATCCCCAGACCACCACCGACATTTATATGTTCTACCAGAATCCGACGCGCTTCCAACTTGTCCTGCAATTCATTGACACGATTGCACAAAGCGACGAAATCGCCCATATCGAGAATCTGCGAACCGATGTGGAAGTGAAGGCCGATAAACTTGATATTCTTCATTTCCAAAGCCACGTCTATCACTTTATCCATATCCTGCATACTGATACCGAATTTATTTTCGGCAAGACCGGTAGTGATATTGGCGTGAGTATGCGCGCCTACATCCGGATTGATGCGGAAAGCGACATTGGCTATTTTGTTTTGAGCGGCTGCCAGCTCGTTGATTACTTCAAGCTCGGGAATAGATTCTACGTTAAAACAGAAGATTCCATATTCTAATCCGAGATTGATTTCCCAGTCTGCTTTACCCACTCCCGCAAAAACGACTTTATTGGCCGGAAATCCTGCACGGATAGCGGCACGGATCTCTCCACCGCTCACACAGTCGGCTCCCATTCCGCTTTCACGGATGATGGCAAGTACCTTCGGATTGGCATTCGCTTTGACAGCATAGTGTACTGAATAATTAGGATATTTGGCAACCTCATGGTTAATAGCCGACAATGTATCACGCAGCACTTTGGTATCGTAATAATAGAAAGGTGTCTGCAAAGTGCGGAATTTATCGATTGGAAATATTCCCTTCATAATTCAAAAACTTGTTTAGTTGGTTAAAAAAAAGCGCTTTTATCAGTTCGGTAAAAGCGCTCATATTATTGATGGAATTATTTGCCGTTGAAAAGCATATCGCTCAACGACTGTAAAGCCGCCTTCTTGTCACACTCCCGAATGAGGAAGGAGATGTTGTAGTTGCTTCCTCCGAATGAAATCATTCGCACCGGTATGTCGCGCATCGCATCAAGCGCTTTGGCTTCAAAACCGACATTTTCCCATTCCAAGTCACCTACAACGCAGATGATACACATTTCTTTATCAACGGTTACCGTTCCATATTTCTTCAGGTCATCCAGAATTTCATTAAGATGTTTCGTGTTATCTATCGTTACAGAAACACCGACTTCTGACGTACAGATCATATCGATGGATGTCTGATAACTTTCGAAGATTTCGAACACCTTACGCAAGAAACCGTGAGCCAATAACATACGGCTGGATTTGATCTTGATAGCAGTAATGTTATCTTTGGCGGCTACTGCTTTGATTTTTCCTTTCTCTGTATCATTGGAAATCAATGTGCCGGGAGCGGTCGGATCCATCGTATTCAGCAAACGTACAGGAATATTGGCATATTTAGCCGGCTGGATACAGGTAGGATGCAGAATCTTCGCACCGAAATAAGCCAATTCGGCTGCTTCTTCGAAATGTAGCTGACGTACCGGAGCTGTCTTGTCAACGATACGCGGATCGTTATTGTGCATACCGTCAATATCTGTCCAGATCTGAATTTCGGAAGCATTCACCGCTGCTCCGATCAGAGAAGCCGTATAATCGCTACCGCCACGTTGCAGATTGTCTATCTCACCATAAGCATTGCGGCAGATGAAACCTTGCGTGATGTAGATATCCATATCCGGATAAAGTTCGAGCTGTGCCTGCAACTTCTCCTTAATATATACGGGGTCCGGCTCCGCGTTCTTATCAGTACGCATGAATTCCAAAGCCGGAAGCAGTACGGACTTCGCACCGCATTCCTGCAGGTAGAAGTTCACCATTGCCGTAGAGATCAGCTCTCCTTGCGCCAAAACCACTTTCTCTTCAAACAAAGTGAAAAGGTCTTTCGTATAGGAGCGGATGTAGTCGAAGTGAGACTTGATGACTTCGAGACCTTTCTGTTTATATTCCTGAGTTGCGAATAGCTCATCAACGTGCTGTTTATATTTAGCTTCCAGCTTATTGATAATCTCGTTGGCACCCTCCGGATTCTTCTTATACAGATAGTCCGAAATTTCCACCAATGTGTTTGTTGTTCCTGACATAGCAGAAAGAACAACAATCTTCTGTTCACCATCGGTAATCAATTTGGCTACTTCCTTCATGCGCTGAGCAGAACCTACGGAAGTTCCTCCAAACTTTAAAACTTTCATTTTCGTTACTGTTTTAGTTATCTATATTTAAATCTATTTCTATTGTTCTCTGCCGGGGCATATATTCATCGGTCACATCTACAATCTGATGGTTGGCACAACGATACACCCGACCCGGATATTCTTTCAATAATTGCAGATTGTGCGTGGTCATCACAACGGATGAACCGGAACTGCAAATATTATGCAACAATTCAACAATCGATTTCCCCGTTTCCGTATCCAGGTTTCCGGTCGGTTCATCCGCCAGGATGATGGACGGAGAATTGAGTACGGCACGTGCAATCACAATGCGCTGCTGTTCGCCACCGGAAAGTTCGTTCGGCAGTTTGTATCCTTTATTGGACATTCCTACCAAATTGAGCACTTCTTCAATACGTTCCTTGATTTCCTGTTTGTTCTTCCAGCCTGTGGCACGAAGTACAAATTCCAGGTTATTGTAAACGGTACGGTCCGTCAGTAACTGAAAATCCTGGAATACAATGCCTAACTTGCGGCGCAGTTGCGGGATATGCTTACGTTTGATAGACCGCATATTATAATCCAGTACTTTAGCCTCACCGTCAATTACATCCAGTTCGCCATAAAGGGTCTTGAGCAGACTCGTCTTTCCCGAACCTACTTTTCCGATCAGATAGACAAACTCTCCTTTGTGCAATTCCAGATTTACATCACTCAGCACACAGAGTTCCTGTTGATGGATTTCTACGTTCTTATATCGTATCAACGCCCCGTCATCCATGCCGACTCCCGCTTTAATTTTTAATTATTAATTCTTATTTATTTAATGCTTCTTCCATGTACTGCTATGCCTTTCCTGCAATTCACGAGCAAGATCTTCAATACGATAGCCTTTTGAAGTCAGCAATACAATCATGTGATAAATAAGGTCGGCTCCTTCGTAGATCAGGCGTTCGTCAGTGCCGTTGGTTGCTTCGATCACTGTCTCGACTGCTTCTTCACCTACTTTCTGCGCCATCTTATTGATTCCGGACTCAAACAGGCTGGTTGTATAAGAGCCTGCGGGCATTTCTTCGTGACGTTTGTCGATAAAGTCTTGCAATGCTTTCAGGAACATCACAGGTTCTTCATTCTTCTCGCCCCAACAGGTATCTGTACCTGTATGGCACACAGGACCTGCCGGATTAACCTGAATGAGCAACGTATCATTGTCGCAATCGGCCTTGATAGAAACAACATGAAGGAAATTACCGCTTTCTTCGCCTTTTGTCCACAGACGATTCTTTGTACGGCTAAAGAATGTCACTTTTCCGGTTTCTACCGTTTTATCATAGGCTTCCTTATTCATGAAGCCCAACATCAAGACTTTGCGCGTCTCATTGTCTTGTATGATAGCCGGAACAAGTCCGTTCATTTTCTCGAAATCCAATTCCATTTTATTCAATATCTTAATTTACTATTTACGCATTATAATACCTTCGCCGCAAAGATACGATTTTAAATCGGGAATTTTAATTTCTCCGAAATGAAAAACGCT
>ENA-ORVB01001027-ORVB01001027.1-human-gut-metagenome-genome-assembly--contig:-NODE-1027-length-20465-cov-3.29407_pt1 | contig 20465 bp, 18 predicted proteins | sample MGYA00242090_ERZ509231 | MGnify/ENA primary metagenome ERZ509231 (study PRJEB26280, sample SAMEA2338798) | human gut metagenome | biome: human gut; feature: human-associated habitat; material: faeces...
CCTGCTCATCTACCGCCTTTTTGATTCCTTTCCACAAAGTATTTCCAAATCCAAGCAGAGGAACACTCACCCCTGCTCCTGCAAAATCAATCAATTTCTCATAAATTCCAAGTGCACCAAGCACCGTTCCGGTACAGACCAACAGCACCATAACTCTTCCGGGCAGAAGTTTCGTCCGGTCAAGCAGAATCTGCACCAGTGCACAAATCAGTCCGCCCACCCAGAATGCATTCAGATAATCCATAAGTTCGCCCTCCACATTGCGTATTGCACATCTTTTTTGCATTGCCAAATCTATTTTAACAATGTTCGATTACAACTGCCTGGGCAATCCCAGGCACACTTTTTCCCTCATTATAACTTACTTTAGATAACAGTGCTCCAGTCGGTACAAACAGCACCCGCTTCCATTCACCTTTTTCAATTTTGGGCAGAATATACGAAGCAAATGTCGTGGCAGAACATCCGCATCCACTTCCTCCTGCATGGGTGTCCTGTGTTTCTTTATCATAAATTTCGATTCCACAGTCCATCAGCTTTGCCGTAACATCATATCCCTTTTCTTTCAATAAATCAATCAAAATTTCTTTTCCCACTTCTCCCAAATCACCGGTAATAATGCGGTCGTAGTCCTCCGGTTTTCGTCCAAAATCCTCCAGATTCTGATAAATGGTATCGCTCGCAGCCGGTGCCATACAGGCTCCCATATTCAAAGAATCCTTTAAGCCGTAATCTATGATTTTCCCTGTTGTAATTCCGGTAATTCTTGCTTTTCCGCCTTTTCGGCCAAGCACACAGGCTCCGCTTCCTGTCACAGTCCAGGTAGCTGAAAACGGTCTTTGATTTCCATATCCAAGTGGAAATCGAAATTCTTTTTCTGCACTTCCAAAATGACTTGAAGTTACTGCCACAACATAATCTCCATATCCTCCCGCCACCGCCATAGAAGCAAGCGACAGTGCTTCTCCCATTGTCGCACAAGCTCCATACAATCCATAAACCGGAATTTCAAATCCAATAAGTCCAAAGGAAGAGGCAATCGTCTGTGCCAGCAGGTCTCCGGCATAAATCATACGGATTTCTTCCTTGGAGAGTCCCACTTTTTTTATCGCCATCGATACTGCTTCTTTTTGCAGGATACTTTCGGCTTCCTCCCACGACTGGCATCCAAACAGCCCGTCCTCTTCTCCTATTTTGTCAAAATATTTTCCAAGCGGCCCATCTCCCTCTTTTTTTCCAACCATAGAGGCTCCACTTAAAATATGCACTGCATTATGAAATAAAATACTCTGTTTTCCTATCATCTGTTCCCGTTCCATTTTTATCCAGACCTCCTTATACGATTCCACATTGTCTAAGCGTATAATAAATCAGCCCCATCAGTGCTGAAGTCAAAATTCCATACAGAATCACCGGCCCTGCAATGATAAAAATTTTACACCCAATGCCGAATACCTGTCCTTCTTTTTGATATTCAATTGCCGGTGCCGCCACTGAATTCGCAAAGCCTGTAATCGGTACTAATGTGCCTGCTCCTCCCCATTTTGCAAGCCTTGGATAAATATTAAACCCGGTAAGAATGACACTAAAAAGAACCAGGAGGAGCGAAGTCCAGCTTCCACCGGTCTGCGCATCAAGCCCCTGGCTCTTACAAATATTCATAATTCCCTGTCCTATCGTACAGATAATCCCACCTGATAAAAAAGCACGCGCCATATTTTTCGGCAAACTGTGAACAGGTGTCATTTTTTTTACGTACTTTCCGTATTCTTCTTGTTGTTTTATTTTTTCAATTGCTTCTGCTGTGGTTTGAGTGTTCTTAGCCATACCAGTCACCATCCTCTTCTATATTCTTGAAATTTTTCTACAGCTCATTTCAAAAATATATCTTTTTACTTTAGGATTAGTATGGCTTTTCAAAAGCAAAATTATTACTTCTCCGCTTCTTTTTCTTCTCCGTACAACCGTTTTGCCCTCTTCAAACAATGATACCGGTCTATCGATATCACAAGTCCCATTTCAGCCATAATAATAACGATAGAAGTACCTCCATAGCTAAAAAATGGGAGCGGAATACCTGTATTTGGAAATAAATTAATATTTACTGCAATGTTAATAATACTCTGAACTCCAATGTGGAAAAAGACTCCCATCGCCAGTACAGAACCGTAGACATTTTCAGAATTTTTTGCCACCTGATAAATCAGGTACAACAGATAAATCAAAAGTCCGATAATGACTAATGCGCCCACCAGTCCAAGTTCCTCACAGATAATTGAAAAAATCATATCTGTATGAGCTTCCGGAATAAATCCCGGCTTCTTTTGTACCGAATTACCAAATCCCTTTCCAAAAATCCCACCGGAACCAATCGCATACAAAGATTGAAGCGTCTGATACGATTTTGTCGAAGCATATTTCTGTGGTGCAAGCCATGCAGCAATTCTCGCCTTACGGAACGAATATGTATCCGCATTAATCAATGTTTCACTTGGCAGATTAAAGTAAATCGAAAGCACCATTGCAAGACTAACGGCTATTACACAGACAAGTGCAACTATTTTTAATTTCGGTGATTTAATGCAGACCACCGTGATTAGGTAAGTAATCCCAAGTACAACAATTGCAGAACTCAAATCCCTCGACAACTGCCACAACATCACCGCCGGAACTGCCCCGACTCCCCACAATAAAACCACAAAATAAGAATTATTTTTTATAATTGTCGGTCTAATCCAGTCAGCTGCCTGAATAACCTTTGCCGACCGCTTCTCAAAAATCTTGTGTCTTGGCTTCATATAAACATACCGTCTTTGAATCAGACAGGCCAATGCCAGGATCACAAATACTTTTACCGGCTCAGCCACCTGAAAGGAAATCGGTCCTAACTGAAACCAGCGCTTCGCACCGTTTATCTCTTCTCCTTTTGCAAACACCCATAAAATCAATCCAATTCCAACAAGATACCCCACTGTCGTAAAATGCCAGAATCCTGTATAATTCAATTTCGGCAAAATTACCATGCAGACTAATCCAAGCAAAATGAATACCATCTGCCGTTTAAAATAGTAGAAAGAATCATAATTATACTTTTCTGAATTCGCACAGGTCGTACTCGACGCAGAATAAATCATAATTGCACCAAAAAAGCACAAGATAAGCGTCACTGCCCAAATTTGAAACTCTCTTCTCTTTACCATTGAAAGATACTTTTCTTTTATCTGCTTATTTCGTTTTTTATTTTCTTTTTTCCGGTTTTTCTCTCTTATTTTATCTCTTTGGCTTTGATTTTGTTTCTTTGAGCCCTTTTTTTTCTCACTTTTTACAGCCATCTTTTCTCTCCCCATGAATCGCTAACTTTAATAGATTAACACACCGGCAGTTTATTTGTCTATGTTTATCCGTAAAATCGGTCAATTCGTTTTATGAGAAAGTCTGGCTTTTTCATTTTGATTTTGCTCGTTATAACCCTCAAAGCCCTCTTCAATTTCTTTTAAAATCTCTGCATAACGAAGCAGTTCTCTTTGAATTTCTTCTTTATTATCACGCTCCTGTTTATAACAGATTCGATGCTCCATGCTTGCCCAGAAATCCATGCCAATGGTACGAATCTGCACTTCCACCGGATAATATTCTGTACTTTCCATCGAATATACCTGAATCCCCAGAATCATGTGAAAACTGCGGTATCCATTTGGTTTTGGATTTGTAATATAGTCTTTTTCTTTGACCAAAATCAAATCACTCTGTTTTCTTAACTGTTCTGCAAGGAGTTCGACATCCTTTTCAAAGTAGCAGATAACACGGATTCCGGCAATGTCCTGCAAATGCTCTTTTGCATTCATAAAACTCCCCTGCAAATCCATGCGTTTTAATTTTTCTTCGATACTTGCTTTTTGTTTAATACGAAACTGTATATTATGAATCGGATGTGATTTATTGCCATACATGGAATGATTGAGGACATCAAGTCTGGCTTTTAAAAGATTCAATGCATCCTGATACGGCACAATCAAGTCGTAGTATTGTTCATTTGTCATAAAACTTTCTTTCCTCCGGTCTTAAAAAACTTACAGCAGTCCGCCCATTCTGCTGCCATGGGTTATTATACCATATTCAATGCCGGTGGAAAATAAATCTTCCATGAAATTTCTATGAAACTCTTATAGATTTTTTATCCTGCAAAATGCTTCTCCTAATTTCCCCAGACTCACTATCCTTTTCTTAATCTTTAACAAAAAAACTGAACCAGACTTCCAAGTATCTTTCCAACTGCAAGCGATAAAATGACCAGTCCTGCACCTTTCGTAAGACCGACTCTTCTTGCCATAATTGCAAATACATTCACGACTTCTCCAAGCGCAATCACCCAGCTTCCCAGAAAAATCCCAAATCCGATTCCAACAAGAGCTACGCACCAAATACCCAGATTGATATGAATCCGATAAAGTAAAAACAGATTTCCCAGAAAACTGCCAAGCATCAGGCTGTTTTCATAAAACAGTAAATGATTTCCGGTGTGCGTCACTCCGGCATATCTCGGAATCATTCCAAGTCCGATAATAAATGCTGCCAGAGCTGTTGCTACAACCATACCGCCACACAATCCCACAATTCCGGTCAAAAGCTCTCTTAACATCTTATTTCCGTTCCTTTCTTTTTTCCTGCTCAATCAGTGTCTTATTGACATCATCCTCATAAACCCGCATTTCTACTTCCATTGGAGTCGGGTCTTCCGTAATCTTTCTGCCACCAAAATGATTAAAGAAAAAGACAACACCGAGTCCGATTCCAATTGAATACGATAGTTCCAAAATTGTTTTTCCATTTGAAACTCTTCCGGTAATCTGCTCATATACTTTCGTAAATAAACCTGCCGTATCAACATCCGTATTGAAGGTCATAATCGAAAATGCCCCTCCAAAAAATGTCACAAGCGATACAAAAATTGTTTTTAACCAGGAATAGAATTGATGGGCATGTTTCTGTGTTTCATAAGTCAGAATAAAATTTGCCTCTCCGATATGCGTCACATCTACGCTCTCTTCATTTCTTTGAATCAAATCCACGATTTCCAGTGCAGATATTACATACCGCCCTGGTTTTTCATTTGGAATCGTAAATAATTTGCGGGCTTTATTTCGGTTTAATACTTTTCCATTACTGCATGACAAACTTGCCACATCCTGAACGTAAACTTCAGGACTGTGTACTTCTACATTTTTTTCGGTCTGTATATATAAAATATCACTCATGTTTTCTACTGCTCCTTGCCTTATAAGATGCAGAATTTAGTATTTAACAAACGTCTGAAAATTATACCTGAATTACTCTGGATTACTCCTAATCAATCCGTTCCCTTAAAACTTTTAAAATCTTTTTCTCCATTCTGGAAACCTGAACCTGCGAAATTCCAAGTTCTCCTGCAATCTGCATCTGTGTTTTTTCCTGAAAAAACCGCAGATAAATCAATTCCCGCTCTTTTGCCTCCAGACTTCCCAGAAGCTGTTCGAGAAGCATTTTATTTAAAAGACTCTCCTGTCCGTTTTCCGGTTCTTCGATTTTATCTTCCAGTACAATTCCACTTCCATCCCCCTGATAAATCATCTTCTGCAGGGATTCAATCTGTGCACCTGCCTCCATTGCCATCACGAGTTCTTCTCTCGTCACCGCAATTTTCTCTGCAATCTCCTCAAGCCCTGGTTCTCTTCCACTTTCGGCAAATAGTGCCTCATGTACCCGATAAGCCTTTGCATTAATCTCTTTTAAAGAACGGCTGACCTTTATCATTCCCTGATCCCTTAAGTAACGCTTGATTTCTCCGGTTATCATCGGAACTGCATAGGTAGAAAATTTCACATCAAACGAACAGTCAAATTTATCAATGGCTTTTAATAGCCCAATCGTTCCGATTTGAAATAAATCCTCCATCTCCACTCCACGATTTAAAAATCGTTTTACGATACTATGCACCAGACCCGTATTTTTCTCTACCAGCGTATCTCTTGCTTCCTTATCCCCTTGGTGTGCACGCCCGATAAGGGCAAGGACCTCATCCATAGCGCCTCCTTATTCTTCAAAGCTTTCCCTGCTTATGCCAATTTTCTTTCTCATACGCACGGTTGTTCCTTTTCCCACCTCGGATTCAACCAAAAGCTCATCCATAAATGCTTCCATAAATGCAAATCCCATACCGGAACGTTCCTGGTCCGGTCTTGTCGTAAACATTGGCTCCATTGCCTGTTTTATATCTTCAATTCCCTTTCCATAATCAATTATCGTAACAAACAACTCTCTTTTACCTGTCTTACATTCAATCCTGATTTTCTCCTGCTTCTTGTTATCATAAGCATGAATAATGCAGTTTGTAATCGCTTCTGATACGGCAGTTTTAATATCTGCGACTTCTTCTAATGTCGGATTTAACTGCGTTGCAAATGCTGCAACGGTCACTCTTGCCAGACTTTCATTACAAGAACGGCTGACAATTTCTAATGTCATTTCATTCGTATACTCCATTTTTATGCTCCCCCTTATCTTTTTTTCTGATGCCAGACTGTTTCCTGACTGATTTCAATATATTTATAAATTCCGGAAATCCGCATAATCCGATATACACGGTCATTTACATGAATTGCGGTCACTTTTCCCCCACTATAACGCACAATCCGATACCGTCCCATCAACATTCCAATTCCCGAACTGTCCATAAATGTCGTCTTTGAAAAATCAAATACCAGTTGGGAAATCTCCCCTTTTTCCAGTTCTTCATCTACCACCTTGGTAATCTGCTGTGCAAAATGATGGTCCAGCTCTTCCGGCACATAAACCATCAGACAATTTTCCCTTCGTTTGATTACATCACTCATACTGATTACCCCTTACTCTATTCTTTCAATCTTTTGTAAAAAAAGGATGAATACTCATCGTATCCATCCTTTTTCTCAAGGTTTCTCTTTTGATTTTTCTATTCTTCTGAATCTTCTTCACTATAATCAGAATAACTGTTATCCTCTTCATCCGAGTTGCTGTAATCTTCATCATTATTATCATTAGAGGTATCTTCTTCATCATAATTATCATAATTCGAATTATCCTCTTCTGAATTATCTTCTTCTGAATTATCTTCTTCATCATAATTCGTATCGTCCGAATTATCCGAGGTATCTGCCTGACTTTGCGTCTGACTGGATTGTGAAGAACCAGAAGAAGAACTTCCCCCTGTCAATGCATCTAAATAATCCTGCGCATCGGATGCATTCTGCGTTCCGGGGAAGGTATCAATAATTTTCTGATACCAGGTCTTTGCATTGTCTGTATCCCCACTCTTCTGATAAGCCTGTGCCAGATAGAACATCGAAGTAAAGTCCGGTTCTCCGATATCAAGCGCTTTTGTATAATTTTCAATAGCAGTTGCATAATCACCGCTCTCATAAGCATCCATCGCCGTACTTTGATATTTCTGTTTGACACTGGAACCAATGTCTCCCATAATCGCATCGTACATACTCTTTGCTTCAACGGAAAGCAGGTCACTGTTGACTCCTTCTAAGGCATTCGCTGCTGTCTCATAATTTTCATCATTATATGCCTGCCATGCTTTTAAAAGATTTTCATAGCTGGTTGTTGTTTCTTTTGCCTGAGAAATCTGGTCTGTCGCTGTATTTACAGATTCCGAAGAATTGTCAATTTCTTCCTGCAGACGGGTCAGTTCTGCTGCCTGTGTCGCTACTTTATCGCTGTATTCTACTACTTTCTGATTTGCTTTTTGATTAATCCGCTGATTCTGTGCCGGAACAACCAAAAACCACAATGCGGAAGCTCCGACCAAAAGCCCGATAATCAAATTGATTAACGTATTGGTAACGGTACGCTCCCGATATTCCATTGGTTGAATGACCACGTCATTTCCGGAGCGATAAACGACTCTTCCTTCTTTTTCCTGTTTTACTTTTTCTCTTGCCTTAAATCTTGGCTCTAAATTTGTAATTTTACCGGTCTGCTGTTCTACTTCTCTTAAAAATCGCAGAGTAGTCGTATTGGTCTTATCAATTTTCGCCGCTGATTTCAACTGCTTTCTTGCCTTTTCATATTTTCCATTGCGGATATAAATCAGTGCCAGTAAATGATAACCCTTAATCAGTTTCGGATTGTCTGCAAGCACTTTTCTAAGCTGCATCTCTGCCATGTCGATACTGCCTCTTTTACAGTATTCCAGACATTGATTGTACTTTTTGATACTCATGTTAATCGTATCAAGGCGGTTTGCATTTTTCTGCAGACGGTTGATATAATCAGCTGCGATATTATTTTCCGGCTGCATATTTTTACTGATTACCCATTCACTTAATGCCGCAACCACTTCACCGGTCTCAAAATAAACCAGTCCGAGAAGATTTCTCGCATGAATATTGTATTTATACATTCTAAGACTTCTCTGCAGGCAGGTAATTGCCCCTGACAGGTCACGAATCTGTGCTTTTTCCAAACCTCTGTTATAATACAAATTCGATAATGCGACAATCTGTTTCTGCACCGTCACATTGCATCCGCATCCAGGGCAATAGGAAGAGCTGTTAAGCTGGGTATTGCATATCATACATTTCATCTATTTACTCCCTATTTTCTGGTGTTCCCTTCAGTTTCTTTTAAAATTTCTTTGAGTATATCCACAACATCTGTCAAATCCTGACGATAAATTGCATTTTCTGCATCGTCCACATCCTGACACGGCTCAAATTTTTTTAATTCCTCTTCGTAATTAATCATTTGTTTCTCCTTTTTAAATAGTCCTTAATCTCTCCAACGAGATACAAAGAACCTACAACAAATAGTAACCCGTCTCCTTTTTTTGCATAAGCCAGTTCAAATGCCTTTTCACAATCCGGTTCTGCATAGACCTGCTTACAACCGTTTTCTCTAAAAAATTCTGCAAGTTCTGTTGAAGACTGTTTTCTGCTTCCCCAGATTTCTGTTACATACACATTGGAGAAATGAAGTCCATTACAGATTTTCTGAATCATGTCTTTAAAATCTTTATCGGAAACCGTTGTAAAAAGCAGAGTAATTGGATAATCATCCTGGAAATACCGAACGGTTTCTACAAATTTTGCAATTCCATCTTCATTATGAGCTCCATCCACAATGACACCTGGCAGTACTGTTTCCATTCTGCCCTGCCATTTTGTATGCTCCATCCCGGCTTTTAAGGTTTCTTTTTCGATTTTATGAACTTCTTTTAATACTCCCATTGTTTCCACCGCAAGAGATGCATTCATCATCTGATATTTTGCAATAAAAGGAATGAACAAGTCTATTGTACCATAAATTTTAGAATCGTAGGTAAATGAAATTCCATCCGGTGTATAAGAAGTCATCTTCTGGCTTGCCTGTTTTACCTCATAGTACGGACACCCCAGTTCTTTTGCCCGATTTTTGATGACTTTTTCGGCCTCTTCCTGATTTCCATCAAAGATAACCGGAACACCTGGCTTGATAATGCCGGCTTTTTCACCTGCAATCTTTTCAATCGTATCGCCAAGATATTCCACATGATCCAGACTGATAGAGGTAATCACGCAGGCAAGCGGAGATACAATCGAATTTGTCGCATCTAAACGTCCGCCCAGCCCGGTTTCCAGTACCAGTAAATCTACATCTGCCTCATCAAAAATTACCATTCCCATTAAAAATAGAAATTCAAAATAGGTTGGATGGTAATCTCCTGCCTCTACAAGCTCATCTGCAAGCGCTTTGATTTTTAAGAAAGCCCGTAAAAATGCCTCATCTGAAACCATTTCTTCGTTAATCTGAAATCGTTCATTAATCTTTATCAGATGCGGTGAAGTAAACAACCCGCACTTATAGCCGCCTTCTTCAAGCATTGTGGAAAGAAACGCACAGACACTGCCTTTTCCATTTGTTCCTGCTACATGTATAATTTTTCGTTTTTTATCCGGACTTCCCAGTAAATCCAGACACTTTCTGGTATGTTCTAATTTATTTTTCGTTGTAAATTTCGGAATTTCTTCTATGTATGCAACTGCTTCTTCGTAAGTAAACAAAAATTAATCCTTCTTTCTTTTGTCATTTCCCTAAAAAATCACCGCTCCATTCACAATGATAAGGGTCACTTACCATTATAATGAAGCGGTGACAATATGCAAGCAAATTATGTCGGTTGTAAACTTTTTCTTTTACTGTGTCTCGACAGTAGTTTCTGACTTCTCGGAAGATGCCCCGTTTTCCACCGCATCTGCTTTTGTTTCTGTCTGTTCTTCTGTCTGCGAACCCATATCTGTCTCTGTTGTGTCTTCTGTGGATTCATCTGTTTGTGCTTTGGATGTTTCATGATAAATCTGTGTTTCTGTCCGACTTAATACCTTTCGGGTAGAACTGTTACTGCGGATTGCGATATCCACTTCATCTCCATCCTGTAAATCACCATCTGTCAGAAGAAGCGTCGTCGGACTGACATACGTTACTTCCACTAATTCTCCATTCACCTCAAGATAAGCAGACTGCGTGAAGTTTGTACCGGTAATATAATACCTGCCCTCCGAAATCTTCTCAATTTTATCTAAGGTTACCTCTTCCACTCCAAGATGCAGTTTTTCTTTCTGATATGGATTCTCTCCGTCATACACATACTGTTTTCCATATAAAATATCATACTGGAGCATTTCTAAATCAGCCTGATAATTTTTCGTCTGTCGTCTTGCCTGATGATAACGGAACACATTTCCTTCATGAATTCCAACACGGTTCATGACTTCTGCTGCCATCTGATAAGCAGCAATATTTGCATCTTTCTTTTCAAGCTCCATATTATCCCAGATTACATATTCTGTCTGGAACAGATAACGATTCTCCATATCTTCTACGGTCAATCCCATTGTCGGAAGATGATCCCCATACATGACAAGCACTACATCTTCATCAAGTTGAGATAAGGTATCCGTCAGTTCTTTTACAAACTGGTCCATCTCATAAATCTGATTACAGTAATACTCCCATTTATTATTTAATGCCTCTGTACTCGAACCGCTTACTGTAATCTTCGGATTTTCAATCGTCGGTTCTTCCGGATAATCTCCATGTCCTTGTACCGAAATCGTATAAATATAGTCCGGATCATCTGTCTCATTTAACGCCTGCATAATATATTTTGTCAGATTTCGATCTCTCATCCAGTCATTCGGGTTTGTATCATCTTGTTCCGACATATACTCTTCCGAAGTAAAGGTATCAAATCCAAGATTTGCAAATACACTTTTTCTTCCATAAAAGTTCGCCTCATTATTATGAATGGCATGAGTCCGATATCCCAGACTCTTTAATACATAAGGTGCACTTTCACAAGTTGTTTCTTTTAAAATACTCTTATATGGATATTCTCCAGGTCCAAAATAATGTAAGCTCATTCCTGTAATGCTTTCAAATTCTGTATTTGCTGTACCTGCGCCTACAGAAGGCACTTTATAATATCCGGAAGAATATTCCTTCATCAGTTTTCTGAAATTTGGAATCGGGTCTTCCGAAACATTTAAATAATTAACCAGTGTCGGATCAAAAAAGGATTCCAGCTGTAAAAAGATAATATTTGGTCTTTTTTCTCCTGTTTTGGGCAGATTTGATTCACTGTCCTCAATTTCATTGATTGCTGATTCAGAATAATCTCTCGGACAGCTGATTCCGGTATTAAAAATCGTAGTTGCCAGACAGTATGGATATCCATAATCCTGATAAGCAAATGCAATATTTCCAAAGTAATTGGAAAGCACTCGTTTATCCAGTGCCAGTCTGGTTGTTCCTGCAAATGCCAGCACTACAATCAGCACAAACGGAATATTGACACGGTAATGTAATTTTCCTCTGTATCTTGGCCCTTTTACAAATAAAATAATCATTGCAATCAGCACCAGTATTGCAATAATCATTACAATAACAAAGAAAAACGGATTCAAATACTTATTTGCAATCTTAACTGCGTCGGTAATCAGATGTAAATCCGGTCCTGTAAATGGAGTGACACGGTTTGCCAAAAGCACACCATTAATAATTCCAAGTCCAAGCCAGAAAATAGTTAACAATACCCTCATAAATACTCTTCTTCTTACCAGATACACTAACATAGTGGTTGTAAAAATAAGAAATGAGTTATATAAAAACACTAACGGTCTTTCTGTCATATAGCTAAAAGCTTCTGACACAGAATGTCTGGAGATGGCCTCGATTACAAAATATAAGACCATCACTCCAAACATCTGAAGAGGTACTGACAGAAAGTTCAAAATTTTGATAAACTGTTTTTTTATGGATTTCAAATGCTCAATCTCCTATCAGCCTTGCTTACTTTTCAAGCTGTTTCAGTCTCTCTTTTACCTGTTCCATCATATTTGTATATTTTTCAAGTTTTGCTTTTTCTTCTGCAACCTTGCTTTCCGGAGCTTTGCTTACGAAGCGTTCATTGCTTAACATTCCTTTTACGCGGGCAAGCTCTTTGTTTAATTTTTCTTCTTCCTTGTGAAGTCTTTCTACTTCTTTTTCGATATCTACCAGTTCTGCGAACGGCATATAGATAACTGCCTTTGAAGTTACAGCAGAAACAGCATCTTCATCGATTCCGGCTTTGTCTGCCTGTACAACAACTTCACTTGCATAACCAAGTGTTCCAAAGAATACTTTTCCATTTTCAAATGTCTCACGGATTGCTTCATCTTCAGAAACAACAAATACTTTTGCTTTCTTGCTCGGCGGTACATTCATTCCGGTACGCACGTTACGAATGCTTCTGACTGCTTCTTTGATGATTTCAACTGCTTCTTCATCCGCTTCAAAATCCCATTCTGCTTTTCTTTCCGGCCAGGAAGCAATCATGATAGATTCTTCTTCCGGACGAAGAGTGCAGTAGATTTCTTCTGTAATAAACGGCATATATGGATGTAATAATTTCAGTGCATTTCCAAGAACTGTTTTTAAAGTCCAAAGAGCTGCTGCTTTTGTGGTGTCTTCTTCATTGTACAATCTCGGTTTTACCATTTCGATATACCAGTCGCAGAATTCTTCCCAGATAAAGTCATAGACTTTCTGAACAGCAATACCAAGTTCATATTTATCCATATTTTCGGTTACTTCTTCTGCCAGTTTGTTTACTTTAGAAAGAATCCATTTATCGGCACCAGTTAAAGCATTTAAATCAATTTCCTGCGGTACTTCTGCTTTTTCCAGGTTCATCATGATAAATCTGGAGGCGTTCCATACTTTATTTGCAAAGTTACGGCTTGCTTCTACTCTCTCCCAGTAGAATCTCATATCATTTCCAGGTGCATTTCCTGTCATCAGAGTCAGACGAAGTGCATCCGCACCATATTTATCGATAACCTCAAGCGGGTCAATTCCATTTCCGAGGGATTTACTCATTTTACGTCCCTGTGAATCACGTACCAGACCATGAATCAGTACATGATGGAATGGAGTTTTTCCGGTCTGCTCCAGACCTGAGAATACCATTCGGATAACCCAGAAGAAAATGATATCATATCCGGTTACCAGTACATCGGTCGGATAGAAATAATTTAATTCTTCTGTATTGTCCGGCCAGCCAAGTGTTGAGAATGGCCATAATGCAGAAGAGAACCATGTATCAAGGGTATCTTCATCCTGTGTCAGATGTTCACAGCCACATTTCGGGCATACAGACGGCAGTTCTCTTGCAACAACTGTTTCTCCACAGTTATCACAGTAATAAGCCGGGATTCTGTGTCCCCACCATAACTGACGGGAAATACACCAGTCACGGATATTTTCCAGCCAGTGCATGTAAATCTTATCAAAACGTTCCGGAACGAAAGTCAGGTTGCCATCCTGTAATGTCTTGATTGCAGCCTCTCCCATTTCTTTCATTCTTACAAACCACTGCGGTTTAATCATTGGTTCTACGGTTGTACCACAACGATCATGTGTTCCTACACTGTGAGAATGCGGAACAACTTTTACTAAAAGACCAAGCTCTTCTAAATCTTTTACCATTGCTTTTCTGGCTTCGTAACGGTCCATGCCTGCGTATTTTCCACCTAAATCATTGATGGTTGCATCATCGTTCATGATATTGATTTCTTCGAGGTTATGACGTTTTCCGACTTCAAAGTCATTCGGGTCATGTGCCGGTGTAATTTTTAAACAACCTGTTCCAAATTCTTTATCTACATATTCATCAGCGATAACCGGAATTTCTCTGTCTGTCAAAGGCAGTTTTAACATTTTTCCGATTAAATCTTTGTATCTTTCATCTTCCGGGTTAACTGCAACTGCAGTATCGCCCAACAGAGTTTCCGGACGGGTGGTTGCGATTTCAACGAAACGACCTTCTTCTCCAACAATCGGATAATTGATGTGCCAGAAAAATCCATCCTGATCCTCATGTTCCACCTCTGCATCAGAAATAGAGGTCTGGCAGACCGGACACCAGTTGATGATTCTGGAACCTTTGTAAATATATCCTTTTTCGTATAAACGGATAAATACCTCTTTGACTGCTTTTGAACAACCTTCATCCATTGTGAAACGTTCTCTGTCCCAGTCAGCAGAAGCACCCAGTTTCTTTAACTGGTTAATAATTTTTCCGCCGTACTCTTCTTTCCATGCCCAGGCATGTTTTAAGAATTCCTCACGACCTAAATCCTCTTTATTAATCCCCTGCTCTTTTAATTTTTCAATTACCTTTACTTCTGTAGCGATTGCTGCATGGTCTGTTCCCGGCTGCCACAGTGCCTCATATCCCTGCATTCTCTTAAAACGAATCAGGATATCCTGCATAGTTTCATCCAGTGCATGCCCCATGTGAAGCTGTCCGGTTACATTTGGCGGCGGCATAACGATAGTAAACGGTTTTTTATCTCTGTTTACCTCTGCGTGAAAATATTTATTATCAAGCCATTTCTGATACAGTCTTTCTTCAAGACCCTTTGGGTCATAAGTTTTTGCAAGTTCTTTGCTCATGACTACCTCCTTGTTTTTATTGGTTTACTTTTTTGCAGACATTTATCATAAAAATAAAAAAGCCTTTACAGATAAAACTGTAAAGGGCGAATGTCCGCGGTACCACCTTGCTTTTTAACTCTAAGTCTGTTAACGCAGACGACGCGTGAACACCTACGCAGGATGGTTCTTCTTTACAGTCCCCTCACCCTTTCAGCATTCCGGTTCCAAAGCTACCTTCCACTTGTTCCTCTGAAACGTGCTTTCAGCATTTTGCCGTTCTCTCTGGCAGATTTCCAAATGTACTCCTCTTTTTCAACACCTTTTGCTACGATACATCATAATCATAAAAAATCTTTTTGTCAAGCAAAAAAATGAACCGGAAGTTCCGATTCATTTTACATTCGCTCTTTCTTTATTTACGGGGGAAGTTTTCTTCCCCCTGCCGTTTAATCAGTCGCATAATTCTATAATGTTCAGGCTCCGAGCTTTGGCATTCCATACGAATTCCAGATACAAAACTTTGGCACGGAAGTTTTTCACCTTACTGCTGTTAAGCAGGTTTCCTGGCTCATGGATTAACGCTTCGCCGCCCTTCTCATATAATTTCTTATACAATGGGTATCTCCGGCGTCACTCCCCATATACAGTGACCGGCTCGCTCAGGCCTTGCACCTGATTCCCTTTTCACCTATTCTGTGCGGTCAGTATAGATGCACTCAACAGTTCTATGGAATTATACTAGATTTATAGTACCATTTTCTATCAGATTCGTCAAGTTTCCTTTTACATTTTGCATGATAACTTTTTAAAATCATTATTCTTCGCTGTCATTTTTTCCAGCATGCCACTAAATGTCCCGGTGTCCTTTCTTCTAATTCCGGTTCCTGCTGCCTGCACAAATCCATTGCATACGGACAACGTGTATGAAATCTGCATCCTGACGGAACGTGGAGCGGACTTGGCAGTTCTCCTTTCATTCCAAACTGCTCCAAACTAAGTGCCCTCTTTGGATCCGCAATTGGAATGGCTTTTAGAAGTGCCTGTGTATAAGGATGACAAGGATTATCATAAACCTCATCGCTTTCTCCGCTTTCCACAACCTTTCCCAGATACATCACACCAATCCGATCTGAAATATGGCGTACCATAGATAAATCATGTGCCACAAACAGATAAGTCAGTCCCAGTTCTTTCTGCAAATCTTCTAACACATTGACAACCTGTGCCTGAATGGATACATCTAAAGCAGAAATTGGTTCATCACAAAGCAGAAATTCCGGATGAACCGATAACGCCCTTGCAATACCAATGCGCTGACGCTGACCACCGGAAAATTCATACGCATATTTTCCCATATCGTCTGCCTTCATTCCTACTTTTTCCAGCAAACCTACAATTCGCTGTTCCATCTCTTTTTCAGAAAGCTTTTCAAAAACTGAAATCGGCTCTGCCATAATTTCTCTTACATTCTGATGTGGATCCAATGCGGAATAAGGATCCTGAAAGATAATCTGCATCCGTTTATGGTAGGAAAGAAGCTCTTTTCCTTTTATTTTTGTTATATCATCTCCATCATAAATTAAAGTACCATCCGTAGGTTCGTACATACGAATCAGCGTTCTTCCCAATGTGGATTTTCCGCATCCGGATTCTCCCACCAGACCAAATGTTTCCCCTCTCTTTATCGAAAGACTCACACGATCTACTGCTTTTACCTGCTGTATCGTTTTCCCAAAAAAATTTTTTACCGGAAAGTACTTCGACAGATTCTTTGCTTCCAGGAGATATTGTTCTTTTATTTCCATAGTTATTTCTCCCCTTTCTTCTCTTGCTCATCCAATTCTTCTTTCGTAAAAATACATCTGGATGACTGTGTTTCTGAATAGGAACGCATAAGGGGAACTTCTTTTTTACACTCCTCACAGGCAAATTTGCATCGTGTTACAAAAGGACATCCTTCTGGAGGATTTGCCAAAGATGGTGCCATACCCGGAATCGGTTCCAGACGTTCTCGGCAGCCACTTTCACATTTCGGAATTGCATGAAGCAAAGCTCTGGTATAAGGATGGGTTGGATTTTCAAAAATTTCTTCTGTTGTTCCTTCCTCCATAATAAGTCCACCATACATTACTTCAATCCGCTTTGCCAGAGAAGCTACCACTCCCAAATCATGCGTAATCAAAATAATATTCATATGCTCTGTTTCATTTAACTGTTTTAAAAGCTGTAAAATCTGTGCCTGAATCGTCACATCAAGGGCAGTCGTTGGTTCATCTGCAATCAGAAGGCGTGGCTGACAGCACAAAGCCATAGCAATCATGACTCGCTGTCTCATTCCACCGGAAAATTCGTGAGGATACTGCTCCATACGACTTTCAGGAGAAGAAATCCCTACCTTTGCAAGCATATCCACTGCTACTTTTCTTGCCTCTTTTTTACTCAGTTTTTGATGACGACACAAGACCTCAATCATATGGCCTCCTATTTTTTTCAGTGGATTCAAAGCTGTCATAGGGTCTTGAAAAATCATAGCCATGTCTTTTCCGCGCATTTTTTCTTTTTCTTTCTCTGACATGGATAATAAATCTTTCTTTAACAGCTCCAGATGGTCTGCCTGTATCTCTGCATTTTCCCCAAGCAGTCCCATAACAGATTTCATCGTTACACTTTTTCCACTTCCGGATTCCCCTACAATTGCAAGGATATCCCCTTCCTTCACATAAAGAGAAACCCCTCGTACTGCCTGAATTTTCTGTTTATGACTTTTAAATGTAGTTGTCAGATTGTCGATGGTTAATACTCTATTTTCATTCATCTTCTTATCTCCTATTTACTTTCATCCATCACACGCGGATCTACATAAATCCGGAGCAGATTGCCCAGCTTGTTAAATGCAAATATCGTCAGCATGATTAAGAGTCCCGGAATAATTGCCATATAAACTGCATTTTGCAGATTACTCTGCGCACTTTGCAGTAACTTTCCCCAGGATGACAAAGGTTCCTGAATTCCAATTCCCAGAAAGCTTAAAGAAGATTCTGTCATAATTGCATTTGAAATACTTGTCGTTGCCGCAATAATAATGGTAGGAAGTACAGATGGAATCAGATGTCTGATAACCATTTTAAGTAAAGACACACCTGTAAAATCTGCGTATAATACATATTCCCGCTCCTTTACAGACATTACCTCTGCCCGAACAAGTCGTGCAATCTCCATCCAGGAAAAGAATCCAATTACAATAACAATTGATACCAGTCCCTGTTTAAAAAAGATACTGACAACTGTAACCAAAATCAGCCATGGAATAGACTGTAAAACATCTACAACACGCATCAGAATACTATCCACAATTCCTCCAAGATATCCTGCCAGAATCCCAACTGTCACACCAATTGTAATACTCATCAACATAGCAAGAACACCGACTAATAAAGAAATACGACCTCCATAGATCACACGAGCAAGATAATCACGTCCCACTTCATCTGTTCCAAAAATATGAACACTGCTTGGTGCTTCAAGCATATGAGCGACATCTGTTTTATTTGGCTCTAACGGCAGTACGGGAGCCAGCAAAGATAAAATCAGAATAATTGTAAGAAAAGCAATCGAAAATATTGCTATTTTATCATGTTTTAATGCCTCCCAGACATTTTCCAGACGTTTTTTTTGAGAATCATTCATTGCCATATACTTACCTCATCTTTCTAATTCTTGGATCTGTTACGCAATATAAGATATCAGACAACAGATTTCCCAGAACAACCAATGTGGAAGACAAAATCAGTATAATCATAACGATAGGATAATCCATTCCCTGTACTGCTTTAATAAAGTAAGGTCCAATTCCCGGCCAGCTAAATACGGTTTCTGTAATTACTGCACCTGTTACCAGAGTAGGCAGAGCCATACCAAGTTTTGTGATAACCGGAAGCAATACATTTTTACAGACATGTTTAAACATAATTTCTGTACGAGATGCACCAAAGGCTTTTTGCACCATAACATAATCTTCCGAATACTGAGTAATCGTAGAAGATCGAACATATCGGACATTATCCGGAATAAATGCCAGCGTCAGTACCACATAAGGCATAATAAAATGTAAAAAGAAATCTCCCAGTGTTTTTACACCTACCGTATGCATACCAAGAATCGGAAGAATTCTCAATCTGTAGCCAAACAGATAGATAAACAGCATCGCTACCCAGAATGTAGGCATGGCAATCCATAAAGAACAAATTCCATCTATCAGTTTATCCTGCCATTTATTTTTATGAGAACCTGCCAGCAACCCAAGTACAATTGCAATCACATAGGCGGTCAGATAAGAAGGAAGAACCAGTTTGATTGTGTTTGGAATCCTTATTGCCAGTTCATCAAAGATATTGGTTTTCGTTACAATAGAATAGCCGAAATTTCCATTTAAAATTCCCTCCAGCCAGCGAATATACTGCACGTAGACCGGCTGATCATATCCATACTTTTCACGAATCATCTGAACCATCTCCGGAGACATCTTCGGAGTTGTCATCGCATCAATCGCATCATAAGGTGCCAGATGGATTAAAGAAAAACAAAGAATTGTGATTACAATAATCAGAGGAATCGCAGTAAGAATACGTTTTACAATATACTTTGCCATGTTTTCTCCTTTTTGCTTTTTACTCAAAAAAAGACGGAATCCTTCACTTTATTTCAGAAGAATTCCGCCCTTTGTAAAAATAATAAATCAATACTTACTTATTTTGCAATTTTCAGATTGGAAGTATCCTCAAACGTGTACACCGGAACAAGTCCTGCTTCTTTTACACCTTGAATTCTGTTGTTTACAACCAGAATCTTATTATTGGAAATAATTGGATAAAATGCACCTGTGTCTTGAATAGCAGCCTGCAATTTTGCATAAGTTTCTTTTCTTGCAGATTCATCCATCTCAGAAAATCCTTCTTCAAGCAGCTGATCAATTGTATCATATCCACTGTAATGCATATAATTATAAGCAGCTCCATTCTTAAACAGACTTGAGAATGTATCAGGGTCAATTCCCATGATATAGCCGCCCAGATACATATCATACTCATTATTCGGATCTTTCATTGCATTAGAAACAGCTGTTGCGTCTCCTCCTGCAAGTTCTACCTCTACACCAACTTCCTTCAGCTGCTCCTGAATCAGAAGTGCCTGTGCAGACTGTACCGGGTCACTGGAAATATATCCAAGTTTCAATTTCAGATTACTTACCCCTGCATCTTTCAGCATGCTCTTTGCCTTATCTACATCCTGATCATACTTCTCTACACCTTCTTCCGTATAGAACTGACTGTTGGTCGGCAGGAAAGTATACGGAATGCTATAATATTCATCTGACTCATAAGCTGCATCGTCCATTGCTTTTTTATCCATAGCAAACAACAGGGCTTTACGGACATTTTCATCTGTCACTCTGTTACAGTTAAACTGTAAATATCCTACACGAC
>ENA-ORVB01001051-ORVB01001051.1-human-gut-metagenome-genome-assembly--contig:-NODE-1051-length-20255-cov-2.36386_pt1 | contig 20255 bp, 17 predicted proteins | sample MGYA00242090_ERZ509231 | MGnify/ENA primary metagenome ERZ509231 (study PRJEB26280, sample SAMEA2338798) | human gut metagenome | biome: human gut; feature: human-associated habitat; material: faeces...
CTGATGATTCCCCATCTGGCCCGGGCTTTGGTCGGTGCTGATTATGAGCGGCTGATTCCCGCCAGCGCCATACTGGGCGCCGGATATCTGGTGCTTATGGACGATATCGCCCGTTCGATTCTGTCCATGGAGCTTCCTTTGGGTGTTGTAACCAGCATCATGGGAGCGCCGTTTTTTATTTATCTCATCATTCAACGAGGGAGGCATTCACATGCTGCTGGAAATTAACGAGCTTTATGGAGGATACGGACATGGAGACATTGTAAAGGGGGTCACCTTCCATGCAGATCAGGGAGAAATTCTTTGTCTCATAGGCCCTAACGGATGTGGAAAAACCACTTTGTTCCGACTGCTTTTAGGCTCCATCCCCCATTCCTCCGGAACAATCAAAATCAACGGACGCAGTACCCAGGACATGTCCCAGAAGGAACTGGCCAACCAGATTGCATATATTCCCCAGTATCACTCACCAATCTTTGATTATTCCGTTCTGGATATTGTGATTATGGGACGCGCCTCCCATTTTTCTTCCTTTGATAAGCCCAAAGCGATTGATCGGGAGGCCGCCTTCGATGCTCTGGAAAAGGTTCACGCTATCTCTCTTGCCAACCGAAACTATGCCTCCCTCAGCGGAGGCCAGAGACAGCTGATTTTGATTGCCAGAGCCATCTGCCAGTCCGCCAGTATTTTTATTATGGATGAGCCGGCAGCCAATCTGGATTATGCCAATCACCAGGTTCTTACCGATGTGATTTTTGACCTTGCACAAAAAGGCTATTGTATCATCATGTCAACTCACAGCCCGGAATACCCGTCCTCTGTAAACAGCAGAGTCCTTTTAATGAAAGATGGCCGGGTTGCAGGATTTGGAAGCCCCAGAGAAATCATCACACCAGAAAATCTGGAGGCTGCTTATGGGATTGAAATGGATGTTGTCACCATACAGGACCGGTACGGCGTGGAACGGACCGTCTGCCTTCCTGTCAAAAATATTGCGCGGGAGGTTTCGCTATGACCGAAAAAAACAAGGCAAATAAAAATGCTCTTTCCTATTTTATCTCCCTTCATGAACCTCGCCCTGATGACAGCCAGGAGTTTTCTCCTCAAAGATGGGATCAGAGAGCAGAATTCTGGAAAAAGGAGAGGATAAAAAAACGAAAGGGAGATGAAAGGGTCATCAGCGATATTTCTTATCTGGAGGAGAAGGGGCTTCTCCAAAAGCATTTTGACGTTGCAGATATTGGCTGTGGTCCAGGCCGTTTTGTCGCTGCCTTTGCCCGTCGGGTTCACCGGGCTGTAGGCCTTGATATTTCAGAAAAAATGATCGCTCACGGCATGGAATATTTGAAAGAGGAACAGCTGACCAATGCCAGTCTTCATACCTGTGATTTCCAGAGCCTTGACCTTGATAAAGAGGGCTACCGCAAGGCCTTTGATCTTGTTTTCAGTTCCATGACTCCGGCCCTCCGAGGCATGGATAATCTGAAAAAATCCATGGAAATGAGCCGCGGCTGGTGCTGCCACGTCACACACCTTTCTGGAAGAAACTATCTTCGGGAACAGATTCTCTGGGAACTGTTTGGAAAAAAACCGGTAAGTCCGTGGAATGGGCAAAGTTTTTATGCTCTTTTTAATATTCTTTTCCTGTCTGGCTACAATCCAGAGACTACCTATGAAAGCCGCCGACAGGAAATCTGGGTAACACCGGATGAGGAATACGTGGATTTTCTCATGGAACACATGCTTCCGCAGGAGGAAATCACCAAGGCCCATGCTAAGCAGATAAGAAGCTGGCTTCAAAGGCATCAAAATCAGGAAGGGCAGCTTTTAGAAATCAGCGAAACCACCTATGGAAGACTTTTGTGGGATGTCCGCAATCCGATGGAACGTCCAGATTACCACCCTGTTTCATCTGCATCTTCCTTTCGCCATGTGTTTCTTACCGGGCCAAAGCAGATTGGAAAATCAACAATGATTCGACAGATAATAAGCAAATTCTCCGGCTCTGTAGGCGGATTTTACACGATAAAAATGAGCGGATATCTGGATTCCGGCTTCTCTGTCCATCTGTTTTCCCCAAAAGATCCCGTTGTTCCCACAGAAGAGAATTTCCTGTTTGCCTGCGGAAAACCTGACAAAAACTCTGATTTGCGCTTTAATCAGATGGGAAGCAGGATTCTCCGACACAGCGCAGACTGCTCTCTCATTCTCATGGATGAGTTGGGTCCCCATGAAGCCGAGGCAAAAGAATTCCGTCAGGCCGTTTTCGATACCCTTGACGGCCCCGTTCCTGTTCTCGGTGTACTTCAGGCTCCTGCAGATACCTTTTGGCCGGACATTGTCTCCCGCCCTGATGTCCTGATTCTGGAAGTTTCTGAGGAAAACTGCTCGCAGGAAGCTTTGATTCGCAGAATCGAGGCTGAACTGTTACGAAAATAAAGCAGAGGCCCCCGTTGCCATTATCATCAGAAGCCGAAGAAACAACAAGAACAGATACTTCGTAGTATAAGAAAAGCTGCCGCTTCACGATTCCACGAATCTCGAAAGCGACAGCTTCGTTTGTTTTATTTGCAATAGGTTCCGTACACTTCAATCTGTGTCAGCGCCGGGAACGGTGACGGATCATCAGCCTTAATCAGCTTTCCGAATTTCAGCCAGGTAATGCCGCTCTTCTTCATGGGAATGATATGGGGCTTTACACTCTTTTCCAGGCTTACTGTCTCTTCAGAACCATCTGAGAAGGTAAAAGTTACCTGCTCCCACCAGTTATCATGAGGGAAGTCTGCTCTTGTATACAGAACAATCTCATCAAAATCTACCGGACGTCCAAATTCCAGAGTCAGCTCTGCATCATCCTGCTGGTTGATTCCCCAGGACTCATAAGGCCAGTATCCATGAGACTCGTTTGCCAGCACACCGTCAATGGCGTTGCGTGCTGCAAATACAGCCTCGCCTCTCGTCTCTACATTGGCAGATGCGTGAGGATAACAGCCGGGATCTCCGTGCTGATCCATACTGTTTTTCGCCAGATTTCTATATGCATAAATCTCCCGTTCCAAAGCCGGACGCATGGTCAGATAATGACGCTCTCCTGTAAATGCCTTGGGATTGTAGGAGGTTTTCTTCTCCTCAAAGGGAATAACAAACTCAACCTGGGACTTGGTCAGATATACCAGATCCTCATCCATGGTGTCGTCCAGACGGATTACATAATACTTATCAGTCTCTGCTGCCTCCCATACAATCTTATCGCCCTCTTCATACTGGCCGATCCATGCCAGAATGACTGCTCCCTCAGAAGAAGCAGATGCCTTCTCATTGCCCTCCTGATCCAGCACGCGAATTGTGTTTTTCAGAACTACCTTCTCATCACTCATAGTTACTCCTATCCTTTCCGTTTTTTCCTATTATACCATCAGAAAGGCTTATAGTCAAAGTCTGGAATTGCATTCCATCGTTTTTTAAAATAATGGGCTGCCATTTTCGGCCGTCTGTCCCTGGTAAACAGTCCCTTTTTGTTGCCGTCTGCCCGCATACAGCCCTGAACTGTTGCAAAATCAGCAAATCCCCACACGTGCTCTCCAATAAAAAAGCTTCTCTTATCAAATTCTGCATTCTGACGGCGGTAAAACTCCATCTGGTACTCTTCACTGAACATTTCTGGAACAGTTTCGTGAATTCCGGCAATCGCATCTGCCCCGTATTCTGTCACCATAACCGGCTTTCCCTGCTTTTCCCAGAAATCCAGCTCCTGATTCCAGGCATAGCAGGCTGCATCCAGATTTCCTGAAAGATTGTACCATCCGTAATACCGGTTAATGCATACCACATCCATAGTCCGTGTTACCAGATCCCGTTCATAATTGTTCTGGCAGCAAACAAAGGTCACCGGACGGTTTTGAGGATCCAGACTGTGTGTATATTCATACAGGGAATGCCAGTATTCGTAAGCTGACTCTGGAAAATGCTCCGTATCCGGCTCATTTCCCATGGACCACATAACCACAGACGGGTGATTTTTATCCCGGCCAACCATTTCCCGAAGTACCTGCTCATGGTGCTCGCGAATAGGAAAGGTTTCATATGGATTCTGAGCCTCTCCTGCACCAATTCCAACAGCCGGCGTCTCATCAATAATAACAATTCCCTCTCTGTCGCAGAGATCATACATCTCCTCTGCATAGGGATAATGACTGGTTCGGAAAGAATTCGCGTGTAGCCAGTGAATCAGATTAACATCCTTTACATCCAGGCACAGATCCAGTCCTCTTCCATGAAAGGCGGAATCCTCATGCTTGCCAAAGCCCTTAAAATAAAATGGCTTTTCATTAATCAGAAATTTCGTGCCCTCTACTCTGACGGTACGGATACCAAAGGGCTGTTCATAAACATCTTCTCCACAGGAAATCCGGGCCGTATACAGATATGGAATCCCCGGCCACGGCCACCACAGCTTTGCCTGAGGAATTCGAAGCTTGCCTGCACATCCACATCCCCGGGCCACACAGCTTCTGTTTTCATCAAGAATCTCTATCGCAGTTATCTCAGAAAGCACAGCTTTCTGTTCTCCAGCTCTTCCTTTTACAGAAATATCATATTCCACAATTCCGTCTGCTCCGTCAATAGACGGAACCAGAGTAATATCATCTACATACATTTCCGGTGTTGTATACAAACGAACCGGACGATTGATGCCTGCATAATTAAAAAAGTCAAAATTGGGAATATTCTGCGGCTTTGCCCACAGCTTTGCCGCCTCTACACTGGGAACTCCTGGATTGTCGGAACCGAAAAAAGCAATAGCTCCCTCATTTCCCACAGGAAGGGTTCCATGATGAATCCGGTTGTCCGCAGCCACTGTAAGAACTCCTCTGGTCCCTGCCGGAATCAAATCTGTAATTTCTACCTCAAAGGGCAGAAATCCCCCCTTATGTTCTGCTGCCAGTTTTCCATTGATATACACCTTTGCACGATGTGTCACTGCATCAAAACGCAGAACAAGGCGCTGTCCTTTCAAACTGGCCGGCACAGCAATCGTTCTTTCATAATAAACCCAGCCATAATGATTTCTGTATGCGGGATCCTCCTTTTGATCGTTATAAGATGCAGGAACAAAAATCACCTCTGAATCCTTCAGGCTCTCACAGGCTTCTCCCGGATCCCTGGCATCTCCCAGCTGAAATTTCCAGATTCCTGACAAATCCAGTACAGCCCGCACTTCATTTTCTCTTGGATACAACATGGTTCCACACTCTCCTTTTTCAGACTGCTTCTATTATACCTGAGCCAGTCTGCAGGAAACATGGAAATTCCTATGAGAAATCTGCACTTTCTATGACAGTTTTAAGATACTCCATTCTTCAGGCAGATATCTGACAGGCAGCATTTGTCACAAAAGGGCTTTGTCCGTGCTGTACATACATCCCTGCCATGAAACACCAGCCTGTGACAAAAATCACTTCCCTCCTCCGGGGGAACCAGCTTCCAAAGGGCCATTTCCACCCGCTTCGGATCCTTGATATTGTCTACCAACCCCATCCGATTGACCAGACGGATGCAGTGAGTATCTGTAACAATCGCCGGCTTCCCAAACACATCTCCCATAATCAGATTGGCGCTTTTCCGTCCAACCCCCGGCAGTCTGAGGAGGGCATCAAAATCATCCGGCACCCGGCTGTGAAATTCATCCCTCAGCATTTTCATACATCCGCTGATGTCTCTGGCTTTGCTGCGTCCCAGACCGCAGGGCTTTACAATCTCCTCAATGTCTTCTGCAGACGCCTCTGCCAGAGCATCAATATCCGGGAATTTTTCATAAAGCTTCGGTACCACCGTATTTACTCTGGCATCTGTACACTGCGCAGCCAGACGCACGCTGACCAGAAGCTTCCATGCTTCCTCATAATCAAGAGTACATCCCGCATCCGGATACTCCTTTTTCAGGCGTTCAATAATTTCCCTTGTCCGTTCTTCTTTTGTCATCGCTTTCCTTGTTCCTCCACCCATTCTTTTACAGCATGACCCATTTCCTCTACGGTCATCCCATCTGTTTTTAAAAAATCAACATCCGGTCTGCCTGAAAACCATTTTCGTTTCAACGGCATCAAATACTTCACATAATATTCAAAAAACTCCCGGGAGCGAGTCTCATCTCCCTCTTTATTTTTGCGAAGCCACTCCTCAGATGCGTCCAGAAATAAAATTCTATGAGGCAGGCAGCCTTTTACCTGTTCCAGCTCCTTTTGTAAAGGAATCTCCACCTCCCAGTCCCATCCCATGGAACGGGGATAGTTCAGCGTGTAAAACACAATCTCCTCTGCCCCAAAATCCATGACGGTACAGGGATAGTCTCTGCTGGCTTCCCACCTTCTCACCTCGTTCATCAGCCACAGCTTTTGAATTTCCAGATAATCCTCATATTTATTTTTATTCAGTCCTCTTCTCCGAATCTCTTCGATCACGGACCGATTTTCTTCATAGCTTACATGAATCTCCGGAAGACAAGCTTCCAGATATCTGGCAGCAGTTGTCTTTCCAGCTGCCATGGAACCCTGAAGCGACAAAAACAGCGGCACAAAATCCCTCCTGTCTGCATATTCCTAAAAATTTTCTTTTATCCGTGATGCAAGTATACCATATTTAAGCGCTTTTGCGCTAGACATGTCCGCGCAAAAAGAAACAGGCATCTGTCTTTTTTGAACCTGTCCGTTCCGACAAATACCTGTTTCTTTTAAACTCTGTCCCTTTAATATTGGAGCACTGTTCCCGCCAGTACATCCTTCTTTTTATCAAACACAATCACATTTCCATATCCCATACAGCCGTCTGCTTCTTCCAAATCTGTGGGGGAATTCACCTCCTGATGGCAGAAAATAACCACATATTCTGTTCCATGGCAGGAAATTTTTACAGCCTCAGCCATAGAATCCGGATACTGAATTCCCTTCAGAGCGGAGTTGACAGGGATTTTTTCTACCAAAATCGGCTCCGGTTTTCCATCCGGCGCAGCATGAATCACTGTCAGCAAAGATGCAAACCCTTCTGCCTGATATTTCACACAAATTCCCTGACGTTTCTCGTACCGGTTATAGTGGCGGGCAATTTTTCCTTCATACAGCTCCGGCTCTGTTCCCGGTGTCAGGAAATAAAAATCGGCTCTTGCCTTGTTTCCCTGAAAAACTGCGCAGCTTTGATTCGCTCCTTCCAATCTCACCTGTCCCCGCTCACTGAAATTCCAGTACTGACGATAGGTATGAGCTCCTCCGGTATACATTTCGTCCATAATCAGATAAATATCCGGTTTTATATAAACAATCTTTCGATTAATAAATACTCCGTCCTCTGCATATCCCAGATGTCCGCCCTGTACATACTCATAAGAATCTGTAAACCGAAACTGTCCCTTTACCGGCTGGCACAGCTTGGAGCATTCCCAGGAATCCTTGCATACTGTAAAAAATTTATCATCAACCGTAATCGTATTATGAGCAGTCGGATCCTTAAATTCAAAACGTCCTGAATCTACTACGTAAGTATAGCGGCCCGCATCTGTCAGCACATCCTCTCCGCCTACACAAAGATCCACATGAAGCTTATCAGAATGGCCGTGTCCTGCTCCCATGGTTCCGCAGTGAAAATGAAGCAGAGAACCGTCCTCTCCCCACTTGTCTCTCAGATAGTAATTTCCACTGTCAGAAAGCGCTCCTGACAGGAAATCCGGTTCCTGAATCTCCATTTCCTGATAGAGTCTGGCGCTTTCGATTCCCAGATCCCATACGCTTTCAAAGTCCAGAACAGGGAAGCCGCCGAACTTCAGCATAGGATCCCGGAACAAAACTGCTGCCGTACTGATATAATCCCGAATGTCCATATCATCGCTGTCTCCCATCAGAAGCTGCTTATGATCCGGCTTTTTCCACATCAGATCCGCACATGCCATTTTGTGAACCGCATTTAAAATGGTGTCGGGAACCTCAATATCATTGCGGGAGGCAAGAATCAGAACATCCTCATAGCAGTGAAGCACCTCATTGTGATACAGGGGAGACTGCTCCCACTGAACGCCGTCTCCCATAATCTGCATCCGCGCCTCTGCTTCCAGATGCTCCAGGGCAATAGAGGTATAACGCTTTCTTCTCTCCTCATCCGGCATGGCAATTCCGATTTCAAACAGACCGTGATTCTCGATTACTCCCCAGTTGCTCATATAGCGGTAAGGAGAATGCATCTGAATCAGAAATTCTGCGTGTTCCACCAGGCAGCTGTAAAATGCATCCACAACCTCATCTGTTACGTAGGGGCTGTCCTTAAAATACCGCATGGCTTTTACCCAGAACTCTCCGCGGATCCCCGTCTCCAAAATCCTCCAGGTTGTTTTTTCCGTTTCCTCCGTCCGTTTCACCCCAGTAATCCAGCTCATCAGAAGTCGGACAAAATGGCGGGCATATTTATCCTCTCCAGTCAGCCAGTAGGCCTGCCCCAGGCAGATAAAAAAGCGGTGACGGTTAAACTGAAACGTAAATTCCGGATCATTTCCCGGCCGGTATTCCCAGTCAACATCTCCCTCTGGATCAAAGATTACCGGATCCCAGGTTCGTTCCATATCATGTTCCAAATCAAATAAAAAATAATTCCGGCATACCTCATCTGCAACGCGAATAATATGTGCGCAATCCTCCGGCCAGTATGTTTTGCAGTATTCCGCTACGGCCGCCGGATCGTCAAAGAAAAAATACTCATTTCCCCTGGAAAAAAACTCCTGCTTGGTCATTGTCTGTCTTCTCCTTCATTCTTTTCCTGAAAACGCCTGCTGCTGTCATCCTTCCTGTTTTACCAGTAAATATTCCAGTCCTTGTGCAGCCTTGTCAGGGCTTCCATATAAAAATAATCTCCCCAGATATTACATTCATCCACCCCGTAATGATTGCAGGTATTGTAGGGGGAATGGTTAGAATAGGTACTGTGAAGCACCAGTCCGTTTGACTGTGACGGATCCTTTACTGCATAATGATCCACCACAGATTTCATCAGCCTTTTTGCAATGGAAATATAGTAAGCCGCCTCCTTAGAGGGCAGGTATTTTGCCATTTCCAGCATGCCGCAGGCTGCAATCGATGCAGAAGAAGAGTCTCTGGGCTGATCCTCATTTCCATCGCCAAATTCCAGATCCCAGTAAGGAACCAGATCCTCTGGAAGATGACGGAGAAAATATTCTGTTACTCCTTTAAAAATCGGAATATAGGACTCTCGTTTTGTATATTTATATCCTACCGCTGTTCCGTAAACACCCCAGGCCTGTCCTCTTGCCCAGGCAGAACCGTCGCGGTACCCCTGACAGGTTGCGCCGTGATCCGGCGCCCCTGTTTCGCGGTTAAAGAAAAAGGTGTGCCAGGTAGAAAAATCAGGACGGATCACATTAGCCAGAGCCGTATGAATATGCTTTTCCGCTACCTGACGGTATTTTTCCTCTCCTGTTTCCTCTGTTGCCCAGTAAAGAAGAGGCAGATTTAGCAGGCAGTCAATAATCAGCCGGTAATTATCCGGCGCATTTAAAGGTCCCCATGCCTGAATGAATTCTCCCTTTTCATGGAAACGGGTAATCAGCTCCTCTGCTGCTTTTAAGGCAGCCACTCTTCCCACCTGACTTCCTGTCAGCTTATATCCAGCCACACAGGAGGGAGAATATAAAAATCCCAAATCATGGGTTTCCACATCAATTTTTTCTTCAATCCGATTCAGAAAATCCTTCATCTGAATCTCTCCGGCCTCCTTCAGCGCCGGATTCTTTGTATGCTCATAGGCCAGCCAGATCTCTCCGGTCCAGAAGCCGGTTGTCCAGTCTCTGTTTTCTGTGGGCTGATAAAATCCATTTTCACTGTAAGCCTTCTGAAAGCAGTGAGTAAATTTCGGAAGGTTCCGAATCACCTGGGCGGAGGCCGCATCCAGGGCGGCTTCCACCTCGCTGTCTGTTATTTCCGGCTTCTGCTCCAGTTTTTCAAGTGCAATCCAACTCATCATTTAACCTCCCTCTGTTTAACCCTTTACGCCAGAGGCAGCTACGCCTTCTACAAAGTATTTCTGTAAAGACAGGAACACAATCAATACAGGAATCAGACTGAGTACAGAAGCTGCCATAATCAGACCATATTCAGAACCAAACTGGCTGATAAACATACGAAGTCCCAGCTGCAGAGTTTTCTTTGATTCTGTTGTCAGATAAATCAACGGCCCCAGGAAATCATTCCAGGTATTCACAAAGGTGAAAATAGTCAGGGTAGACAGGGCCGGCTTAGAAAGAGGCAGCATTACCCGGTACCAGATCTGGTATTCCGTCATACCGTCAATCCGGGCCGCCTCACAAAGCTCTGTAGGAATTCCCTCATAAAACTGCTTCATCATAAATACGCCGAAGGCAGAGAAGGCCTGCAGGCAGATAATCGCCAGATGAGTATCAGCCAGTCCAAAAGAACGCATCATCATAAACTGCGGTACCATATATACCTGCCAGGGAACTGCAATGGTTGTAATATATGCTAAAAACAGGGTGTTTTTTCCTTTAAACTGCAGCTTGGCAAAAGCATAGGCCGCAAAGCTGCTGGTCAGCAGCTGAAGGAAGGTTACAATCAAGGTCAGCTTTACGGTATTCAGCACAAATTTTGAGAGGGGGATTTTGTGCCAGATATCCACGTAATTCTGCCATCTGGGATTCTCCGGAATCCACTGTATGGGGAAAATAAATACATCCTTATCAAGCTTAAAGGATGCGGAAAGCATCCAGGCAAAGGGAACCAGCATTACCAGAGCAAGGGCAATCAAAACAACATAGAGGATTACCCGAAAGGCTCTTGTTTTTGTATTTTTGATTTTCATGTTCGGATCCTCCTAGTTTGAATATTTCTTCTCTCCACGGAACTGTACCAGGGTAATGGCCAGAACAATGAGGAACAGTACCATGGCTACTGCACTTGCATAGCCCAGATTCCAGTTACGGAAAGCTTCTTCGTAAATGTGATAAACCAGTACAATCGCTGACTCATTCAGCACACCGGCATTTCCGCCTGCCAGCATGTATACAATATCGTATACCTTGAAGCAGTTAATGGTCAGGATAATCGTAACAAAGAAGGTAGTCGGCTGCAGCTGAGGCCAGGTAATGTAGCGGAACCGCTGCCATGCATTGGCGCCGTCTAAGCTGCAGGCCTCATACAGTTCTCCATTGATTCCCTGAAGACCTGCCAGATAAATAACCATATAGTAGCCCATGTTTTTCCAGACAGAGAACATAACAACCGTAAACATAACCCAGTCCTTGTCAGCCGCCCATTTGGGAAGATTTTTTGCCGCCATACCCAGATTATACAGAATCATATTGACTGGTCCGCTTTTTGCCGGAGAAAACAACATATTCCACACTGCTGCAACTGCTACCAGAGAAGCCACATACGGGAAAAAGCTGACAGTACGGAAAAAATTCCGTCCTTTAATATGCTGATTCAGGAGAACTGCCAGACCCAAAGCAGCTGCCAGGGTAAATGGTACTGTTGCAACACAGTAAATAATCGTATTCTTTAAAGATGCCAGGAAACGGGTATTTCCAATCATCATAGCAAAATTATCCAGAGCTGCAAACTGCATCGGGTTATTTCCATCCCATTTAATAAATGCAAGGATAAATGCGAAAATAACCGGTCCAAGAGTAAATACTGCAAATCCGATAAAGTTCGGTGCAATAAAGCTGTAGGCTACCAGATCCCGTTTTGTCTGGCGGCTGAACCGCTCTCCGGTTTTTGCCTGACGAATCTTATCTCTTACCTGATCCACCTTTTTCCCCAGCTTCAGTTTCTTTTTTGGATCCTGCTCCGCCTCTGCCTGCTGCTGCAGCTTTTCAAGCTGCGGCTCTAAAACAGCCAGCCTGCGCTGAACCTCTGCCGGATCCACTGACTTTTTCTGTCTCATAACTATCCGCCTTTCTTTTCCTGCCTGTGATTTATATGAGGCAGACGATTTTGTTTATCGCCTGCCTCATATGGATTTTTCTCAAATAAGTTTATCAAAAACGAAACCAGAATTACTGCGCCAGAATTGCAGAAATTTTTTCATTCATATCAGCAATTCCTTCATCGATGGTACTGTTTCCGGTCATGATGTTGTCATGAGCCTCGTTTAATACTGTCTCCATCTCAGAGCTCTTGGTGCTTACCGGCATTTCCAGATACAGATTTGCTGTCTGGAGAGCCTCTTTGCTGGTATCATCTGCCGGGAATCCCTCAATAGAAGCTACCATGTTGGCAATATCATCGGTCATGATTGCCGGAATGGTTCCAGTAGATGCCAGAATATCAGCGCCCTCTTCTCCACATACAAACTTTACAAAATCCCAGGACATATCTTTATCCTTTGCGGTAGTCGGAATAGCCAGAGAGGTAATCGTTGCCAGAGTAGAGCCCGGTTCTACGCCCTCAGCATGAGGATATTTTACCATTCCCCAGTTGCCGCAGTCTGTATATTCGCCTGCTTTTACCTTATCAATCAGAGTGGAAATAAACCAGGTTCCCATGTTCATCATTGCTACATTTCCCTGAGAAAATGCACCGGAATAATGAAGATTAGAGGTCTTTAAGGTTGCATAATCCTGACATACGCCGTCCTCCTGCTCTGCCAGAATCATCTCGTAATACGGCTTCAGGAAATCATAGCTTCCATCAATAATGCTGTTCTTTCCATCCAGAATACCAAACAGCTGAACTGCACTTCTCCAGGTATGATAGTGAGCTCCGTACACCTCCTGACCAGGCATATCGTTGGTAACGCTTCTTGCCAGAGCGTCATACTGCTCAAAGGTCATATCATTGGTCGGATAATCAACTCCTGCTGCATCAAAAATATCTTTATTATAAAATACAACCCAGAAATCGCTTCTAAAAGGAAGCTCATACAGCTTATCTTCTACTTTAATTTGGTCGGTCAGCCCCTTAAATGCGCTTAAATCTACGCCGTCCTTTGCAATATACTCATCCAGCGGCTCCAGAACGCCCTTGTTTACCAGAGTGGTATATCCGGGAACATCTTTTACGGTTACAACATCAAAATCAGAGCCGGATCCGGTCAGCTGTGTAGCAAGAACGGTCTGGTAATCAGAGCTTCCCAGGTCAACCAGTTCAACCTTTACATCCGGATGAGCGCTTTCATAGGCTTCAATTAAAGGCTGGTAATAAACGGTTAAATCCTTATCCCACATAGCCCATTTCAGAACCTTCTGCCCCTCTGCCGGAGCCTCTGTTTCAGCTGCTGCCTCAGTCTCAGCCTTTGTATCTGCTGCAGGTGCTGCCGTGGTTTCTCCTGTCTGAGAACCGCCGCATGCTACCAGACTTCCTGCCATAGCTGCTGCCAGAGAAAGGCTTAAAATACGTTTTTTCATCATAACTTTTCCTCCTGATTCTAATAGCGGCTGCCCTGTGCAGCTCGCATCTGATGGTTCCATTATAGTGAAATCCTCCTGGATTCTGAATGGAATTTTCACCAGAAAAGCTTCATTTTTTACACATCATGTTATTTAATATTATCATATTTTCATGTAATTTTTCACCATTCCTGTATTTTTTTACAATTGTATTCATTTGACAAAGCCAAGACCTGACGATAGAATAAGAGTAATTAACAGAAAGGAATCGTTTTATGAAAAAGCACATATTTCCGAAAACGGTCCGAAACCAGATTATTATCAGTACAGCAGCTATAACCCTTATTATCGCTGCCATTACTGTGACTATCTGCTTTTCTGTATTCCAGTCCTTTCTCCGCAAAGCGGAGATTCAGTCTGCGGAATTCAATATGCAGGTCATTTCCAACAACGTTTCGGCCGATATGGATCACATATTATCCTTTGTAGACTGGTGCAGCAGCAATACAGAAATCAATCATTTTCTGCGGGTTTTTCAGAATCAGGAAAAGATGCCTACTATCTCCTCGGAAGATTTTTCTCTCCGCACCGTAGCCTTAAATACCTACAGCCGGTTAAAGGAGCAGTACAATGATACTCCCTCCTCAGAAAAATACATGTCCCGGGTTCTGATTTCTCCGGAAAACAGAAAGGTATACCTTCAGCTTTCCGATACAAGCGCTACCAATACCTCCTCTGCTGCAGATATTGTCTATGCCGATGAGCATTTTCAGAGGTTGCTCAATGCGCCGGAATACCTGTGGAACGGTTTGCATCCGGATCCTCTTCTGGAATCTGACAGCCCGAAATTCCTTCCCGTTGTGCGTCCTATTTATAATCAGTACAATGCGGATCGAATTGGATGGCTCTATCTTACAATTCCGGAAAGACTGCTGACGGATTATATTCATACCCTGCCGTTAGAAGAAGACTCTGCCCTCTATGTTACTATCGGAGAACATACCTACCGTTATAACTGCGGACAGCTGACAGAATGTGATTTTTCTTTTCAGATCTTAAAGGATGTCAGCAGTCAAACCTTCCATAAAAGCAATCACGCCGCTCAGGTACAGTTTCCAGACGGAAGCCGGCGGTACACGGTATCCTGTCCTCTGGGAAATCAGGGATGGACCATTACTCAGGTGCTTTCTGATCAAAGCTATCTGGCTCAGAGAGACGTTTATAATACCATTATTGCGGGGATTGTCGTTGTTATCCTCATATCCGGAGGGCTTCTCTACCTGGTATTAAGCCATCTGATCAATCGTCCTGTGGCCTTGCTTCAGAGTAAAATCGGCGCTATTGCTCAGGGAGATTTTTCCAGAGATCCTTCGATTGAATGGAAAAATGAATTTGGAACCATCGGAAAAGGGATTAATCAGATGTCGGAAAATGTAGTTTCTCTGATGGACAAAAAAGTAGAAGACGAAAAGCAGAAAAAGGATCTGGAATATCAGATTCTCCAAAGTCAGATTAACCCGCATTTTCTCTACAATACCTTGAATTCCATCAAATGGATGGCAACCATTCAGGGCGCCGGCGGTATTGCAGAAATGACTACAGCCCTGGCCCGACTGATGAAAAATGTCTCCAAAGGCACAGGCGCCCAGATTCCCTTGAAAGACGAGCTGGCGCTGGTTCAGGATTATTTTCTGATTCAGCAGTACCGGTATGGAGGCAGTGTGTCCCTGGAGTGCCGGATTCCGGATCCCGAGCTGTACCACTGCATGATTCACCGTTTTTCTCTTCAGCCTATTGTAGAGAATGCGCTCTTCCACGGCATTGAGCCCAAGGGCTGTGCCGGAAAGATTGTCATTGAGGCCTGGGAATCACCGTCCTCTGACGGCCAGTCACTTCTAAAGGTTTCTGTTACTGACAACGGTATCGGTATGACAGAGGAGACCATGAAAAAAGTGCTGACTGGGGAAGCCAATTCCTCCGCTGAATTTTTCCGCCATGTGGGAATCAATAATGTAAATAAACGAATTCAATATGATTTTGGGGAGGATTTCGGAATCACAATCCAAAGCGAAACCGGAGAAAATTCTTATACTGTCATGACCATAACACTCCCCTATATCACAGATGAAAGGACAACGATATTATGATAAAACTGCTGATTGTTGACGATGAACCTCTGGTACAGATCGGCATAAAATCTATGATAAACTGGGCAGAGCTTGGCATTGAAGTCTGCGGTACTGCCATGAACGGTCAGGCTGCCCTGGATATGATCCGGGAATACGCCCCGGAGCTGGTCATTACCGATATCAAGATGCCGCTTATGATTTGGTGAAAGCCTGCAGAGACGAAATCGGCCCCATCCCCCTGTTTCTTGTTCTTACCAGCTATGAAGAATTTGAGCTGGTGAGGAAGGCTCTCTCCTACCAGGTTGTTGATTATCTGGTTAAGCTTGAGCTGGATCCAGACAGCCTCAGACAGGCTGTCGAACGGGCCCTGGAGCGATTAAACCAGCTAAAGGAAAGCGCTGCATACCGTCAGGCTGGCGGACGCCTGCTGCAGAGCTATTCTGATAAATTTTTCATGCGTCTTCTCCACAATCTGTTTGACAGCCGGGAACAGTTTGCCATTCAGGTGCGGGATCTGCGCCTGGATTTTTCCCATCAGTGCTATCTGGCCTGCCACGGTGAAATTCACAGCGGAGTAGCCGCCCAGCTAAGCAGGGAAAAACAGATGAAGCTGTATTCCAGCAGCCTGCAGATGATACGGGAAATATTTAATAAATATGCGCCCAGCTATGTTATTTCCCTTGATAAAATCCATTTTGCCGCGGTTTTTCATTTTCCTACGATGGAAAAGGCCGATATTACCGCTGTACAAAACGGTATTTCCAACGCCTGCTCCATGGTACATAATTATTTTAATGTATGGCTTTCCATGGGAATTGGAAGTGCTGTAGACGATCCCTTAAAAATAAGCGGATCCTATCAGGAAGCCCGACAGGCATTCAATCTGGCGGATCAGGAAAATCCTGTTGTTCCTTTTTCCCGGATTACCGATGACACCATGAAAAATGCCTTTAACATTACGGTTTTTAAAAACAGTCTGACACAGGCCTTTGAAGAGTTTGACACAGATGTACTCTACCGCACACTGACGGAAATTACAGAGCTTTTCATCTCCAATCCGCAGAAATATCTTCAGGCTGTAGATGCCGCCTGCAATATTCTGTATCTTGCTCTTTCCCTTCTTCCCGGCAGTGAGGAAACCCTGGAAGAAATTTTTTCCGCCTATCCAGACGGATACCGTTCGATTTATAGAGCCGCCAGCATTATGGAGGTTACGCAATGGCTGAATACCCTTCGGGACGGGCTATGCAGCATTCTGAAAAACAAACGCAAAACCTACAAGGATCATGTTGTCTCTAATGTTCAAAAATATATTGATAATCACATCGAAGACCGGCTGACCCTAAACGATTTGGATTGACCCCCAATTATTTAAGCGCTCTTTTTAAGAAGAGCTGCAGCATCGGATTTACAGAATATATTACTCAGAAAAAAATAAGCCGGGCCAAGGCCCTTCTTCTGGAACAGGATTACAAGATCTACGAGGTGGCAGACCGGCTGGGCTTTGAAAGCGCATTTTATTTCAGCAAAGTATTTAAAAAAGTAGAAGGCGTATCCCCCCGGGACTACATCCAATCCCATACCGCTGCGCCAAGCTACCGTGAATAAAGGAGATTTCTTATGTTTCAGGAACTTGCCAAAACCTATTGTACCACTTTTGTACCCTTTCATCCGGCTGCCCCTGCTGCAGATCGAACTGCCTGGGAGCACCTGGAGCCTTCCATTCTTTCCCTTCTTCTCAAAGATGGAGAACGCTGTTTGGAAGAGCCGTGGCCGACTCTTACTGCCACAGACTATCTTGATTTTACCAGAACCGGAAGAAGAGCGCTTTTTGAAGGCAAGCTGTTTGCCCGAAGAACCCTTCTCAATTCCATGCTTCTGGCAGAGTGTGCCGAGCATCAGGGACGCTTTCTGGATTCTGTTTTAAATGGAATCTGGTCTATCTGTGAAGAGACCTCCTGGTGTCTTCCTGCCCACAATTCCTATATCCGTGATACACCTCAGCTTCCTCTTCCAGATGCACGGCGGCCGGTAATTGACTTATTCGCCGCGGAGACAGCTGCCATTCTTTCCACAGCCAGATACCTGCTAAAGCAGGAGCTGGATGCAGTCAGTCCTGCTGTTTCTGTCCTTCTTGATAAGGCCCTGTCCGAACGTATCTTTGTTCCTTACCTGAACGAGCATTTCTGGTGGATGGGAGACGGCAAATCTCATATGAATAACTGGACTGTCTGGTGTACCCAGAATATTCTTCTGACTGCCGCACTGTCAGATATCAGTGAGGAAGTTCGCAGAGCTGTTTTTCTTAAGGCATGCGAAAGCCTTGACTATTTTCTTGCAGAATATGGGGAGGATGGCTGCTGTGATGAGGGCGCTCAGTATTTTCACCACGCTGGCCTTTGTCTTTTTGGCTGTATGGAAATCCTCAATGCCATAACAGATGGACATTTCCACGCTTTATATGAGGAGCCGAAGATTAAAAATATTGCCTCCTACATTGTTCAGGTACATGCGGCAGGCCCCTATTACATCAATTTTGCAGACTGCTCTCCGATTGCCGGACAGTGCGGCGCACGAGAATATCTCTTTGGAAAACGCACCGCAAATCCCCGTCTTATGGGACTTGCTGCCGGAGATTTCCGCCAGTCACAGGACCCTCTGCTTAGAGAAGAACACAATCTTTTTTACCGCCTGCAGACGATTTTTTCCGCTCAGGAAATGACGGATTATGTGACAGCTGCTCCAACCACAGGCGATGATATTTATTACCCCAGCACCGGGCTTTTTATTGTCCGTGACAGCCGGTTTTGCCTGGCCGTAAAAGCCGGTGATAATGATGACAGCCATAATCACAATGACACCGGCAGCTTTACTATTTACAGAAACGGACAGCCTCTCTTTGCTGATATTGGAGTGGAAACCTATCAGAAAAAAACATTTTCAGAAGAGCGTTATTCCATCTGGACCATGCAGTCTCAGTATCACAACCTGCTTTCCTTTGCTGGATGTGACGAATCGGCTGCCGTTTCATTCCCTTATGGATATGCAGTGAATTTTGGGCCTGCCAATTCAGAATCCGGCTCTCCCTCCATTGCCGCCATGCAGCACAACGGTCCCCAATATCGGGCAAACGATGTCCGCCGGCAGCTGACCGATACCTTTGGAGAAATTTCCATGGAACTGGCAGACGCTTATCCAGAACAAAGGGTTTTATCTTATGTTCGGACCGTTCGCCTGGATAAAGAAGAAGGAATTACCGTTACCGATGTAGTCAGCTGCGGCTCCCTTCAGCCGGTACTTTCTCTGATTACCTGTGAAGAGCCTTTCTGGAACGAAGAAACCTTGGAGCTTTTGATTCCTTTCTCAGAAACTTATGCTGTTCTTCCTGAAAGCCAGACCGAAGCTTCCTCCTCTGTCTGCAAAATCCAGGGTGCCGCAAAGGTAATAAAAGAGCGGCTGCCCATTACGGACAACCGCCTCAAAACCGCCTGGAAGCAGGATATGTGGAGAACTCTTATTTACCTTCAGTCCAACCAATGCTCCTTAAATATCCGATAGCACCGATTAAACATCATATCCAACCATACGGATGTATGCTTTGATCAGTTCTATAATCTGATCATATTCCAGCTTACTGGCATTGATGGGCAGGTCGTAGTTGCTTACGTCCTCCCATTCTCTGCCGGTAAAATATCTGTGGTATTCTCTTCTCTGTCTGGTAATCTTTGTCAGCTTATCCAAGGCTTCCTTGGTATCTGCAAGACCGTCTGCTTCCATGGTTCTGCGAATACAGGTAGCAGTATCTGCATAAACAAAAATTTTAATCAAATCCTCTTTTCCTGCTGTTTCCAGAATATAATCGGCACATCTGCCAATAATCACGCAGGATTCATTTTCTGCCAGTTCCCGAATCACCTCTGACTGAAAACGGAACAGATTATCCGGAGATGTAACATCACCTTCAATTTTGGGATTTCCCGGCAGTGTATGGCGAATTCCTCCTACAATTCGACGCAGAAGATTGTTTCCCGCCTTCTCATCTGCCAATCTGAAATACTGCTCTCCTACTGCACTTTTTTCTGCTGTCAGACTCAAAATTTCATCATCATAAGCCGGAATTCCCAGCTCCTCTGCCAGCTTCTTTCCTACAATTTTTCCGCCGCTTCCATACTGACGTTCAATGGTAATCACCAGCTTTTTTTTATCCATAAAGCACCTCCTGAATCCGCTTACAAGCAAGCTTAACACAGCTTTTTCTTTCAAATTTCCCGCCGTCCTGAATAGTTACGTTTTTATTATAACACAAATCAGGAAGGCTGCAAAATTTTTTTACAGTCTTCCTGATATTTTCTGACTATTATCCTGCTCTTGTCAGAATCTTTTTCTGCTTATCTTTCATAAGCAGCAGCATTGGCGCCTGCAGTTCTTCCAAATACAACTGTATCAGTTAAGGCATTTCCACCGAGACGATTGCTTCCATGAATACCGCCGGTTACCTCGCCAGCTGCATACAGTCCCGGGATTACATTGCCTTCTGTATCAATCACCTCCGTGTTAAGGTTGATCTTTACACCGCCCATGGTGTGATGAACCGTAGGAACACGAGCTGCCGCATAGAAAGGAGCATCGTCAATGCCGTTGTTCTTCTGAGCATTATCGGTAAACAGGGTACGTCCAAACTCATCCTCCTGGCCTTCCAGATCACCGCCCAGACAATGACGGTTATA
>ENA-ORVB01001064-ORVB01001064.1-human-gut-metagenome-genome-assembly--contig:-NODE-1064-length-20140-cov-3.91372_pt1 | contig 20140 bp, 19 predicted proteins | sample MGYA00242090_ERZ509231 | MGnify/ENA primary metagenome ERZ509231 (study PRJEB26280, sample SAMEA2338798) | human gut metagenome | biome: human gut; feature: human-associated habitat; material: faeces...
ATTTTACGGGTAAATCCACGATTTTTACATCAGTGGGGTCGCTTCATATTGTCTAAGGCACAGGCCGTGATCGCCAACGTTGATAAAATCATCAATCGCGTATCAAGCGCTCAGGGTACCCTAGGCGGCGTACAAATGCGCTTTGAATCGGTAATACGTTTAAACGACACCATGCGTGCGAACACCGAGGATGCCCGCTCGCGCATACGAGATACGGATTATGCGCAGGAGGTCTCGGAGCTTTCCCGGCTTTCAGTGCTGTCGCAGCTCATGCCCGTCATGTTTAAGCAAATTAATGCTCAAAAGCAGCTGATCCTAAGCCTTTTGCAATAAGTAAGTCTTTGAAACCGCCCCCTCTCCTCAACTAATACCCAGGCTTAAAGGGGCAAGAGCATCCTTCTTTTGTTACACTAGCCTTCAATTTCGGAGGTAATTATGCGTGCTTTGTTCGTAACCGGTACCGGTACCGATATCGGCAAGACCTATGTCAGTGCCGCCATAGCTTCATATATGACCGGCAGAAATTATAATTTGGCCTATTACAAGGCAGCGGTAAGCGGCTCTGCGGATATTGAGTCCTCGGATGCCGGCTTTGTAAAGCAGAGAGCGGCTCTTGTGCAGGACACGTCTTCATTGCTGTCTTATCTCTACAGGGAGCCGCTCTCGCCGCATCTTGTCGCCAGACAAGAAAATCGTTTTGCAAGCTTGGAGCGGATTAAAAATGATTTTTCAAGGCTTGCGGAAAAATATGATTATGTTCTAAGCGAGGGAGCAGGCGGCATAGTTTGCCCCGTGGTATATGAGAGCGGATGTAGGATCTTCTATGCGGACATCATCAAGGCCTTAAATGTCCCCTGCGTGATTGTCGCCGATGCTGGACTTGGTACCATCAATCATACCGTGCTTACCTATGAGTATTTAAAAAACCACGGCATGAGGGTAAAGGGCGTGATCCTAAATCGTTATGATGATAAAAGCCTCATGCATAGGGACAACTTGCATATGATCGAGGAGATTACGGCACAGAGGGTGATTGCAACCGTAGGGACTGACGATAGTATGCCGAGCTTGCGTGAAAAGCCGCTGGAGGATTATTTTGATGAAGTCTGATTTGGTAAAACGTGATCTGAAGTATGTGTGGCATCCGGCTGCCCAGATGAAGGATTATGAAAAAGAGCCGCCCCTTGCGGTGGTTAAAGGAGAGGGCTCATATCTATATACCGAGGACGGAAAAAAAATTCTGGACATAGTCAGCTCCTGGTGGTGCAACCTGCTCGGGCACTGCAATCCCGAGATCTCGGAGGCACTTGCCAGACAGGCGCATACCTTGGAGCATGTGATCTTCGCCGATTTTACTCATCCAAAGGCTGTGGAGCTTGCTGAAAAGTTGTCTGGGCTTGTTCCAAAGGGACTTTGTCGTTTTAATTTCGCCGACAACGGCTCCTCGGCCGTGGAAATGGCACTTAAAATAGCGTTTCAATATCAGGCCCAATGCGGGCAGGGGCAACGCATACGCTTTGCCTGCCTTTCCGAGGGATATCATGGGGAGACCATCGGGGCTCTGTCGGTAGGCAGTCTTGATCTTTATTCCAAGCTTTACAAGCCCATGATGATGGATAACGTACATATCGAGGCTCCGGATTGCTTCCGTTGTCCGTACGGAGCAAAACGCGGACAGTGTAGCTTGCAATGCCTGAAAAAAGCCGAGGAGGCCTTTAAACAACACGGCAGCACCCTTGCCGCCTTAATTGTAGAGCCGTTGTTGCAGGGAGCTGCTGGCATGCGGGTTTATCCCGAGGGCTATTTGAGAGCCCTGCGCCTGCTTTGTGATCGCTACGGCGTATTGCTCATAGCCGATGAGATCGCCACGGGCTTCGGACGTACCGGATCTATGTTCGCCTGCGCGAGGGCCAGTATAAGTCCCGATCTCATGTGTCTTTCAAAGGCCATAACCGGCGGATATATGCCCATGTCCGTGGTATGCACCACCGATGAAATTTATGCAGCCTTCTATGCCGACTATTCCGAGCACCGAGCCTTCGTACATTCGCATACCTATGCCGGAAATCCCCTTGCCTGTGCCTGCGCCCTGGCGGTTCTGGAAATTTTGGAGCGAGACGGAGTTTTGGAGAAGGCGCGGCAAAATGCCGCCTATTTAACCCGTGAGTTTGAGGCCGCCATGTTGCCCTCTGAGCATACGGGTGAGGTGCGCCATATAGGGCTTATTCATGCCGTCGAGCTGGTTGAACGCAGGGAAGGAAAGATCCCATTTGACAGCAGTCTGCGTTTAGGCTATCGCATATACCGCAATGCCTTGAGCAAGGGACTGCTGTTGCGCAATATTGGAGACGTCCTTTACTTTAATCCGCCCTTAAATATAACCAGAGAGGATCTGAAGACGGCCGTTGAGATCATGCATGAGGCCGTAGCTGAGGAGTTGTCGCGCCTTTAGGCCTCAAATTAAAGCCCTTCGTAGCCATATGAGGGCTTTATGCTGATAGTCTTGAAGTTTTCGGTATAAATTTCTAAATTCTTCCCGTATTTTTGATACTTTAGCGTAAAATTAACAGAATAATAAATCTGAATTCTCTTTTGCCTAAGCCTAATAGGGGGGACTGATATCAGCATTTTGTACGTCTTTCTGTCCCGGTGTTTTCCATAAAGTTTTAGCCCGTTAAGGCTCTGCCTAAAATAATTTGTATGTGAGTCTCTTACCGCTGCCTGAAGCCTTGTGATCGTATATACGATCAAAATAAGAGTATGCACATAAGTAAGCTCACGTGTCAGTTGAAGGTTTGAATATGAAAAAAAAGACCAGATCCGTTAAAAATGAATTTGCCAACTTTAAAGCCGATCCTACGCATGAGTTGCAAAGCCTTCAACAAGAGCTTCTCGATCTTAAGGAGATTTGTCCGAAGGTAATAATAAGCGGTGAGGACTGTCTTAATTATGCAAGGGGCTTTGCCGCCAAGGCCAAAACGGCCATGGGCGGGGAGCGCGGAAGAAATACGGCACTTGCATGCTATTACTATTATTTTGCCGAGCAAAGCAAAATTAAAGAGGCAAAGCAGGAGCGCGAGACATTGCAGGGTGAATGGGCATCCCGCGGCGCCCTTGTGGATTTTGCGGATTTTTTAAAGGGTATAAAGCATCTGTCCAAGAGAGGCGCGGATTTTTTTTGCAAGGATCTATCCAAGGCCGCCTATGATTATGTAGAACTGGCGGGATCTGATGGAGATGCTATTTCCATAAACTATATTTCAGATGATCTGTTGCAGGGATTTATGCTCCTGTACAAAAACGGCTATGTTTCAGCCGACGGATCAACAGGTCACGAAGATGAGGACGAGCCTAATCTCGTGGAACAATTGGCGCTCTGTCTTGCGCAGACATACAGAAATGAGAATGAGAATACCGTATACAGAAACCTTGCGCATTATTTCTATTCCGTATTCTACGCAAAGACCCAGGAGCTTAGGAAGATGCGCGAGCTTTTGGGGCTTCCCTCCGAGGCGGCATATCTCATCGCCATGGCCTATCTTGAGGGAAACGGCATCACCCAGATCAACCGCATTTATGCCTCGCTCTTTATGCAATATGCGATGCTGACCGGATCTCAAAGAGCCTGTCTGGCTTGGGCGCTCTTTTTTGAGCCCTTTGCCGGGGAAATTGAAAGTGGTAACAGCGATAAAAAGCTGTTGGATGGCTATTGTAGCGTTCTCTATCACGGTCTTTTGCTTTGTAAATTGCAGGAGCAGCCGGTTTTTGGGGAGCTAAGATGCGGGCAGGAAAATGTATACGAGCAAGGCGGTGTCAAAAAGGATATTTCGCTTGATATCCTCCTCACTTTAACTGCGGCCATGACCCGTCTTATCAAGTGGAAAAATTACAGACTCGAAGATTATCCCATGCTGCTGCAGGTTGTTGATTTTCTGCATGAGCTGACCGAAAAATATAAAGGCGGCAGCGAATGCTCAGCGGCAATCAGGTGTTGCTGTGCCCGCCTCATCAGTATCTTGTCGGAGGAAGAAGATCTTAGCGAGGAGCTGAGGATATTCGCAAGCTTCTATGTCAAGATAAAGCCCGAGTTCACCGACGAGGATGTGGCCTTTGAGCTTATCAAGCCGTATTTGGGTAAGGGCAATAAAATCGCCGATCAAACTCTGCTTGATATTGATGCGGTAGCACTCTCAAACAAAGCCGCGACCGAGTATAAGCGTCTTTTAAAGGCAGGAGAATCCGAGGCATTGAGCAAGCTTGCACAGATCGGAGAGCTTGATGAGCAGACATGCCTGCGAGAGACGGAGCTTGCGGCCGAGCGCGGTAATCCCATTGCCGCCCTCAATGTCTGTCAAGAGTCCGCGCACAGGAACAAAAACAAAAAAGGGCTTATTGATCAGCTGATTAAGGTGGCAGTGAACGGAGTACCGCAGGCCTTCTTCTCGCTGTATAGAATGTATGATTCCCTAAAGGGCAAGGAAAACGGCATGTTGGCCGACACCTGTCTTCGCTATGCGAGTTTGTATTTGGAAAAGGAAGCGAAGAATATACTCAACAGAAAACAGCTGATGGGGCAATATCATCCTTTGCCGTTCATGCAGGTATTGGATAGGCTTGACATGCTGTCTGACAGTGATTCCACGGCGGCGGTTTTCCTAGGCTCGATGTTTGCCACGGGTATGATAGTTCCAAGGGATCCCTTCATGTCTCTTATGTATTTTCGTCAGGCCGTGGGACTTGGTGATGAGACCTCGGTTTACGAGCTTAATAAAAATTATATTTCAAATTGGGGTACCGACGATGATGAAGGCCTGATTTGCTCGGTGCAGCACTGTATGGAACATATGCAACGCTACGGCGCTTATAACCGTTTTGAGGAAGAGGAGGATAGCGATGAGGTTTTCTACTTGGTGGAGGAACTTTACACCGAGCTTGAGAACGGTAAAACCTGGCTTGAATGCTATATCTTTGCAAACGTATTCGATGAACCTCTATGGGATATTTTGACCGTAGATCGTATGCATCATATTGAGGATCTGAACGATGAGCAAAAAAAGGCGGCTTGTCAGCGTCTTATGCTCGATGCGCGTAAAATCCTGTCCGATCATGCGCAATACAATTTTACGGATCCCAAAAAATACTTCGAAAAGCTGCGCGAGCTGACTACGGCGCTGTCATCGATTCCCGACGAGAAGGAAATGCGCTGGTATAAGAAAACCCTGACGGATTTGAAGATGCTCTGTGCCCTGCGCGGAAATTGTGCCTTGGATCTGGGAGGGATTGGCGAATATATGCGCGATTCCTATAATGCCGATAATTTTATAGCCACCGTATTGAGTCGTGCCGCCTTTGAAGGGCTGTCCTTAAAGGGCAGCAAGGCAGATCCCGCAATTTGCGCCGATCTTTTTATTAAAGATGAGGCCGAGAAAAAGAAGTCTCCGGCCGACTTTATTAACGTTACAGTTGAACAGTGAGTGATCCATGCAATACCTATTAAAGCTCACATTGGAGGGCACCACCGTATGGCGCCTTGTAGCTCTTGACGGCAAGGCTGATCTGGCTCATGCGGCGCTTCTTATCGAAAATGCATTTGGCTATGCAGGAGGTCGTGATGCCTTTGAGATCCAAGGTAAAATTTTCCCTGCAGGTTGCGGTGGTCGCGTCGAGGAGCCTTCAGAGCTTCGCACGCTCGATGAGAGTCTGGGGGAGAACTCGGGCTTTTCCTTTACGCATGAGACCGAGGAGGGGATCCTACTTAAGCATGTGGGCAACGTCATGCGTTGTGAGGAAAAGCTCTTTTGTCTTATCCCCTCGGTGATAGTAGGGGCCGGCTGCATTCCCAAGACGGGAGATTTGACTGTTGAGAGCATACAGGAATATGTCGATCGTGATGAAAATCTTACTCTCAACATCAAGGAGGCAACCTCTGCCATGCGTGCCGTCGGCTCTTTCCGCAGTGATGTGAGCGAGGCTTTGGTGGGAGCCGGAGCCAGCCCCCTTAATTTCAAACATGTATGAGGCAGCGATCATTATTGATGCAAAAAACGCAATATAAGATCATCTTTGTTCTAAAAATTGCTTGACTGATGCCCTAAAACGTACATAATGTGAAAAAGAGTTTTTAAGGGGATGTGTAAACGCTTGCATCTCTTAATTTATCTCTTAATACTTTTGATCGCGGAGAAAGCATCCTCATGCGGGGATGAGATCAAAGACGGGGCGGAACCGCCGCTCACGTCTGAAACAGGATTGACATGATCCTCAATTCTCCTAATCAGGCAAGCAAGATTGCTTCTAGGATGTTTACAAAACATTAGGAAGGTCCGCCCAGGCGGACCATTTTTTTTTATTTCGGGCAAAGTGCCTAAATTTGGATCCATGAGATCCGAGGTAATACAAAATGACAGGAAGTCTGCTTCTGTGTATAGCACTGGCGTATTTTGTCTGCGCTTATTTCGGGTACGGCGGATATCTTAAGAGGATCTTTAAGGTTGATCCCAATCGCCCCACTCCCGCCAAAACTCAGTATGACGGCATAGATTTTGTGCCTACTCCGTCAATAGTGCTGTTCGGACACCATTTTGCATCCATTGCAGGTCCCGGCCCTATCGTCGGTCCCATCATGGCAGCCTATTTCGGATGGCTTCCGGCCCTGATCTGGATCTTGGTGGGTTGCGTATTTGTCGGTGCCTTCCACGATTTTGCCGCCTTGGTGATCTCGGTTCGTAACAAGGGGCACTCCATTTCCTTCGTAATGGAAAAGATGATGGGCTTTACCGGTCGTCAGCTTTTTGTGGGCTTTTGCTTTGCATGCCTGATTTTGGTGGTAGCCGTATTTACCAACATGATAGCCGGTATGTTTGTGAAGGTTCCGGCCGTTGCAACCGCTTCCTTGGTTTTCATCGCTTTAGCTCCGATCTTTGCATATTGCACCAACAAGCTCGGCTTCAGATTGAGAACCACCTCGTTCGTATTTATTCCGCTCGTATTTTTATCCGTTCCCTTCGGAACCGTCTGCCCGCTTGATCTGCAGGCGCTTTTCGGCACCGATGCTCACGGCGCTCAGCTCATTTGGACCGGAATTTTGGCCGTATACATTCTTTGTGCCTCGGTCTTGCCGGTACAGTGGTTGTTGCAGCCTCGCGACTATATGAACTCATTCCTTCTGTACGGTACGCTGATCTTAGGTTTCGTATCCATTCTGGCCTATAACCCCAGTATAGAGATGGAGGCTTTCAAGGGCTTTGAGGCGGTAACGGCTGATGGCAATATGAGCATGCTTTTCCCGACATTGTTCATTTTCATTGCCTGCGGTGCCTGCTCCGGTTTTCATGCTTTGGTTGCATCCGGAACCACCTCCAAGCAGATCCGCTCTGAAAACGACATGCTGCGTGTGGGCTATGGCGCCATGCTGGTGGAGGGACTGCTCGGTGTTATGTCTCTTATCGCGGTTATGGCAATGGCCCCCGACAGCTTTGTCGAGCTTGGTAAGAATCCTGTGGTAGCCTTCTCCAAGGGTATTTCGAGCTTCTGTGTGGTGCTTGGGATCGACAGCAAATATTCCATGGTGTTCTTATCTCTTGCCATCAGTGCCTTTATGATGACCTCGCTTGATACCGCCACACGCCTGGGCCGTTTCCTCGTTCAGGAGCTGTTCCTGCCGCGCGGCAGTGCCGAGGTTTCCGATAAAAAGGATGACAAGGCTTCAGCAGAGATGGGATCTCTGCGTCGCATTCTGACCAATAAATATTATGCCTCGGTATTCTTCGTCTTCATTTCCATCTTTATGGCTCTGTCCGGCGAGGCAGCCGCCTTGTGGCCTATCTTCGGTGCTTCAAATCAGCTGATGGCAGGTCTGACCTTCCTAGTGATCACCTTATGGCTGCTTTCAAAGCAGGTCAATTGGATAGTGTCCTTTATTCCCATGGTGTTGATGATGGTCATGTCTCTGTGGGGCATATTCCAGGTGATCTCCCAGCAGTGGGGTAAGAACTATGTTTTGGTCGGCACCGGCATTCTTTTGTCGGCAGCCTCAATTCTCATGGTCTGCCTGGGAGCTTCCATAATTTCCCATCACCTAAGTCAACATTTCAAGGGTAAGGGATCAATAAGCTCCGAAATCGATTAATCCAAAACCTTGAATAATATGTAGAGAGAGCCCCGTACGGGGCTCTTTGTCATTTTAAAACTGCAAGATAAAATCCTTAATTCATACTTTTCCCACAAGAAGGTAAATATTTCCCAGCATTTCCAACAGCTTTTCAGAAGAAAAACGGCTAAGGTGGGGGAATGCCTTATATAAGCGTTTTTTTAAATTCAGGTAAAGCTTTTGGTAAGCTGGCGTAAAGAACTTGCGATCATTACAAATGATATACTGCATGTCGATTTCTGAAATTGATTTACGTAAGGGGGAGAGATGACGAATTCTCGGGATGATGAGCAAGGGATCGCCAGCATAAATGCTACTGCAGATAACAAAAATGATTACGAAAATGTATTTTATAAGGTGCCATCCGAGCTAGGACTTGCCCGCCACGGTATTCCCACAGGCTTTGAGCTCATTGTCAAAGCGCCGAACGTTGTTACACGAGAGGCTCGTAAGCTTTCCGTTGCCAAATGGAAGCTTGCTGAGGCCTGTAAGAAATACGGCGCCAATGTGGTGCTTGATTTTAAGGAAGAAACCTTCATCAGAAACTCCATAGGCTTTTCCTTTTATATGCACAGGGTGAGCGGGGTTCCAGGGATCATCGCAGAAAGAAGCGAGGACGGAAGTGAGACCAAGGCTGATCTTGAGCAACAGCTGCAGTTGGATGCCGTAGCTGATGATGAGAAAAGAGCCAAAAGCGGGGAGATGGGGCAAAAGCTCATCAAAGTCTTCGGGATCATGATGTTTATTGTGTTCTGTATAGGCTTTATTATTGCAAAGTAGATCCGTTAGCAGGAGCAGGCTTGGGCTTAAAATTGTCCTTAAGACAAAGGGAGCTTTACTTTTTTTATGTCCGTGCAATAATAGTAGTTAGCTTAAACTAACTCGTAACCGTGTGAGGAAAATATGTTTGCTACCGTATTGTTGTATTTAATCGTTGCCTTCGTGATCTTTTTTACTTTTCTCGGCATTAAAAGGATGTTTCAGGTCTTTTTTGTTTCGGGCAGCTGCTGCGATTCAAAAAAAGGCTTAGGTTCATTGCGCCATGGTAAAAACGGCTGCAGCTGCAGTAATAGTAAGGACGGAAAATAGTAGCGAGGACAGAGCTTGGCGGGATTTCGCTAAATTTTGCATACAAAGCCTTTAGCTTTTTTATCTTTATAAAAAACTTAAATATCAAGGTGTTGGCGTTTTTTGAAAAGAAAAATGGTCTCCCTCGTGCGGTGCAAGTTCGGCCCGGCGGCGCATTTTGCCTCAACAATTGCTATACTGCATAATGTTTGATGAGATCGGAGCACAAAATCCGTAGCTTAGCCATGGCAAAGATTGATTTAGGATCCTAAGATCTTATGCAATCACACGGGATATCCTCCCCGCTTCAACGGGAAGGTATTTTTTTAGCTCCAAAAAGCCAAATCGCAGAAGAAAATTGTAAGTAAAGATCGATGCAGGATAATGATGAAATCAGCGTATCGGGACTTACCGACGAGACCATACGCAAGCTTGAGGCCAGCGGTCTGAGAATGACCACGCAACGTCGTCGTATTATAGAGATCCTGACGAGTAGCAGTTGTACCTCGCCTAAGGAGCTTTGGTACGAGGCTAAGCAGTATGTGCCCGATCTCGGTATCGCAACGGTCTATCGCCTGATAAACCGCCTCGAGCAGATCGGCCTTTTGTCGAAGAACCGCAATATAGGTATGCAACCGGTAACTCCGCGTTTGGGGACCATTACCGATGCTGCCGGCAAGCATGTAAATACGCGCCTTAAGCATTTGGAATTGAAAGAGCTTTTACGTCTGGGACTTATAGCTAAGGGCATAATCGGACAAAATAATAAAATAGATCTCACCTTGGTAGGTGAACGAATCAATGTGACCGTTATCAAATAATAAATAAGAGAGTGATATGGACAGTTCTAAAAATCAGGTTCCGAGCGTAATGGATGCAGTTTCCGAGCCGGTGCCAACTCGTGCGGGTAGTTTGGCTGAATCCGGGGAAACATATCTTGAAACTATCCTCATTATGAAGGAAAGAAGCAACGACGGACTTGTTCGTGCTGTAGATATTGCCAACGAGCTGAGGTTTAGCAAGCCCAGTGTCAGTCGCGGACTAGGTCAGCTTAAGGATAAAGGACTAATTACCATCGCCAAATCCGGAAATCTTGAGTTTACTCCCGAGGGCTTGCAACATGCTAAGAGCATCTTCCATCGTCATCAGATCCTGACTTTGTTTTTGCAGGACATAGCTAAGGTTCCGGCGGACGTGGCTCAGCGTGATGCATGTCGTATCGAGCACGTAATTTCAGATGAATCTATGGCTGGGATCGAAAATTTTCTAAAAAAGGACGGAGCTTTATAGGTAAGTCTAAAATTCAAAAGACTTTCATCTAATAAGGACAGGATCTTTTTTTTCGAGTTTCTGCACTTAGGGATGTCGATCACAAGCTGTGCCCCTTGCTTTAAGACAAGGGGCTGTTTTTTTTGCTATGTTTGCTTTTGATCGGCAAATTCACTCATTGTAATTTTTCGGTAAATTGGCTGGATTGAAAATAAAGATTTGTCTTTCATATACGGCCTTCTGGAAGAAAGAATCCAAGCGTTGAAAGCGGCCTCAAACTATAAGGCCCTGGTTCCCTGCATCTGCATTAATATTCTTAATTTCACGCTTTTTGAGAAAAAAGCCCATCCGTTTACTACAATTATCTTAGACGATCCTGAAACTCATGAGCGTTTTTTAAAGGATTTGAGCATGATCTATATAGAGCTGCCCAAATTTAAGAAAAAACCCAAGGCGGAAATGAGTAAGATTGAAAGGTGGATTGCCTTGCTAAATGATAAGGTAAGCTATGAAGAAAAAGAGGAATACGCTATGAACGATCAGGCCATGACCGATGTGCTTAAAGCCTATGATCAATTCTTCAGTGATCCGGCTGTAAGACATATGTATTTAAGACGCGAGATGGCGCGCATGGATTATGAGGTCGCTATGGAGAACAGAGAGGCCATAGGAGAGGAACGTGGACTAAAGCGGGGAATAAAAAAGACTCTTGAGCAATGTGCTTTAGCCTGCATAAAGGAAGGAATTCCCAAGGAAAAAGTCTTTAAGATGTTTAAGATGTCTGACCAAGAGATCTCAGACTTTTTGAATAAATACAAAGATCTATAAGCATACAACAGCTTCAAAAAGAAAATGTCGTGATGGATCATCCTTTTGATCCTCAACACAGTAAATTAGAAAAGGCCGGTAAAAAATTTCACCGCTGTCTTGGGGTGAAAAATTCAAATTACTTGGTGATGTAATAAAATGCATCGTATATACATTTTTATCGGTCATAGGAAGTGGCGGCTATGCCCACTTTTTATAAGTTCTGTCAACTCAAGCATTACTTGAAAATCGAGGTCAATCAGTCCTCAATTTTATCCAGAAAAGCGCCTGTTTTGGCATTCATTACCCTTACAAGATCCTTAGGATTTACTCCTACGCTTAGGCCGCGTCTACCTCCCGATACTAGGATCTCATCGTATTGCAGGGCATTTTCTGCAAGTAAAATCAGCGTACGTCTTTTTTGTCCGAAGGGACTTACCCCTCCGATCACATAGCCCGTGATCCTGGTTGCCTCTGCGGGATCTGTTACCTCCAGAGCCTTGAGTCCCATGATACGGGCGGCGTTTTTGAGCGAGATCATGGCATTTACCGGAGTGACGGCCGTTACATAAGTTTTATCATGCTTTAGCAATATGGTTTTAAATACGCGGTGCGGATCAATCCCCAGCTCCGCTGCCGCATGATGCCCGAAATCGTGATCTACCTTGCATTCGTATTCATACTCTTTAAAGGTAATTTTATTCTTTTTAAGAAAATTTTGAGCCGGTGTGATCATTTAATTACCTGATTTAAAAACAATTGATTCTTAAATATGCCATATTTTACGACGAAAAAAAACCGCGGAGGAAACCGCGGCTTTAATAAATATTTTTTAAACGTGCAGATTTATATGGGTTCCCAAGGATCCCTCTGTTGCCAAGGTGTCTGCTGCAGGGGTTGCCGCAACCGCATTGTTGGCACTTTGTGCAGTTGAGGCGGCGCCTGAAATCAAGGACAGGATCTGTTGCCCCTCCTGAGTTTGAGCGCGCTTAGTCATAGCCATTTGCATGGCTGCCATGGATTCGCCGTTTTCAATAGTATTAGCCATAAGATTACTCCTCTAACTGATCTTAATTAACGGCATAATAAATACATACTTTAGAGCTTTAAAAGCTTGAGTGCTTTTTCATAGCCTTCCTTCGGATCGGCAAACAAAATGGTATGCATGCCGCGGCTTTTTGCCGTTTCCAGATTACGGGCATTATCATCGATAAAAACGCTCTCCTCTGGATTTAGATGATAGCGCTCAAAAAGAGTTAGAAATATTCCTTTTTCCGGCTTGATCATCTTTTCCTCACCGGACACGACAATACCCTCGAGATCTGCAAAGAAAGGATAATTATTGAAGGCATACGGAAAGGTTTCTGCCGACCAATTTGTAAGACCGTAGGCGGTGTATTTGCCCGAGGCCTTAACCTTCTTTAAAAGCTCGACACCCTGAGGTACTATCCCGCCTATCATTTTGGTCCAACGGGTTTTCCACATGGCGATCTGATCCTTGTATTCCGGATGTTGCGCCGAAAGCTCGGCTATGCATTCGTCAAAGGATCTGCCCTTGTCCATCTGCGAATTCCACTCTCCGGTACAGATGTTGTTAAGAAAGTACTCCATTTCTTCCTTGTCCTTAAACACATCTTTATAAATGTACCTAGGGTTCCAATCCAAAAGTACCCCGCCGAAGTCGAAAACCACATTTTTAATAGCCAATTTCAAAACCTCTTACACCAACGAATGCAATTACAAAAGGTAATTCCAATTATTGAAAAAAAATTTTTCAAAATCTATGAAAGAAGTAAAAAAAACTTTGAAGAAGAAATTGCGCATTATTTATGCTCATTCACAGTAGGTTTTGAAATTATACGCAGTGTCTATTTAGTAAGGGGGGATGAAATCGGGGAAATACACACTTTGACAGTGTGTAATGGCACAGTGTTTGATACAATAAAGATTTAATATAGAATATTGCGGATTTAACCGATTTTAATTTGAGGTGAGTTATGCATAAATCTCTGAGAGTGGCAGTAGCAGCCTGCACCCTGGTGGCAGGGGCATATTCTCAGGCCTTCGCGGCCGATACCCTTCGTATTGGCACCGAGCCCACTTTTGCCCCTTTTGAATTTACCGACTCTTCGAACAAGATAGTCGGTTATGATGTGGACATAGTCAAGGCTCTGGGTAAGGAAGCCGGCTTTGAGGTTGAAATCGTCTCCATGCCGTTTGACGGGCTTATTCCGGCTCTCATGACCTCTCAGTTGGATGCGGTTGCAGCCGGCATGACTATTACCGAGGAGCGTGCCAAGAAGGTCGATTTCACCGTGCCTTATTACAATTCCGGTTTGTCCGCAGTGGTTTTGAAGAGCAACGCCGACAAATACAAAAAATTATCCGATCTCAGCAAATCGCGTATTTGCGGTCAGATCGGCAATACCGGCGTTGAATTTGCAAAGAAACTGTCGGGAAATGTCGCCGCCTTCAATACTCATTCCGAGGCTTTCATGGAGCTTAAGAGCAAGGGCTGCGAGGCGGTCATTACCGATCGTCCTGTAAACGAGTATTTCCTTGCCTCTCAGAAGGATGATACCTTTGCAGAGCTTAATGATTTTGCTGAATCTGCTCAGTTCGGCGTCGCCGTTAAGAAGGGCAATTCCGAATTGCTTTCAAAGCTTAACGATGCCATGCAAAAGATCCGTGACAACGGTACCTTCAAAGAAATCCACATGAAATGGTTCGGTACTCCCGAATAATTATTTAGATTAAGTGCGGACATGCTGAATGTGACATGCCCGCATTTTTATTTTTTCTGGCCTTATAAATATGTCATTTGATTTACAGCTGGTTTTAGATTCGCTTCCGCTTTTGGCAATGGGAGCGTTGGTTACCGTTGAAATCACCGCCGTGGCAGTGTCACTGGGTGTGATGATCGGTCTTTTCGTCGGTATCGCCGAGCTATCTCGTTACGGCTATCTTAGGATCCCTGCCAAGCTTTACGTCGATTTTATTCGCGGAACTCCTTTGCTGGTGCAGATCTTTATCATTTACTTTGCATTGCCGGTAATTATAGGAGCCCGTATCGAGCCCTTTGTTGCAGCGGTGGCCGCCTGCTCCATCAATTCAGGTGCGTATGTGGCCGAGATTTTCCGTTCCGGAATTCAATCCATTGATAAGGGCCAGACTGAAGCCGGTCGTTCCTTGGGTATGAGCTGGACTCAAACCATGGTTACCATCATCATTCCTCAGGCCTTCCGTCGTATCATCCCGCAATTGGGCAACGAATTCATTGCCATGCTCAAGGATTCATCCCTAGTTTCGGTTATAGGCTTTGAAGAATTGACCCGTAAGGGACAGCTCATTATCGCCTCAACCTACGGCTCTCTTGAGATTTGGTCTACGGTTGCGGTGATTTATCTCGTGATGACTCTTTCAATCAGTCGCTTCGTCTCATATTTGGAGAAGCGTTTTAACGGAAGCAAGAAGGTACGCTGATGTCTAAGGCAATTGATAACTCCGTGATGATCGAGCTTAAGGATTTGCACAAAAGCTTCGGCGACAATCAGATCCTAAAGGGTGTCGATCTTAAAGTTAACCGCTCCGAGGTCGTCGTGATCATAGGTCCCTCAGGATCCGGCAAAAGTACTTTGTTGCGCTGTGTGAATTATCTTGAAATTCCAACCTCCGGTACCGTTACCATCGATGGTGAAACCATAACTCCAGAGGTCAATATCAACACCATTCGTGCCGAGGTAGGCATGGTGTTCCAACATTTCAACCTCTTCCCGCACATGACTGTATTGCGCAACATTACCTTGGCTCAGGAAAAGGTGCGTAAGAAGAGCGCCGAGGAGTCCGAGAAGATCGCCATGGAGCTTTTGAATAAGGTGGGTTTGGCCGAGAAGGCTCATGCCTATCCCGATGAGCTTTCAGGCGGTCAGCAACAGCGTGTGGCCATTGCCCGTGCTCTTGCCATGCAACCTAAGATCATGCTCTTTGATGAGCCTACTTCAGCTCTCGATCCGGAAATGGTAAATGAGGTTCTCGACGTGATGAGAGATCTGGCCGAGTCCGGCATGACCATGATGTGCGTTACCCATGAGATGGGCTTTGCCCGCCAGGTGGCCGATCGCGTGCTCTTCGTGGATCAGGGGATCATACTCGAGGAAGGAACTCCCGAGGAGGTATTCTCGCATCCTAAGGAGAAGAGAACACAGGAATTCTTATCTAAGATCCTGTAAAAATCAGATCCCGCCAAGGTGCGGGATTTTTTTGTGCAAAAAATCCTAATATCACATTTCGTACATAAAAAATTTGAGCTGTGATATATTTGCTCAAGTTTAGTTTTAAATCAGCACAAGCTTAGTCTTAATGCGTTAACAAAAAGGTGAAATGAATGTTCTTTGACCGTATTGAAGCAGCTCCAGCAGATCCTATTTTGGGTATTTCCGAAGCTTTTAAGAAAGATCCGCGTACCGATAAAATTAATTTGAGCGTCGGCGTTTATAAAAACGAGCAGGGTGATACGGCGATCTTAAAATGCGTTAAGCAGGCTGAAAAGATCTTGCTTGAGAAGGAAACCACCAAATCCTATCTGCCCATAAGCGGGTTGCCTGAGTACGGACGTGCCGCACGTGAGCTTATTTTCGGCAAGGGACATGAGTATGTGGACGGAGGCAAGGCCGTAAGCGTACATTGCCCCGGCGGTACCGGTGCTTTGCGTATAGGCGCCGATTTTCTGCATCAGCAGAATGTGACAGCTACCGTTTGGATTTCAGATCCTACTTGGGCTAACCACTATCAGATTGCAACCTCAGCCGGTTTGAAGTTCGAGCGTTATCCTTACTATGATCGCGTTAATCACTCACTGGCCTTTGAGCGCATGATGGATACCCTGTCTCAGGCAAAGGAAGGGGATGCCGTTTTATTACATGCCTGCTGTCATAATCCTACCGGCATCGATCCTACTAAGGAGCAGTGGGAAACCATCGCTAAGTTCTTAGCTGAGAAAAAGCTTCTGCCCATGATTGATTTTGCCTATCAGGGCTTTGGTCATGGCATCGAGGAGGATGCTCAGGGTCTGCGCATCATTGCCTCGCACTGTAAGGAGCTGTTGATTGCCTCCTCCTTCTCCAAGAATTTCGGTCTTTATAATGAGCGCGTGGGCGTCTTAACCGTTGTGTGCAATGATGTCGAAAGCGCCGATAAGGTGTTCTCACAGCTTAAGATCGCCGTACGAACTGCCATTTCGAACCCTCCGGCTCACGGTGAAAAGATCGTTACTACCGTGCTCGGCGATCCTGCCCTAAGAGCACAGTGGGAGCAGGAGCTTGCCGAGATGCGTGATCGCATTTTGGAAATGCGCAAGCTGCTTGTTGAGAAGCTCAATGCCGCAGGTGCCGGTGATTATTCGTTCATAGCCGAGCAAAACGGTATGTTCTCCTTCTCCGGACTTGATAAGGATCAGGTGGAGCGCCTGAAGAAGGAATTCGGTATTTATATCGTAGGCTCGGGACGTATTTGCGTAGCCGGCATCAACCACGGCAATATCGATCGTTTGGTTGAGGCCTTGACGGCTTTAAACTGATTTTTTGAATTGATTTGAAAGAAGCTCCTCAAAAAAAGAGGGGCTTTTTTTGAGAAAATTAATCGTAGTTTCGTCAGGCTTGATCTTTATTGAGTCTCAGCTCTTCTTTTAAATCCAGAAAGTATTACTCCTTTCATTCCGTTATCTTGGCGAATTTAAAGCAGTTTATTCCTCGTATCTTCGTTTTACCTCATCGCAGCTATCACTTTAATTTTTTGATCTGGAATTGAAAAAACAATTGCTTTCAATATGTTTCATTGATTAAAGGCTTGACGTCGGATATGCTTTATTAGGTAAGCGTTCTTGGAAAATGCAGGCCCTAAAATGATAAAAGTAAAGCTCAATTTTTTTAAATATGCTGCTGTAGCTATAGTCGGATGGTATGTACTTTATCTTTTGGCGGTAGGATTGATTTCCTCCCCCTCAGGCGATCCCTATAAGCCTCAGGCTTTAACCTCCGAAAATACCGATGCCGACAGGGCCGCCGTGCTTGCCGAGGGTGTGGTTCATGCTTTGCAGGATACCCTCGATTCATCCTTCGGTTGGATAAATAATGATCTCTTTTTTGTGCCGCAGCTTCTTGATAATACGCCTGCCTATCAGCGCGGAGTAATCTATGCGACGCGTCCTGCCTCAGACATCATGGCCAAAACCGCAGCTCGCTTCGGCCGTACGGATACCATTGATAAGCGCCTTGCCGATGCAACCTCAAGATTTTTTACTTATTCAGAAAAGGTTTGGGGCTTTTGGTTCATTTACGATTGTGAGGGTAAATACAAGGCCGGCATACAAAATTGGCGCGCATGGGCCCAAAGCGTGGGATCAAATGCTAATAATGCCGGGGTCTACAATTTAAAATCGGATGACGTGTACGAGATCCTGAAATATTGTGCCAACATGATCGACTATGCCACGGGGATCCTAAACAATGTCAAGATGAGCCATTTCGATACCGATGACAATGTGTATTACACCAAGGGCATTTGCTCGGTCGTAGCCAATGTAATGCGATCCGTTTTGGCTGTTGACTCCTCTGTTGCCGAAAGAGGCGGACAGGAAAACGTGGAGGAGGCTTTGCGTCGTTTTAACTATATCGAGGATTTTAATCCTCTCTATGTGGTAGCAGGCGGTAGCGATCGCGGCGATGCTATGTTGCCAAATCATGTAGCCGCTCTGGCCCGTCATATCGATGTTGCAGGGCAGCGCATCAATGACATGATGGCGGCTATGGAAAAATAATGGAAAAGATTTGGCACTGGTTTGAATCGCTGGTGCCCCCTTTCCCGGCTGAGGAAAAGGGTGAGCCTCCTGACGGTTTTTTCCGTTTCATTCTTTTTTATACCGAGGGACTGTGGAAGTTCCTTATCATAATTGCCTTGCTCAATGCCATGCTGGCAGCGGGGGAGGCTCTCTTTTTTATGTGTATGGGGAATATAGTCGACTGGACCACAGATACTTCCCCCTCGATCTTTCTTGACACCTATGCCGGCAAGCTGGTGATCATGTTGCTCATAGCCGGTGTGTTTCTCCCCCTGGCTACTATATTTCACTCCTTACTCCTGCATCAAACTATTTCCGGAAACTATCCCATGCAGGTAAGATGGCGTACGCACCGTCACATGCTCGGCCAGTCGCTTTCTTTTTTTGCCGACGAGTTTGCAGGACGCGTAGCCAATAAGATCATGCAAACGGCCATGGCGGTCAGAACGTCGGTTTTAAAGCTCATTGACGTAGCCGTACATATGGCCGTCTACATCTGTATGATGCTGTGGATGCTGTCTTTGGCTGATTTTTATCTGGTACTTCCCTTAATTGCCTGGCTCATTCTATATGCCTTTTCCATCTATTTCTTTGTACCGCGTTTAAGACATGCTGCGGCGGCTCAATCCGACAAGAGATCGGACATGGTGGGGCGTATTGTTGACAGCTATGTCAATATTCCCACGGTCAAGCTGTTCGGGGGAAAGGGACGCGAGGCGCGTTATGCCCGCTCCTCCATGGAAAGTTTTCTAAAAAGTGAATATCGCGCCATGCGTCTTTTGACCATGTTCGACGTCAGCGTGCAGCTTATGAACTATACATTGATCATAGTGCTCACGGTTTTGTCGCTTATGCTGTGGACTACAGGCTATGTTTCCTCGGGCAGCATCGCCATTACCATTGCCATTGCCATTCGTGTAATCAATATGTCTCGGTGGATGATGTGGGAGGTTTCGGCAATCTTTGAAAACATAGGCATGGTATATGACGGTATGAAGACCCTGACCAAACCCGTTACTATTAAGGATCCTAAAAAGCCCTGCGTAGAAACTCCCAAGGGCGGGATCATAGAATTCTCCCACGTAGCCTTTGCTTATAAGGGAATAAAAAAGATCTATGAGGATCTTAATTTACGTATTAAGCCCGGAGAAAAGATCGGTATCGTCGGTCCCTCGGGGGCAGGTAAAACCACGCTGGTACATCTTTTATTGCGTTTTTATGATGTGACGTCGGGAACTATCACCTTAAACGGAGTGGATATACGAGAATTCAAGCAGGATGAATATCGCGATCTCTTTGCCATGGTTTCGCAGGATCCGGCCTTGATGCATCGTACTGTGGGGGAGAATATTTGCTACGGCTCAGAGCTTGACCATCATGAGATGGAAAAAGCAGCCGAACTTACCGATTCACTTTCATTCATTGAAAATCTTTCCGATTATCGCGGCGGTCACGGCTTTGATACCTTGGTAGGTGAGAGAGGAGTAAGACTCTCAGGCGGTCAGCGTCAGCGTATTGCGCTTGCAAGGGTGATCATGAAAAATGCTCCTTTCCTCATTTTGGATGAAGCAACCTCTGCTCTTGACTCCGAATGCGAAGCGGTGATCCAGGAAAATATGTCCAAGATCACAGAGGGGCGAACTGTCATTGCCATAGCTCATCGTCTGTCCACCCTTTCACTTATGGATAGGATCATAGTGGTAGACGGAGGTCGTATCGTGGAAAGCGGTACGCAGAAGGAATTGCTCTCCGATCCGAACTCCATGTTTTCAAGACTTTGGCATCGTCAGTCACAGGGCTTTTTGGGCAACTGAGGCAGTGCTTCTCTTCAAAAAAATTTTGAAAAATTGAGTCGTATAAAACGGCTTATCTAAGCCGGCTGTGAGAAATATCACAGCAATTTCTATCAAATTGGGGTAAAGAAAACGTAAAAAAATGTTGACAGTCACCAATAAGGGTCTATAATGCATCCTCGTTGTCGCGAGACAGCCTCTTAGCTGAACGGTAAGAGA
>ENA-ORVB01001067-ORVB01001067.1-human-gut-metagenome-genome-assembly--contig:-NODE-1067-length-20072-cov-3.88165_pt1 | contig 20072 bp, 21 predicted proteins | sample MGYA00242090_ERZ509231 | MGnify/ENA primary metagenome ERZ509231 (study PRJEB26280, sample SAMEA2338798) | human gut metagenome | biome: human gut; feature: human-associated habitat; material: faeces...
AATCAATGATTTTTTCATCAATTCAAGAGGTTTACACAAAATAATTTACACTACCCAATGACCAGTAACTTGGAAAATGTACTGCCAACAGTAGAAATTAAAGAGGACTTTGAAATTCCAAATTCAAGTTATATGCTGCTTCGTGGCAATTATGAAATTAATTCTGCGCTTTTTCATATTATTGCAGATGAAACAAAAAATCAAAAAGGACATATTCAGATACTGGCACAGCCGGAACATGCGTTAGGAAATCTGTTGGCAATGCGTGGAAATACTTCAAACGAAATAATAATTGACCATATTATCTGCCTGGATAACAAACCGGAGATTGCATATTCAAAATCAAATTATACGTTAGATTGTCTGAAACATATTCTTCCATTATATAATTACAATTATGATTATAACACCTGGTATTATTATGCAGACCTTGGTTCATTGGGAAGAAATTTCTCTGTATTTCCGTATATGATTTTAACTTCAAAATATGTATGTATGCTGTCGGATGATTTGCAGGACGGATATTTAAGTAATGACCCGGAACTGATTAAAATGATGAAAGAGCGTTTTGAAAAATACCGGAGACGGGCTCATCGGTTAGTGGAAAATGTGCAGGGTGAAATTGAACAGCAGTATATGATTATGGGAATGTTAATGGCAAATCCTTATCCGAAATATGCATTTCATATGTCTCCATGTATGATGGCAGTATTAGACAGAGAATTGATTGAAAAATATCTGGTGCCTCAGCTTCCACAAAGAGAAGAATTAGTTGAGGTATTATGTGAGTATATTTCAAATCTTCAAAAACAGGATATGACTTATGTCTGCTCAATGGAAGGAATTTTACAGTTCATTGAAACAGGAATCATCAGTGAATTTCCGAAAGAAATGTATCAGCTTCCGGATAAAGAAGACAGAATGGAGTTAGTGAAGCGACTTTTTGATGAAGAAAAAGCCGGAAAAGTACATATTTTGAAAAAAAACATTGGAGATTTAAAGGCAGAATTATATTTATGCATTACACCGGAAAGCGGATTGCTGCGATTTGCAGTTCCATCTAAGAATGTTTTAAAAGATATCTCCTTAGAAGAATCAGGTTTGGTTTCGGTGTTCTATGATTTCTGTGAAAATTTAAGCCCGGAATTATTTTATTCGGAAGAAGAAGCAAAGAGAATTATTTTCGGATAAATGTAGTTTTAAAATCAAGTACAGAAGAATTATGAGAGTACATATAATCAGAACAGAGTTTTTTGGAAGAAAAAGCCGGAAAGCTCTGTTTTTTGTTGTACAAAAGTAGAAAAACAGGTAAAATAAAAGAAAAATTGTCGAAAACAGGGGGAAATGATTTGAAAATTTGTATGAAATGCAAGAGAGCATTTGAAGACGAAAAGAAAGTTTGTGATTTTTGTGGGGAACCACTAATTGAAATCAGAGAAACGGATGGAGTAAAAAAAGAAAGAATAAAGAAAAATCCAATGGCATTTGCAGTAATAGGGATTGCAATCGCATTGGTGGCGGGACTTGGAATTGGTTCTCTGACAATGAAACAGCTTGTAACTGGAAAAAATGAAAAAAGTGCGGTGCAAGGTATTGAAACAGATGAGGAAAACGTGCTCGGAGAAGTAAAAAAAGAAAAAGGTGTTTCAATTGAAGATGAGGAAGAGGAAACGGACGAAGATGAAGTGCCGGAAATTAAGGTAGGGGAAACCTGGACTGTGGATGGTCTGTGGAAGGTTACGATTAATTCTGTGACGGAAACGGAGGAGAGACATACAGACACAAGTTATGATGGAGATAAAAATCCAGAAGCAGTTTATATTGTAGATTATACGTATGAAAATTTAGGATATAAAAGTGATTCTTCAGGATTAGGTATTGATTTAAGTGGAGTTTATAGCCAAATTGTAGATTCAGATAAAGAAATGGGGTATAGCTATCATGTTTATGTATTATCAAATCTTACTTCACCTGATTATGTACCAGTAGGAGCAAGAATGACCGCACAGGTAGCGATAGGAGTGAATCATAAGGGAACATTTTCTATTTTATATGAAGGGCGTGTAGAAGATAGAGAAAATTTGTATGATTCTAAAGTTTACAGAGCAAAGTTTATCTGTGAAGTAAAAGAGTAAGGAGCGCAGGAGTATATTTAAGAGGAAAGAGAGAAAGAAATATGGCATTAATGGAAAAGTACGATGCATTTATCAGCTATAGTCATGCAGAGGATAATGCAGAGATTGCGGAGGCACTTCATAAAAAACTGGAGCATTATCGGATTCCTTCTCAAATTCAAAAAATAACAGGAAAAAAGAAAATAGAACGTGTCTTTCGCGATAAGGAAGAACTGCCGCTTTCAGCAAACCTCACAGAAAATATTTACACAGCATTAGATAATTCGGAGTATCTGATTGTGCTCTGTTCACCGGAATCACGGGCATCTCAGTGGGTACAAAGAGAGATAGAATATTTTGCAGGGGTTCATGGAAAAGAGCGTATCTTTGCGGTATTAATAAAAGGAGAACCGGAAGATGTATTTCCTCCAGTTCTCTGCGAAAAGACAGAAATAAAAACAGATATCAATGGTCAAAATTACATAATTACAGAACCAGTTGAACCGCTTGCGGCAGATGTCAGAGGGTATTCAAAAAAAGAACGGTTAAAAAAATTAGATGCAGAATTCTTACGCTTGATAGCAGGAATCCTGCAGTGTCCTTATGATGAGTTAAAACAGCGGCATCAGGAATACCGAATGAAGATTGCAATTGCGGCAATGAGTGCAGTCATGTTTCTTGGAATCGCATTTGGTATGTATTCAGCATATCAAAGGAATCAGGTTAATACAGCATATCAGCAGTCGTTAATAAACCAAATGAAGAATCTGTCAGAAGAATCGGAACGATATCTGGACGGAGGTGACAGAATAAGTGCATTAAAGACGGCGCTTGAAGTTCAGCCAGAAGGACAGAGTAGTATTCATCCAATAGTACCAGAGCAGATTTATGCTTTAAATAAGGCTCTTTATACCTATCAACATTCAAGTAATTATATTTACAAACCTGAAAAAATGAAAACCATGGATGGAGCAGTAACAGAGGTAAATGGATTCAGTTCAGATGGAAGTTTATTTTTTGCGCTTGATTCCTTTGGTCAGGCTTATTTTTATGATACAGACACAGAAAAAGTGGTATGGAAAATAAATGCAGAAAAAGTTTTTGAAACGACAGGGGAAAATTTTATCTGGGGCAAATTTAACGGAAACCATTCGATCGTGATGGCAACAGAACATTACTTTGTGGCATTGGATGTAGAAAAACAATCCTGCGGAGCAATTGTGAAAACAAAAAAGAAGAATGAAAAAGACCAGCCAATGGATTTATATAAAAATAAAGTGGCAGTGTGTTATAAAACAAAAAAGGCAAATGCCCGATATGACAGTATCAGTCTGTTTATTTATGATATGGAGAAAGGGGAACTTTCGGAAACTTATGATTACCTTTCAGAAAAAGAGACAAACGATGTAGGAGAACTTAATCAAGTCAGTAAAATAGTTTATTCTGAAAAGGGAAATTATTTGGCAGTAGCGAAAAAAAGGCTTGGTCGGGAAGTTGATGAAGGGCAAAAATCGACAGTTTATATTTATGATACCCAAAATGGAAAAATAATACAAAAATTCAGTGAAAAAAATGTTTCAAAAATTTGTTTTATAGATGAAGAGGCTGTTGCAGTAATTGAATATGATTGGATAGACTATGATATGGAAGTACAGGAGAAAATCTATAGTCTTAAAGATGGAAAGGCTTTATGGCAAAGTGAAAAGATGAGAACTGCTGTGACAAGGGCAGAAGATACGCCAACAGCCGGGTGTGTTTATCTTGGAGAAGCATATATAGATTCTGGAACACTATATGGAATAGTCGGTTTTAGTTATGCAGGAAATTTGACCTTAGTAAAAAAAGGTTACTGGGAAATTGGATTTCAGAGAATGTTTGAAGCTGATGTTGTAAATATTCAAAGAATAGATGAATATAATTTTTTAATTGGACTTGATAATGGAATAGTTTATCGGTATATAAGTGGGACATGGGATAAAATTTTAACGGTGAATGCAAGTACGAATCAAGTATATTATAATGCAGAGACAGATAAAATTGTTCAGGCTAAGTCGCACGATTTGATATTTTCGAAGAAAATGTTCGATGAATCCATGAAAAAAGAAGGAACAGAACAACCAGAACTTGAAAATGATGTAACTAATAATGCGGGAGAGAAAGTAGTTGGAACAAAGCACAGTGCAGAAGTCGAAGGCGATTCAATCATTATAACAGACAGAAAAAATAAAGAAATTGTTTTGACAATTCCCATGTATCAAGCGGAAAATACGGTTTATGGATTCTTTAATAATGATGAACAATTTTTGGTATATAATGAGCAGTATGATGAAATTGTAGTATGGGATATTGAAACACGGAGCATATTAAAACAACAAGAACTGAATTTGGAATCTACAGGCAAAACAAAAATTATTATAGATGAAGAATTGCATTTTTTTGCATTAAGTCTTGGACAAGAATTTATTTCATTTACCGATGAAGGGGCACAGTGTAATGTATTAGATATTTTTTACTATGATGATGATTTTAATATTTATCGCTACGCAAGTATTCCGTATGGAGATGTTGATTTCAAAAAAAAGAAAATATATGTAAAAGATTTGGATAAATATTACTCGGTATCATTTTATAGTTATGAAGAACTCGTGAAAAGGGCAGAAAAAATTTTAAAAGAAAAATAAACCAATGGTAATCAATGGTGGCAGAGTTTTCTGGTTTGATGGAAAGCTCTGCTTTTTTGTTGTGGAATTTCAGCAAGGAGTTTCAAAATTTGAAAAATATGGAGAGGTTGAAATCGGGAGAAGATGGTTTAATAAAGATAGAAATTGAAAAGAAAAATCAAAAGAAAACGAGGGAGAATTATCATGAAAAAAAGAATTTTAACATTGGCGGTTTTAGCAATGGTATTTACAAGTGGATGTTCAAGTAACAGCGACATGAAAGCTCTTGAAGAAACCTGGATGGGAGAAGAAGGTGGTATTGTTTTTTATGAACCAATGGAAAAAAATGGGTTTTCTGGTTCAGCTACGATTATTGATGATGGAGATTCTAAAGATGGTGAATATGAGATAGATGATAAAGCGAAAAGATTAAATCTTAGTTATAGTGATGGATGGGGCACTCCGGTAACTGCGATGTATACTTACGATTTAAGTGGTAAAGAATTAGAACTTACATTAGTAAAATATAAAGATGTTACAGGTGAGTACAATGTGGATGATGGAGATACACAGGTTTTTGAGAAAGAATAAAAATAAAAAATATTTTGCCGACAAAACTCGACACATATTGTGAAGTAACAGGGAAAAAGCTAGAATTATTACAATAGACATAACTTTGAAGGGGGAAAGACAGAAAATATGGATAATTTTAACTACAATTATAACAATCAGGAAAATGCCGGAATGCAGAATAGTAATATGTATGGAGGGCAAGGAAGAATAAAATGCCCAACATGTGGTAGTACCAATTTACAGTATACAACAGAAAGTGAAACGAAAGTAGAGACTTCTGGCGGAGGATATTCTGGTTCAAAGGGATGTTTAGGTTTCCTGCTTTTAGGTCCATTTGGATTACTGTGTGGAAACTGTGGAAAGTCTCAGAAAACAACGGTCACAAACTTACATAAACATTTTTGGGTGTGTTCAGACTGTGGGTGTAAATTTCCATCGTTAGAAGACCTTCAAGTAGAAATACAGCGGAAAAGAGATGCTTTAAAATCAGTTCCGCAAATAATAATTGCAGGTGTTCTTTTGATTATTATGGGAATTGTGATAGATTTATCAGCGTTGACGTTTTTAGGGATATTTTTTTTAGTTTTAACAGTAGCGTTAATCCCATTGTTGAAAAATGAAATACAGAAAAAAGAAACAGAATATGCAGAATTTGAGAAGAAGATTAAAATGTAAAATTTTACTTTTACATAGATATCTTATGGTCGTAGGAAAATGGTCTGGATGTCATCAGATTCCAGAACGAAGTTTTAGCATAAAAGGAATGCAATTTCCAATATGTGCACGTTGCACGGGAATTGTCTTGGGATATATTATAGATGTTATCTTTCTTTTAATTCGGGTAAATATATCAGTCGAAGTTTGTGCAAGCTTTATTATGCTTATGTTTTTAGATTGGTTTGTTCAATACATTGAAATTCTACCATCAACCAATATACGGAGGTTTGTTACAGGTACCTTATGTGGCATAGGATATTTTCAAATTATAATAAAAATAGTTGGAGTGATTATTGACTTGATAGAATAGTTTTGAAACTTAGAATTTTAGAGGGAGCAGTAGAAGTATTTGTAACGTATGATGGAAAGAAAGAAAAATTTCAGAAAGCAGATACAGATAAAGATGGATACATTTCAGTACAGGAATATATTAAAATGATGGTTTCAAATTATGAAGAAACCATAAAAGAACTTGAGGCGATATAAAAATAGCAGAATGGGAGTTGGTTTAAATGAAAAAATCAAATAAAGCGTTAAGTATCATAATTTCAATTATTTATGCAGCTGTTGCTGTTGAATGGATTATTTCGATTGTATCACAATATCTGAAGATAAAAAGTGTTTTTTCACCTGCGGCAGAAATCTTATATTTTGTTCCGGCAGTGTTAATGTTAATTATTGCAGGTCTGGAAATTTATCGTTTGGTGAAAGGAAAATATAAAGTTCTTGATTCGGTATTATTTTTAATTTTACCATTTGTGATGTGTATCTCTGCATTTGTGCTTGCACCAGGTATTGTGGATAGCAATGGCGCATATCATGTCAGTATCATAAGCTCTGTGAGTCTGATGTATTTTGTAAAAGATTTAGTTGCAATTGTAGCAGGGCTTGTGGCTCTTGTACTGGCAGTGATTAAGAAGAAAACAGAAAAATAAAATAACTGTAAATACAGTAAATAGAGAAAGCAAAATAGGTATATGGAGAAGAAATTTTTCATATACCTATTTTGAATTTTGAGACAAATAAACTGACGACGATTATTGACACATATTGTAAAGGCAAAACAAAAAAATTTTTTGTTCAAGAGACTATGATAGCGTGATATAATAAAAATGAAAACAAGAGAAAAAACAGCTTAAACAAAGGAGTTCAAAATGGAGGAAAAGCAGGAACTTACCTTAGAAGAAAAAGAAGAAAAAGTCCGGGATTTTCGTCCGATAGATGATGCTTTTTTTGAAACACTGGCAGATGATATCGCATTTTGTCAGGAGATATTGAGAGTGATTTTAAATGATAAAAAGTTAATTGTAGAAGATGTAATTGTACAGAATAGTAAAAGAAATCTGTATGGACGTTCCGTAAGACTGGATGCACTTTGTACGCTTGGAGATGGAACAAAATGTAATATTGAAGTACAGCGTTCAAATAACGATAATCATTTAAAGCGAGTACGATTTAATGCGGCAAGTATATCGGTTGTGGATTCACAAAAGGGAGAACATTTTCGGAAGATGGAAGACTTATATGTGGTATATCTTTCGGAATTCGATGTATTTCATAAAGGATATACAAAGTATCATGTGGACAGTGTGATTCGGGAGACAGGAGAGATAGTAAAAGATGGTCTGGAGAGAATCTTTGTAAATACAGAAATTAAAGATGGAACAGAACTATCTGAACTGATGTCATGTTTTCTGGAAAAAGAAGTAGATAATCCGAAGTTCCCGGAGTTTTCCAAACGAATGAAATTTTTGAAACATGAAAAAGGAGGTTTGGACGCAGTGTGTGAAGTGATGGAAAGATATGAAGAGATTGCGGTAAGAAAAGCGAATATTAATGCTGTGAAAAATATGATACAATTTAACATTTCAAAAGATATGATTTTGACCAAATATTCGGAAGAAGAATACGAGCAGGCTGTGAAAGAGCTTGGCGAAGAGCAGTTGGAAAATAAATAAGAGTAGAAGAGAAATAAGTATAGAAAAAACAGTTTAAACAAAGAAGTTCGAAATGGAGGAAAAGCAGGAACTTACCTTAGAGGAAAAAGAAGAAAAAGTCCGGGATTTTCGTCCGATAGATGATGCTTTTTTTGAAACACTGGCAGATGATATCGCATTTTGTCAGGAGATATTGAGAGTGATTTTAAATGATAAAAAGTTAATTGTAGAAGATGTAATTGTACAGAATAGTAAAAGAAATCTGTATGGACGTTCCGTAAGACTGGATGCACTTTGTACGCTTGGAGATGGAACAAAATGTAATATTGAAGTACAGCGTTCAAATAACGATAATCATTTAAAGCGAGTACGATTTAATGCGGCAAGTATATCGGTTGTGGATTCACAAAAGGGAGAACATTTTCGGAAGATGGAAGACTTATATGTGGTATATCTTTCGGAATTCGATGTATTTCATAAAGGATATACAAAGTATCATGTGGACAGTGTGATTCGGGAGACAGGAGAGATAGTAAAAGATGGTCTGGAGAGAATCTTTGTAAATACAGAAATTAAAGATGGAACAGAACTATCTGAACTGATGTCATGTTTTCTGGAAAAAGAAGTAGATAATCCGAAGTTCCCGGAGTTTTCCAAACGAATGAAGTTTTTGAAACATGAAAAAGGAGGTTTGGATGCAGTGTGTGAAGTAATGGAAAGATATGAAGAGATTGCAGCGAAAAAAGCAGCAGAAAAAGCCACGAAAGAAGCATCAAGAAAGGCGAATATTAATGCAGTGAAAAATATGATACAATTTAACATTTCAAAAGATATGATTTTGACCAAATATCCGGAAGAAGAATACGAGCAGGCTGTGAAAGAACTTGCTGAGGAGCAGTTGGAAGGTAAATAAGTGTGAAAAGAGACAGAAGAAAGGCATGTGGAGAATCAAAACTTTGCATGTCTTTTTTATTGCAGTTTCAGAAAAGAGTTTCAAAATTAAAAAAATGTGAGGAAGATGAAACAAAAGAGAAATAGTTTAATGAAGATACAGACAAGAAAGAGCAAATCAATTATTTAGAAAGAATGAATGTGTCGAAATAAATAAAAACTGACACAAAAACTGACACATATTGTGAAAAAACACCAAAAAAGTTAAAATTATACTAGTTTAATATAAAAAATGTGCAAAGGAGAACGACATGAAAAAACAAAAGATTTGTAACCAAAAATGCTTTGGGGGGGCAAATAAAAAAGAAATTTAAAATTAAATAAGATTGCTCTTTCCTGTGATGACTTTGATAAGTCTGAAAATGCTTTTAACAAATAAAAAAGAAGAGGAGTGAAGTGGTATGGAAAAAACAGGAAAAGCGTTTAATCTTATTATGAAGATAATTTACATTGTTTTAGCAATTATATGGGGCTGCTGGGAGCTACTTTGTGTTGTGGCAGGATATAAGAGCACAGTTGGAACATTCGCAGTAGTTTTAATAATGGCTATTCTTGTGAGCGGAGTGCTTCGTTTATCAAAAAAGGCATATAAACTTATAGATGCAATGATTCTTGCAGGAGTGTCACTGGTATATTTGATATATGGTCTTGAAGGTGCAAATAAAGAGATAGCATCTTTAATGTTTGTTCCGGCATTAGTTACATTTTTAGCTTCAATTTTGATTGTTTTGACAGCTTATAAAAATAAAAGCATCGAGGAAAATACAAAATTAAGCACAGGATTAGATATGGTTCTTAAGGGGCTTTACATCATAGCAGCGGCTGTCTGGGTAATTGGAAGCATTTATATATTTTGCAGAATGAAACCAGAACTTAGACCGGCAGGAGTACAGATAATTATCTATTTTATTCCGTTATTAATAATGCTGGCAGTTATCGGACTCGGCTTCTATGGTCTGAAGAAAGAAAAAAGAAGTCTGCTCAATCCACTTGCCATTGTGGTTTTGCCATGGGCAGAAGCTCTCTTTGTTATTATCAATGGAAACGTCATTGGTGGTCTTGATAAAGGTAAAGTAATATCTAAGATACTTGCTGGATATTTTTTCCCGGGAATGGCACTGGGTTTAATAGGTGCAATAATTGTCTTACTTATGATAATTAGAAAAAAATACAGTAAATAAAAAGAATGAGCGTAGAAAGGGGCACCGGCGTGGTGTCTCTTTTGAATCGTTTACATCTGAAAGCTTAAGAAGGAGAAAAAAGCATGGGAAAATTTATGAAAAAAATGGTATTTGCACTTTTTGCTGCAATGCTTATCTTTGCAGTTGCACCTGCGACGGTTCAGGCAGCAGGCTGGAAGCAAAACAAGAATGGATATTGGTGGCAGGAGAATGATTATAGTTATCCAAAGAATCAGTGGAAAACCATTTATGGAAAACAGTATCATTTTAATTCAAAGGGCTATATGGATACCGACTGGACAAAAGTAGATGGAAAATGGTATTACTTTGGCGGGAAGAATGATGGCATTAAGAAAACTTACTGGCAGCAGGTAAGAGGAAAATATTACTGGCTTGGAAGCAATGGTGTGATGAGAACAGGCTGGCAGCAAGTGTATGGAAAATATTATTGGTTAGGCGGTTCAAATGACGGAGCAATGAAGACAGGCTGGCAGAAAGTAGGGGGGAAATATTATCTGTTAGGTAGTAATGGGGATATGAAGAGCGGTTGGCAGACTGTATATGGTAAGAAATATTATCTTGGCGGAGTAAACGATGGCTCAATGAAGACAGGATGGCAGAAAATAGGGGGATATGATTATTACTTTGGTGGAGTAAATGATGGAGCGTTAAAAACAAGCACTTGGGTGAATGGGTATTATGTAGATGAATCAGGAAAATGGACAGGGAAAGAAAGTTATAAATATTCTAAAGGAGAGTGTGTGTCAGAATTTGGTATATCGCATAATAAAGGAGAATATTCGTATTTAGGATTTTGGCATAGTTATGGAGAAAGTGCTTCATGTGAGGATTTTATATTTCGGTGGAAAGAGGGAAAATATGAATATTCTGTAAGAGGAGGCCGTTCCGGAGAGATGTTTACGCTTAAGTTTACTCCTACGAAAGTGGGAATGAAAATTCAGGTGAGACAGAATGATGGACAAGGTTATTCTTGGATAGAAAGCCATACGAGCAAGAATGCAATAAAAGGTAAGGATTTAATAAATGAGGAATATAAGAAACTTAATGGAAAAATAACAAGTGGAGTTGCATCTTATAGTCAGGCAGAACAGAATCCGCCAATTGTTCAATCAGCAAGTCCGTTCGAATCTGGAGAAATAGTAGGAGAAATACCATCTGGAGAAGAAAATCAAACTTCAGAAGAACAAATAGAAGAATCTGCGCAGAATTTTTCAGAGCAAGAAGATAAGAGTGAGACAGAGGAAGATTTAGAAGATTATGAAACAGAATCAGAGAATGAGCAGAAAGAAGAGATACAGAATGAGACTGATGAATCTGAAACAGTAGAAGAGGAGACTTCTGTTGACTAAAGATTTTAAATACAAAAAAAACGAGTTTCAAAAATGAAACAAATAAGAAGAGTTGAAACTGACGAGATATGATTTAATCAAAGTAGAAAGTGCATTACATAAAAGAGGAGGGAAAGTATATGTTCTGTGGAAATTGTGGAACACAAAATGATGACCATGCAGTTTTCTGCCAAAACTGTGGGGCGAGATTAGACGCTGGAGGGCAAAACCAGAATCAACAGTATCAACAAAATCAGCAGTGGCAGCAACAACCAGTGCAGCCGGATAGTTATAGCTATCAGAGTGAAAGTTCAGCACCAGTTGTAACGCCTAAAAAGAATATTGGAAAACTTAAGATTTTAATACCGGTTGTAGCAGTAGTAGCTGTTGTATTCTTACTTTTTAGTCTGCTTGGCGGAAGTGGTGGATATGAAAAACCGGTAGACAATTTTATCCAGGGAGCACTGGATAAAAATGCGAAAAAGCTTGTAAGTGCAATCCCACAAGCGTACATAAAAAACTCAGGAATGAGTAAGAAAGAGTTAATTAGTAAAATTCAGGAATCACTTGACGAAGCAGGGGATGTGTATTCTTTGTTTGGCGAGGATGTGGATATCAGCTATAAAATTATCGATGCAGAAGATATTGTAGGAGAAGATTTACAGGACATTAAAGACGACTGTAAAGAAAGTGGAGTAAAAGTATCAGCAGCAAAAGATGTTGATGTAAAAGCTACAGCAAAAATGGAATCGGGAACGGATTCAGAAACAACGACGATTCAGGTAATAAAAGTAGGTCGTAAATGGTATATCAATATAGAAGAACTTTCAGGATTGCTGTAGGAAGCAGTATAAAAGAAGACATGTGGAGAATCAAAACTCTGCATGTCTTTTTTGTGTGTTTGCGTCTTAATAGAAATAAAGTCTGACGATAAAGTTTGACACGTATTGTAAGAATATACCAAAAAAAGGTACAATTAAGACAATAAAATTGAAAAATAAAACAAAAAAGGAGAAGAAAGTGTATGAAGAAGTTTACCAAAAAAATGGCATTTGCATTTTTAATCGGCGTACTTGCATTTACAGTTGTGCCAGCGACAGTTCAGGCAGCAGGCTGGAAGCAGAACAAGAATGGATACTGGTGGCAGGAAAATGATTACAGTTATCCAAAGAATCAGTGGAAGACGATTTACGGAAAGCAGTATCATTTTAATTCCAGTGGATACATGGATACCGGTTGGAAAAAGATTGACGGAAAATGGTACTATCTTGGCAGTAAAAATGATGGAGCAAAGAAAACCTACTGGCAAAAAGTTTACGGAAAATATTATTGGCTTGGAAGAGATGGGGCGATGAGAACCGGCTGGCAGAGAGTCTATAATAAGAAGTATTATTATTTAGGCGGAACCAATGACGGAGCGATGAAAGCCGGTTGGCAGAAGATATCTGGAAAGTGGTACTGGCTTGGAAATGACGGTGATATGAAGAGTGGATGGCAGACTATCTATAAAAAGAAATATTACCTTGGCGGTGCGAATGATGGAGCGATGAAAACAGGTTGGCAGAAAATAGGGGGATATGATTATTACTTTGGAAGAACTGGAGAATCAAATGAGGGTGTGTTAAGAACTAGTACGTGGGTTGGAAATTATTATGTGGATGAGTATGGGAGATGGGATAAATCAAAAAGTATAGTGGACATAAAAAATTATTTGACTAACTATAAAAATTTAGTAAATCAATTAGAAATGAAACCTACGAATTCATGGCAATTTAATGGTTCTGATTCTTATGTAAAGGATGGATTTTATTTAGAATGGTATAAAAGCTCTTCATTTGAAATGTTTAGTATGAAAAATGAAAGTTCTGCTTATGTAAAATTAAATGGAATTAGTATAGGAGATAATGAAAGTTTTGCTGATGCAGCAATGAAAAATGCAGGTTGGGAAAATAAATTTGAATGGGATGGAGAAAATAGGTACACAAAAAATATAAATGGAAATTTGCATATAGTGGAAATTTACATTAATGATTCTGGACGAGTAAGTGGATGGTACTTAAATAATTGGCCACAAGGTGATGATTGGCTTTCAATAGAGCAAAATGAAAATCCGATAATTACTTCAAGTGAAGAAAAGAGTGAAAGTTTTGAATCAGAAGAAGAGAATGAAAAGTTTTCGCAAGAAGAACAAAATTCGGAAAATTTAGTTGAAGATAAAGCACAGGAAAACACCGAAAGAGATATTATAAGCAACATAGAGGAATAAAAAAGTTGAGTAAAAAAACAAGTTTTTCCTCTGAAAACTTTTACATTTTCAAAAGATGATTTCAACCTATCATTAAGCCTATAATGTTGAAACTACATCAGTATGGTTTAATAGAGACAGAAAGACAAAGGAGGATAAATGGTATGACGAAATCAGAGAAAGCGATGAGTGTATTAACTGGATTTTTATATGTGTTACTTGCAGGGGGATGGATTTTTTCGGGAATTCATTATAAGAGTTTTGCAATCATGCTTATGGAATCTTCAAAGATTGGAATCGTATATTATGTACTTCCACCGATTGCAATCTTTCTTCTTGCAGGTAGTAGTTTATGTGAATTGGTAAAAAATAAGAGTACAGCGATGAATGCTATTTTAAGCATTATTTTATCGCTGGCTATTTTCGGAACAGGAATGTACAGCTATTCGAGATTAGAGTATGGAACAAAGGATTATGTATTGTATACGGCAAGTGCATACTTGATTGTTTCGGCAATTACGATTAGTGTATCCTCTATTTTAGTGATACTGAACTCAGCGAAAAAGAGGATGAAATCTGAATAGAATAAAAGAAGAGCAAAAAAGGCATATGGAAATACTTTCCCTGTGTCTTTTTTGAGAATAAAAGAGCAAAAATTCAGAAAAAGAATATACAGAAAAAAAGATTTGGTTTAGAATATAAGAAAAAAGAATGGGAGTGATAAAAATGGCGTTTTGGGATAATTTTGAAAAAAAAGCAACGGATGCAACCGCAAATGTGATGTCGAAAGTAAAAGGAGTTTCTGACATCACAAGATTAAATTCTATGGTTACAGAAGAAGAAAATCGGATTAAAGATATTTATTTTAAAATCGGTCAGACTTATGTGAAATTACATGGGCAAGACAATGACCCTGGATTTTCAGGTTTGTTAAATGCTTTAAAAGCTTCTCAGTTAAAGATTGAAAAATACAAACAGGAAATTATGGATATTAAGGGTGTTCAGAAGTGCGAGAGATGTGGAGCAGAAGTACAGAATGGAGCTTCATTTTGCATGAGTTGCGGAGCACCGATACCGAAGGTTCAGCCTCAGCCAATGAATACAGGAAGAATTTGTAAAAAATGTGGAGCACAAGTAGCGCCAACTGCTCGTTTTTGCACAAGTTGTGGAACTCCTTATGTGGAGGAAAAACCAATGGATATGCCAATGCCATCACAAGTTTCTTCTACTCCAATCGGGTCGACACAGCCACAGGGAGATTCCGTGCCGTTTACAGCTATGCAGCCGCAAGTAGATTCAACTCCATTTACAGCTGCACAGCCACAGACAGAGGAAACTAAAAAATCAAAAGTTTGCACCAACTGCGGAGCACAATTACAGGAGGGAATCGCATTTTGCACGAACTGTGGAATGCCTGTAAAAGAGGAAATGGCGAAATCGGTTTCATTAGAAAAACCAGAGATTCAACCGGAAGAAGTTTATGCTCAGCCAGTCCAAACTACTAAGCCGGTCTCACCGGTTCAGCCGGAGCCAATTCAAGAAGAGGCGAAAAATCCAGCGAAAAACGTTTGCCCGAATTGTGGAGCGATACTTGCAGATAATGTCCGGTTCTGCGTTCAGTGCGGAACAGAAGTAAAACAACCGGAGACGAATCAGGAAGAACCGACAATGAGGGTGACTCCGGTTACATTTGCAAAACCAGAAGAACCAAAAAGATCAAAGTTTTGTATAGGATGCGGAGCACCGTTAGATGCGGATTCTGTTTTCTGCACAGAATGTGGAAAAAGAGTGGAATAAAGATAATGTGAGAAACAGGCATGTGGAAAAAATTTTTTTACATGCCTGTTTTTTAAGAAAATAAGCTGACGACGACTTTTGACACATATTGTAAAGTCTCATTGAAAAAGTGTAAAATTAGAACAATAAGATACAAAAAAGAAAGAGAAAAAGAAATTTAGAAGGAGAATGGATGCGTATGAAAAGAATCGTCAGAAAACTAGCGACAGCAATCCTTGCGGGGGTACTTGCATTTTCAATGGTGCCGGCAACGGTTCAGGCTGCAGGCTGGAAACAGAACAAAAATGGATATTGGTGGCAGGAAAATGATTACAGCTATCCAAAAAATCAGTGGAAAACCATTTATGGAAAACAGTATCATTTCAATTCCGGTGGATATATGGATACGGATTGGACGAAAGTAGATGGGAAATGGTACTATCTTGGCGGAAAAAACGATGGCGCAAAGAAAACTTACTGGTATAAGGTAAGAGGAAAATATTACTGGCTTGGAAGCAATGGAGTCATGAGAACCGGCTGGCAGAAAGTCTACAATAAGAAGTATTATTATTTAGGCGGAGCAAATGACGGTGCGATGAAAACCGGCTGGCAAAAAATCGGCAGATACTGGTACTGGCTTGGAAACGATGGAGATATGAAGAGCGGCTGGCAGACCATCTATAAAAAGAAATATTATCTTGGTGAGCCGGATGATGGAGCGATGAAGACCGGATGGCAGCAGATTGGAGGATACTGGTACTACTTTGGAAAGAGTGGAGAATCCAATGAAGGTGTGTTAAGAACGAATACTTGGGTTGGAAATTATTATGTGGATGGAAATGGACGATGGGATACATCGAAGACGAAGAAGATAGAACTGGAATCATATTTGAATAATTTTGATAGAATGGTTTCAGCGATTGGTGGAAAACTACAACGTCAGACGGGTGACTATGAAAAATACGCAATTGGAAATGAGATACAATGTGGTAGATATCCAAATAGTTCTGTAGTAGATTATGTAATAATGAGTTCTTCAAAATATAGTATTTGTGGAACTTATATCGGACAAAGCTCAACAGATTCGAATAATGCTTTAACGAAAAGAGGATGGATATTAGATAGCAAAAATTCTTATGACACTATTTATACGAAAGATAATATGGAAATAAGAATAAGCACAAATTATATTACGTTTGAGAGAAAATACTATGATTCAAATGGAAATTGGACATTAGGTCCACAAAGTTTAGAGCTGAATGAAAGTCAGCCAGTGGTTCAAGAGGTGAAGCCAGACAATGCACAGCAAGTAACAGAGAATTTAGAAGCGGATGCTCAGGTAGTTTCTGATACAAAAGACAATAAAGATGAGGCAACAAAAACACCGGAAGAAAACATAGATGAAACAGAATCAACGGAAAACGAAGATACAGATGTAGATTCAGAAGAAATCATTGAAGAAACTGAAGAAGTAGAAGAATAAAAGAAAAGGTAAGAACCTGTGGTGTGACATCCGCAGGTTCTTACCTTTTAATAAATGAGAAAAATAAAAAACTTTATATTATGCAGCAAATGTATTTTGTTTATGCCACATTTTGGAGTAAAGAGTTGACTTGGTTGATAACTCTTTGTGAGTTCCGTTTTCAATAACTTTTCCATGGTCAAGAACAAGTATATGATTGGCTTCTTTTATTGTGCTTAATCTATGAGCAATGCTAATAACTATGAGATTTGGAAAATATTTTTTTAAGCTACTCTGAATAGAAGATTCGGCAATACTGTCTAAAGCAGAGGTAGCTTCATCCATAATTAATAGATTAGGATTTCTAAGTAAGGCTCTTGCAATTGCTAAACGTTGACGTTGACCGCCGGAAAGATTGGAACCATTTTCTTCTAATACAGAATATATGCCAAAAGGTTGTTCTTTTACAAAATCGCATTTACAAATATTAAGTATCTGTTCAATTTTTTCGTCAGAAGGAAGTTTATCTTCAGAAATGCCAAGAAGTAAATTGTTTTTTATGGTATCAGAGAAAAGATAAACGGTCTGAGGAACATAGGCTATTTGCCTGCGTAAAGAATCGATAGAGTATTCTTCAATAGAGTGATTGTTAATTTTAATTTTTCCAGCTTCACAATGATATAATCCTAAAAGAAGTTTGCTGATTGTACTTTTTCCTGAACCAGATTCACCGACAAGTGCGACTTCTTCTCCTCTTTTTGCAGAAAAATTGATATTATTTAAAACAGTTTCTCTATTTCCATATCTGAAACATACATTATTAAATTCAATTTTTTGAATGTCATTATCAAGTTCAAGAGTGCCACTTTCCTCTACTTTTGAATCCAGAATATCGTTTAAACGGTCTGCCGATACTAAAGCGGCTTGAATCTGTGATTGAAGACCTAGAATACTTTCAATTGGTGATAAAAAATAAGTTAAAAGTGTATAAAAAGTAATTAATTCACCGAGGGTCATTTGTTTTGTTATGACTAGGAGGGCACCGCACCAAAGAATTGCTAAAGTTCCGATAGATGTAATTAAATCAGTGAGGCTTTCTTTGGAAAGCTGTAACATAGAACCTTTTATATTACTTTTGATAAATTGGGTAAAAAGATGTTTTGTTTTATCTTTGGTAGCTATTTCAGCTTGACATATCTTGAGTGTTTCAGCGCCATCAATAGATTCTTTTAAATAAGAGGTTAACTGACTGTTATTTTCCATCATTTTTCGATTGAATTTTTCGAGCGGTTTTATAAAACAAATACTAATCATCAGATATGCAGAGAAAATAACAAAGGATATAACAAAAAGAGTAGGAGACTCTTTGTACAGAATGAAGCCACATCCGATAGTTAATAAAGAATCAATTAAAAGTGTCAAAGTTGCGCTTGAGAGTGCTTCTGTTACTTTGGATGCATCTTCATATCGTGATAAGATTTCTCCTGTTTTATGTGTATCAAAGAAACGCATTGGAAGCTCGGTTAGGTGCTCAGCACAACCAAGAACTAATGAAAGATTCATTCTCTGAGACATTGTACAAAGCAAGCGACCTCGAATCAGTTCTGAAATAAATCTACACACATAAAGAATTGCAAGTCCGGTTAAAATGATTGCAAAGTCATCAATAGCACTATCTGAAATATTATGGAGAACATTATCAATCAAGTACTGAAAAAAGAAAGCACCAGCCATTCCAATTACTGTTACAATTAATGAGAGAAAACTGATAGTCAATAACAGACATTTTTGGTCAGAAATTAATTTTGTAAAACGATGTAAAGAACCTTTTGTACGATTTTCAGATATAAAACACTTTGACTTCTCAAATAGAATGATTTGCCCGAGAAATTGTTCAGAAAAGCGTTCAAAAGAATAAGATTTACGACCATCTCCTGGGTCACAAATATGTAATGTTGTGCCATCTAGGTGTTCTACAACAACAAAATGCTCAAAACCATAATTATTTACAATACGAATGACACATGGAAGAGAAGAGTTTTCTTTAAGTACCTCAAAAACATCTTCTACATTTCCCTGATAGGCAGTTGCGATGAGACCAAAGTGCTCGGCTCCTTTTTGAAGACCATAGATAGAAGCTCCGTACATATCTACTTGAACTGCTTCTCTTGCTGAGACAAGAGAAACACGTTTACCATAATAGGCCAAGAGCATACATAGTGATGCGGCGGCACAGTCTTTCTCATCATGTTGTTTGATTAAGGGTACTTTTGATTTCATATCTTCTCCTCCATGAGCAAGTATTTTTAGCTAAATTTGTTATTACATAGAATTTATAGATACCCTGACCAAATTTAGAATTCAGAACTTGGTCAGGGTAATGAAACTAGAGTTATCTAAATTGGAGTTTGATTGCAGCTTTAATCATTGAAATTGGAAGATTGAAGAGTCCACGTCTGTAAGCACATTTGATAGCATGACCATAAGTAGACCAGTAGCTACGGTTACTGTAATCATTCCAAGGGCAACTATAAACTTTGTAACCAGCGTTAAACTGACGAGCTTCGTTTTCTGATAATGATGTTAATTTCTTCATAATAAAAATCTCCTTTTTAAATAATATAATTTTTGAATGTTTTAAGTAACATATGTGTCCTAATTGAGTGAAGGTTTAATTAAGTATTTTGATTGCTTGAATAAATAGGTAAATTAGTATACTTTAGTTGGTTTAAAGAGAATTTTGAAAAATAGTCTGATTGAACATCCGATTGCGCCTCCCCCATTTGTTTTGGATGCCTCTTCTTTTGTCATAAGTTTAAGATTTTTCATTTCATTTCCTCCTGTTTGATGTTTTACTTGTATCTCTTTTGTGATGTTATTGTCTCATGGCGAATAAGTTTCAACATCATAAGATTGAAATATAAATGAAATTATATTTTGAAATTAATGAAATTGATAAAAAACTAAGAAGATATTCATAAAAAAGAATCTAACAACACCTCAAAAGGCTGAAAAATAAGCTGACGACGACTTTTGACACATATTGTAAAGCCTCATTGAAAAAGTGTAAAATTAGAACAATAAGATACAAAAAAGAAAGAGAAAAA
>ENA-ORVB01001077-ORVB01001077.1-human-gut-metagenome-genome-assembly--contig:-NODE-1077-length-19903-cov-3.68863_pt1 | contig 19903 bp, 18 predicted proteins | sample MGYA00242090_ERZ509231 | MGnify/ENA primary metagenome ERZ509231 (study PRJEB26280, sample SAMEA2338798) | human gut metagenome | biome: human gut; feature: human-associated habitat; material: faeces...
ATTGCAGGCGATCACAATTGCCTTGACCTGCTGCTCCATAAGAAAATGAATGATCTGTCTGGAATACCGGATAATATTCTCTCTGGACTTTCCTCCATAGGGTACTCTGGCTGTATCTCCAAAATATACGATTTTTTCTGACGGCAGATTCCGCATGATCTCACGGGCCACTGTCAGCCCGCCCACTCCGGAATCAAATACACCTATGGGCGCGTCTCTGTCTGGCTTCATAAATATAAGTCTCCGTTTCTGCTCTGGTAGGACTGCGGAGCTTTTCCGCAGTCTCTGGTTTTTATATCATATCACCATTCCAGCACTTCCGCAAGCCAGAAGGAAATCTTTCGGGGGCTGTCTCCGCTTCCCTCCGAAAAGCAAAATTCCGGATACATGGTTCCCCACCATGCAGATGCAGCCGGATACTGTGGCAGCCTGAATCCTCCTGCCACCAGAATCAGCCATTGCAGCAAGTATTGAAACCGTCAGACGGTTTTTTCTGTCTCTTAACCATTCCATTAGTCTGTACCTCCAAAATTGTTCCTGTCCACACCATTATCATCTGTGAACCTCTGACCAGAATTCACTATTCAGAGTATAGACAATTTACGGCTTTCTATTCCGGTAAGATACCTGTTTTTAAAGGTTCTCAGCTCTTTTCCAGATATACCTGCAATTCTCCGTTTTCCATAATGATACGTGGAATTTCCACAAGAGCGCCGCTCTCATACCACTGATGATAAGCCTGCCTTAATGTCACCCCGTCTTTCTGCTGGGACGGCAGACGGTTTTCCAGAAGCCCGGTAAGATATTCTCCCGCAGAGGTTCCTCCGCTTTCCCGTGATAGCACTGCTTCCGGGTCTTCTGTCCGGAAAATATAAACATTTTCACCAACAAAGGGCTCTTCCTTAAGATATTCCATAAATATTTTCCAGCCTTCCCCTTCCAGAAGTCTGTCTCCCATAATAATCACCTGCAGATGGCTCATATCCAGATATTTTTCCTGAGAGCGGTCATAGATCCTTTCTATTTCATAAAAATCACTTCCTGTTATAGAAAGCACAGCCTCACTTCCTGACTCCTCCTGTTTCTCCTGCCCGGTATCCTGAGGAAGATCCGGCATTCCATAAATAAGAGAAAACTCTGATTCTTCACTGTTTACTCCCAGTGCAAGAGGATACATTCTTTTTTCCGGCTCTATGGCTGCACATCCGCTGAAAAACACCACGAAGCAGAGGCCGGCTGCCAGCGCTACTTTTTTCTGTCGCCTGCGTTTTCCTCTCAGCGCCATAAACACCTGGATCAGAAGCAGACCGGGAACAAAGATGCGGCTCAGATAAAAGTCAAAGATTTGCCGGATTCCCGTCCCCTGAAATTTTATCAGGGACAGCCCGAAGATCACTGCAGGCAGCCACAGTTTCCCGCTTCCCATACGGGTCCGGTCGAGGATCCTGTGTCCGTAATGGAACAGACTGCCCAGGGCAAACAGAAGACTGTATAAAAGAAATCCCATCCACAGTACATCAAATCTTGCCAGTACATTTCCCGGAAGATCTGCCCCTGCCAGAAGGGGAAGAACCGGATATGCTTCATTTCTGAATCTCTGCCATCCAAGCACTGACGGGATCAGTACAAGCATTCCCATCAGGATCCCTCCCAGAGTAACAATTCCGAGGACCACAGGCTTTCCTGCAGTTCCTCTTTTTTCTACATCCTTCAAAAGAAAGGGCAGAAGCCCGATTCCGGAAAATGCTGCAAGGATTCCATAACAGCTTTTTAAAACCTCTTTTCCCTGCAGAACAGAAGCTTCTGTCATTTCTGTAAAATATTCCGGCGTGATCTGCCACAGACAGAGAACCATCATCAGTAAAACTCCGCCCAGAAGAAGTCCGCCTGACACCTCTGCCATTCTTCCTCTTCTCTGCATACCTTTATGGGTTCCAAAGCTGCAGACCGCTGCCTCCAGAAAAGAAATCACAATTCCCGGAATACCGGTGATCAGAACAGCCGGAACCAGCTCATCCATCAAATCCAGAAGATATGCGCCTGTCAGCGCCACATAGCTCAGAAAAAACACTCCTATGATCCTGCCGCCTGCGGCTCCAAAGGTTTTAATCGGATCCGTGTACCAGGGCGTCAGTCTTCTCAGAAAAAAGCTGTAGATCACCAGAAGCACCAGAGCAGCCGCCACTCCCACAATCCCTGATATCCCTGTGACGCGGTTTTCTCCGGGAAGACACAGAAGAAAAGGCGCCAGAAACGCCAGAACCATCTGCCGGTACAGCTGTCGGTGCGAAATTCTGTTATTTTCTGCAAATTTCATGATTTTTCCCTCCTTTTCAGCCTCAGACTCTGTTCCTGTCTGGCATAAAGAGGGCGGATCCGGCGCTTACGGAAGGGAAGCCTCAGAATCCCATCCCCAACATCCTTTATGGGAGATTTTTTTACAAAAGGCAGAAGATAGGGAATTCCAAAGCTTAACAGTCCTGACAGATGAGCTGCCGTCAGGTAGATTCCCAGCACAATGCCAAAGATCCCCAGATATCCTCCCAGAAACAGAAAAACATATTTCAGAAGCCGGAAAGCAGAGGCAAACTCCTCATTTGGAATCACCATTCCCCCCAGGGCCGTAAGGGCTACGATCATCACAACAATCGGACTTACCAGATTTGCGCTGACAGCCGCCTGTCCGATGATCAGACCTCCTACGATTCCAATGGCATTTCCCAGAGAACCGGGAACGCGGACGCCTGCCTCCCTTATAAGTTCAAAGGACAGTTCCAGAAACACAAGCTCCACAACACTTGAAAAGGGCACTCCCTCCCTGGCCTCTGCAAAAGACAGTAAAAGGTTTGTGGGAAGAATCTGAGTGTGAAACCGTATCACTGCCAGATAAAGCCCGGGAAGAAGCACCGCAGTCATCAGCGCCAGATAGCGCAGAATCCTTAAAAACGACGCCATTTCAAAGTGGTGATACCAGTCCTCGCTGCTTTCCATAAATCCGTTAAAGGAGCTTGGAAGAATCAGGGCATAAGGCGTATTGTCACAGATCACTACGACTTTTCCGTTAAGAAGCTCCTGAGCCGCCCGGTCCGGCCGTTCTGTTGTCTGATACTGAGGAAAGGGCGAATACCAGGCTTCCTCGGTAAGCTGCTCCAGCATTCCGCTGTCCAGGATCCCATCAATCTCAAATTCCTCCAGACGGTCTTTGATGGCCTGCAGAAGCTCCTGGTGAACAAGATCTTCAATATAAAGAAGCTGGAGCACAGTATTGGAACGGACTCCGATGCTCATTTCCTCTACTTTCATTCTTGTATCCCGAAGCCGTTTCCTCACAAGGGCGGAGTTTGTTTTTACAGAATCGGAAAATCCTTCTCTGGAACCCCGGAGAACCTTTTCTGTTTCTGCTCCCGACACTCCCATATTGGGATAACCCTTGCTGGAAATTTTCATGGCGCGGTCATAGCCCTCCATAAAAAAGACAGCGTTTCCTGCAAGCAGGGCAGCAAAAGCGTCCTCCATGTACTCGAATTTTTTTACATCTGCAATTCCCAGACTGTTATTTCTCATAAACTCCTGGATCTGTTCCGGTGAGCTTTCCCAGAAATGGTTAATCATTTTTCCAATAGCCGAATCATCCAGCATCATATTGGAAACCGCTACCTCAATATATACCATCAGACAGTCTGTTTTTCCCATAGTTCCAATACGCATGGGGCGGATCAAAATATCCGCGCAGTTTTTACAGCGCTCTCTTATATATGCTTCATTGTCCTTCAGCCTGGAAGAAATTTTTGTTTTTCCCATATACAACTCCTGCTACATCGTCTGCAAAAAAGAGGACACTTCCTCTTCCAACTCTCTAAATCATGGTAAATAAAAAGAGAGATACCATTTGTACCTCTCTTAGAATAACCACATTTTTCAGTTTTATTTACGATCGGATGCCTTTTCCCTGATTTCCGTCTCCTCCCGGATAGAGCATACAATGGCCTCTCTCTGATTTTCTATATGGCGGAAAGAGATCTCCTGGGCTTTTTTTACATCTCTTGCCCGTATCGCCTCATAAAGCTCCTTGTGTTCCTTAACCAGAAGATTCCTTGTCTCTTCATCCTTCAGATACTCTACACGATATCTGTAAATCTGCTCCCGGAGATTGTTCAGCACCTGGTTCAGACGGCGGTTGTCTGAAGACTGGTAGATCACCTCATGAAAGGCCACGTCTGCCTCTGCAAGCTTTACCAGATTTCCCTCAGCCATTGTTTTTTCAAACTCCTCCGCGGCATCCCACAGCTGGGCTAACTGCTCTTCCGTCATACGGGCGCAGGCTTTTTCTATGGAAAGATTTTCAAGGGCAATGCGAACCTCCAGAACATCATTGAGATCCTTTTCTGTAATATTTGCAACCTGAGCGCCTCTTCTGGGGATCATCACCACAAGGCCTTCCAGTTCCAGCTTCCGCATGGCTTCACGGACCGGAGTTCTGCTGACTCCCAGACGGTCTGCCAGAGCGATCTCCATCAGTCTTTCTCCCGGCTTCAGCTCTCCCTTGAGAATTGCCTTGCGCAAAGTATTAAATACAACGTCTCTCAACGGCAGATACTCATTCATATCAACAGAAAAATCATTCATCCTTTGTATTTCCTCCTTATCACTGATGTCTCCGGAATATCTGAATTGCGCGCTTACTCAGAACGGTTATAGATCCGTGAAGCAAAAACTGTTTTTGCCAGACCGCTCTTTTTCAGAGCCTCTGATGCGGCAAACATTTTTTCTCTGTCCTCAAAAATACCAAATACAGTAGGGCCGCTTCCGCTCATCATTGCCTTCAGCGCTCCTCTTTCTTCCATAAATTTCTCAATCTCGCTGATCACCGGATATTTTTCCATAATTCCCGGCTCAAATACATTCTCCATTTTTTCTGTTATGGAGCGCAGATCCTGGTTTCGGATAGCCGCGATCATTCCGTCAATATCCGGCCGTCTCTGAATGGCGTCCAGCCTCAGATTTTCATATGCTGTTTTTGTGGAAACATTGATGCCCGGTTTTCCGATCAGCACATAGCACTCCGGCATTGGCGGCAGAGGCGTTAATTTTTCACCGATCCCCTCTGCCAGGGCAGTGCCTCTCATCACACAGTAAGGTACGTCTGCCCCTACCTGAACAGCCCTTTTCATAAGCTCCTCCTGGCTGAGACCCAGACGGAACAGACGGTTCACTCCCACAAAGGCTGCGGCTGCATCCGAACTTCCTCCTGCCATTCCTGCTGCTACGGGAATGGATTTGGTAAGCTTCATGGAAATCCCCTCTTCCACATGAAATTCATCCATAAGAATCTTTGCAGCCTTATAGACAAGATTTCTCTCGTCTGACGGAACATAGGGCAGGTTGGAGCGCAGGGAAATTCCCGGTGCCTGTTTTTTCCTGATCTCCAGAGTATCATACATACGCACAGTCTGCATGATCATGCGCACCTCATGATATCCGTCCTCCCTTTTGCGGATCACATCAAGTCCAAGATTGATTTTTGCCATTGCCCTAAGACGCATAAGCCATTCCTCTGTCCTTTCGTACTTTATCTTTTATACTTTTTATTATGCACTGCCGTAAAATCTGTGGACAGTAGCGTTTTTTTCTGTACTTTGTATACAATTCTTTGCAAATATTTTATATGATTTTTACAGGAATTTCAATAGTCATTGTTCCACTTTTTTTATAAGGAGCAGAGGCTGCCCCACAGAGATCTCTCCGTCCTTCAGTTCATTGACTGTACTGATCTCCTCCACTGTAGTATAAAATTTCTTTGCGATATCCCAGAGAGAGTCTTCCGGTTTTACCACATAAACAGTAATTCCCGGCATTGCCCGCACCTTTTCCTCATCCAGAGGCTGCTCCTCCACCTTATCTATGACCATTGTTTCCTGGCAGCTCATAACAAGAAGATTCAGGCTCACAGTTGCCCTGATCTCTATTTCATCACTGTCCACCATGGAAGTGGCAAGCTGTTCCAGATCTGCATGAAGATAATACACACTCTGCTCTGTGATTCCGCCTGCTTCCACCGTCTGAGTAAAGGGAATCATGGTCTCCATGGAATAAAACGGCATATCGTCATTTCCCACAATATAAAGGATTTTAAGCTGAACAATACCGTCTACCTGCACGCCGCCCTCTACAATCCTTGTTTTATCCACCTTCACCTGTCCCTGGCTGTGACAGATCTGAAGGATCTTCCCTCTGGTTTCCTTCATTTCGATCCTGTCAGACAGCCTGCACTTGGAAAAATTCCGGATCAGCAGACTTTCCAGAGCCTCTGTTTTTCCTTTTGGAATACACTGGCGCAAAGGCGTATATACATCCAGGATCACCTCATGCTCTTCCTCCCGGTAAAGCTTCATATCCACTTCCAGTACCATATCTGCGATCAGAAGCCGTTCCTCCCCGTCAGAATCCGGCTTCACCTCCACTGACTGGCTGATCACGGCAGCCTCCATATTGGGGATCATATCTGCCGTACATCCCGGACACTCCACCTCCCCGGAAAACGGAACCGAATATTCCAGCCACTGGTGCGTCCTTCCCTCATCGTCTCCGGTATAAAGAACAAATACATACAGCTCTCCCTTTGCCTTTACTCTGTCCTCTTCAGGCCGAAGATCAAGGCTCCGGACTTCTGCAGTGTGCCACAAAAGCTCTGCTACATTGGGCTTATTGGAGGATAAAACAATCTCCTCCTTTTTGCGCAGAGTGTCCTTTTTATGTACGGCAAGACTTAAAAGCTTCATGGGCTTCTTTTTTACGGAAACAGTTTCATCGTCCACAGCCACAGGCAGACGGATTCCTGCCAGCTCATCCACAACTGCATAAAATGTCACTACTGCCTTTATGTTCAGCTTTCTGGAATGGATCAGATGAAGACTCAGATCCTCGATCTCCCATTTCAGGCACATTTTATCTCCGCTTACAATTCCCTCCAGATTCAGTGTCTCTTCCACAGGAAGCTTCGCAGAAAGACTGTACACTCTTCCTTCCTCTTCCCCCACATAAAGAAGATCTACATTGAGGCTTCCGCGGACAAAAGCGTGCCCGTCATTTAAACGGACCTCCTCCACCTCCACCTCTCCTTTATTCTGGATCATTCGTCCGATATCCGGCTTCACATCCGGAACATTGTAATCAGCATCAAAGGTTACCTGACTGGTTGCCCGGCTTTTTACCCGCAGCATCTGAATATCTTCTTTTTTTAATTCCACTTTTCTTTTCCTCCTGTCATTATTGAAACTGTACCGGTTCCTTCCGGTACTGTATTTTTACTGCTATATACGGATAGGACGGCGCTCCGCTCTGTTCTTCTGCAGAGGGACCCATCAGCTTTGTCTCAAAAAATACAGCCGTGGAAGAAGCTGAAAGCTCTTTTACCTGAATGCTGTATCCGCCGCTCATCTGTTTTCCGTAGCCTCTGATCAGATAAAGCTCTTTTCCGCTCTGATATGTGACCCTGAACTCTGAAGCCTTTTTTTCTTCCACAAGTGCAGCCGCTTCCTCAGGAAGCTGTTCCGGTTCCACCACCTCATACTCAAGAGGCATTCTTTTTTCTTCCTCGATGCGCACCAGCCGGCAGCCTCCCAGAGACAGAATCAGAATCAGATAACAGACCAGAAGGACTGTCTTTTTCATAATGCCACCCCAATCCGTTCCTTGATAAGTATTGTATGTAATTGCCAAAAGATTTATTGCAACAATTTCATTTAATTTGTATAATGTTACTATTAAGGCAGCCGCACATGATATGGGCTGCCGTATACGAAAGAGGTACGATTATGATTCGCTTTTTACTTGTTGCTGTCATAGTGATCGGATTTCTGATTCTTTCCATTCCTGTTCTTATTGTAGAATGGATCATTGGTAAATTCTCTCCCATGACAAAAGAAATCAGCTCTCTCCGGCTGATCCAGGGCGCTTTTAAATTTATTCTGTGGGTTGCCGGAACAAAGATCACTGTGATCGGCGAAGAAAATGTCCCAAAGGATACTCCTGTGCTTTACATCGGCAATCACAGAAGCTATTTTGACATTCTTCTCACCTACAGCCGCTGTCCTATCCGCACCGGCTATGTGGCAAAAAAAGAAATGGAAAAGATTCCCCTTCTGTCAAACTGGATGAAATATCTGCATTGTCTGTTTCTTGACCGTAAAGATATCAAGCAGGGGCTGAAAACCATCCTCACTGCCATTGAAAAAGTAAAGTCAGGAATTTCCATCTGTATTTTCCCGGAAGGCACCAGAAATAAGGCAGAGGACGAAACAGAGCTTCTTCCCTTCCATGAGGGAAGCTTTAAGATCGCCTCCAAATCAGGCTGTCCCATTATCCCCATTGCCATGAACAATACGGCGGAAATTTTTGAAGCCCATTTTCCAAAGATCAGACCCTGTCATGTGATCGTGGAATACTGTAAGCCCATTTATGTAAAAGAGCTGGACAAAAATGACCAGAGACATCTTGGAGAATACACACAGAATATTATTCTGGAAACAATTAAGAAAAATAAAGATCTTGTATAAGCTGTTCATTACATGCGGTCCGGACAAAATCTTCTGAAAAGCTGATTTCTTCCGGAACCGCATTATTTTTAAAGGGAGGAAAATGTTATGAAATACCGTACACTTGGAAAAACAGGTCTCAAGGTCAGCGAGATCGGTCTTGGAGGCGAATGGCTGGAACGCCACAACACAGAAGAGGTAAAAGAGATCATTGATGTTTGTCAGAAAGAGGGCATCAACATCCTGGACTGCTGGATGTCCGAACCAAATGTCCGCTCCAATATCGGAAATGCCATCAAAGACTGCAGGGACAAATGGATCATTCAGGGACACATTGGTTCCACCTGGCAGAACGGTCAGTATGAACGTACCAGAGAGCTGGACAAGGTGGATGAAGCTTTCCGTGATCTTCTTACAAGAATGCAGACAGATTACATTGATCTGGGCATGATCCACTTTGTTGACAGCCCTGAGGAATTTAAAGAAATCATGTCCGGCGAATTTATTGCCTATGTCCGGAGCCTGAAAGAAAACGGAACTATCCGCCACATCGGAATGAGCACCCACAACCCCACAGTTGCAAAAATGGCCGCTCTTCATGGCGAAATTGAAATGATCCTGTTCAGCATCAACCCGGCCTTTGACCTTCTGCCTCCAAGTGAAAATCTGGACGATTATTTTGTGGAAAAATACGCGGACGGCCTGAACCGTATTGATCCGGAAAGGGAAGAACTTTACCGTATCTGCGAACAGGAAAATGTAGGCATCACTGTTATGAAAGGCTATGCAGGGGGAAGACTTTTTGATGCAAAAACCTCTCCTTTCGGCGTTGCGCTTACGCCTGTCCAGTGTCTCCACTATGCTCTGACCCGCCCGGCTGTGGCAAGCGTTATGGCTGGTTTCGATTCACCGGAGCATGTATATCAGGCTGTTGCCTATGAAACAGCCACAGATGCAGAAAAAGATTATGCAAGCGTACTTGCCAACGCACCTCAGCATGCCTATGCTGCAGGACAGTGCACCTACTGCGGTCACTGCGCTCCCTGCCCTGCCGGAATCGACATTGCCATGGTAAACAAGCTTGCTGACCTGGCAAGGATGCAGAAGGAGGTTCCTCCCACAGTACGCGCCCACTACGAGGCTCTGGAGGCCAATGCCTCCCACTGCCTGGAATGCGGCGGCTGTGAGGAAAGATGCCCCTTCTCCGTACCTGTCATTGAATGGATGCAGAAAACCCGGGAGCTTTTTAGTTAAGACCGTTTAAGTCTGTTACCGGGAACCAGTGAAAATCCGGTGCCTGCTCAATATTAGTTACGTGAGCCTCGTCTCCCATAACTGCCTGCAGCGCCGGATCTCCCTCTTCCGCCAGCGCTCCATTTTGGATCGTCACACGATAATACTCTTCATATCCCATTCCCCGGCTGAAATCCTGTAATGAATACAAACCAGGCCCTTCCGGCGGGATTGCCAGATCCAAGGAAACTCCACTTCCTTCTACAGCTCTCGGCTGATAACCGGAACCTGTATTTTCCGCAGTATACACCCGGTATGCATAATAAATAAACGGTCCGTTTGCAAGCCCTTCTGTCAGAATCAGTTCTTCGTTTCCATCCTGATCCATATCATACAGAGTATATTCCCTCTCTCCGGTAAGCTGTCCGTAATCCCCATTTCCATATTCTGAGAAATTATATCCCTCTTCCCCTGCGGCTGCTGAATTTACTACACTGGTATATACAGATGCCGGATCTGCCGCAGCCGGAGTTGGGGTAGGCTCCGGTGTGGGAGTTGCCGTTGGAATTGGTGTCGCAGTGGGCATTGGCGCTTCCGTAGGCTCCGGTACTGCTGTGGGCGCTGGGGTTACAGCCTCCTCTGTCGAAACTTCCTCTGTTGCTTCAGACTGATTTGCCTCCACAGTTGTCTGCTGTTCTTCCCCTGCCTGATTCTGTCCAACAAAATGATAAGCTGCGGCTCCGCCGCCTCCGATCACTGCCACTGCTACTGCTACCGCTGCGGCCTTGCCTGCTGCGGTGTGGATAAACGCCTGCTTTGCAGCTGTCTGTCCCACTTTGCGGCCTGCGGATACAGCTGTCCTGCCTGTATTGCCGGAAGAGCTGGTGCTTCTACCAGAACGTGAAGCAGATCCACTGCTTCCAGAATGTGAAACCGTCTCTGTGCCGTGGTCTGCCGCACTGCTTTCTGCCGCTCCTGCTCCGTTTCCAGATGCTTTGGCGCTCTCCAGGATTCCCGTCTTCTGTGCCTGCATAACTGCATTGGCTGTGGCAGCAAATACAGTAGACGCTTTTTCGCTGTCAAGCAGATACAGGAAGAATACAACAGGTGCAACTGTGTAGAGCTGATATCCTTTTTTCTGAAGCTCCTCGGCCTTTGCCTTTATAGCTTTTCTTCCATATAATAATCTTGATTTTACAGTATTTTCTGAAATTCCAAAGGTTTCCGCAATATCCTTAATGCTCTGATCATCCAGATGGTACATCAGAATACAAAGTCTCTGCTCATCAGAAAGACTGTCGATCAGCTCATGCACCAGCTCCTGAGTTTCTTTCTGTGTATAGCTCCGCTCAGGCTGAAATTCTGATTTCTCGTCCTCGATATCAAGAGCAAACTGCTCTCCCTCATCATTTTCTCCCTCAAGCTGGGAAAACAGCATGGGACGTTTTTTTGCCAGCGCATTTTTGGCAGTGTTTGCCACAATGCGTCCAAACCATGCCCGAAAACTTGCAGGGTCTTTCAAAGTTGCCAGCGACTGCCATGCCTTTATGTAGGAATCCTGCAGCACGTCCATGGCATCTTCTTCATTTTTCATATATTTCAGCGCAATATAATACATATCCCGCTGTGTTGATTCATAAAGTGCGGAAAATGCGCTTTCATTTCCTTTAAGCGCCGCTTCAACGGCTTTCTTATAGTCCATTTTCTCTTCTGTCCTTTCTCACTGTCCGGCTGATCTTCTTTTTCTGTGTCCTGCTCAGCTCTGTTTCTGAGCGTTCTCTGCGAAGCAGCCATACAAACCATTTCATAACCAAACTGCTGTCCATATTTTCAGCCTTTCTGGTTTACTCCATATAACTGTTGTCCGGGCTGTAATAAAGAAGCGCCGGAACCAGGGTTGTCTTGTCGTTTTCGGAAGCCGCAGTATATTTAAGCTCCGCAGTCTCCCCCAGATCTACCAGTTCGGCATTCGTTGAATCAAAGGATACCAGCGTTCCCTCTCCGTCCATCCATACATAATTCAGACAGATTTCACGCCATCTGTCCTCTGTGTCATTCACAAAAGTAATTACATTATAAACCACATTTCCCTCTACGTCTTTCTTTATTTCAATTCCGTCCAGTGCTTTTACAGGAATGTAAGTAACTTCTGCTTCCTGAACAGCAAAATCAAGCAGCTTAATATCTTTCAGTTCCTTTACATCGCCGTAGATGGTATCCGGATTGCCGTTAAGAGAAGTAATATCTGTTACATCTTCTTTAGCTATGGTATAGATCACTTTTTTCGTTTCATGAGGAGCCAGCCCCACAGATTCCAGTGGTTCAAATTTCTCTGCGTCTATCTTCAGGGAAACGCTCCTGCCGTAAACCGTATCACTGCCGTTTATATACGTTTCTACTGTTTCCTCTCTTCCCCAGTCATCCACTACCATAGTTGCAGTGCATCCCAGCATAGGGAACACATCACAGGAAAAATCATTTTCATTGGATATGTTCATATCAATCTGGTACATTTCCGCATCTACCTGCTTCATAGAAAGATCGGAGATCATTACCTTATCTTTCAGGGAAGAGGCGCTTTGCGCTGCTTTTACCACACTTTTTCTAATCTCTATATTTCTCAGATAGTTTTCGGAATCCAGAGTAACCTGCTCCTTATGCTTTTTAAGATCTTCCAGCGGAAGCTTTTCTCCAAATCCTCCAAATAGACGTTCATCGATCATTTCCACCAGAGCCTCTCCGCTGAGATCCAGATAATACAGAAAGTTTCTCTCCTCATTGGGGGCAACAGTTACAGGCTTTATGTAGGTAGGATCTTCCAGAGAAATATTCTCTCCTCCCTCTGCATAGATCGCATCCGTATCCAAAAGGATCATTTCCTTTGATCCATAGTCATATTTGGGAGATACCAGTCCCACACTGAACATTGGATAAATCTGACAGGGAATATTATTCCGGTTGTAGGCAGTCACCTCGATCACATAACCGGATTCCGGCGCATTCTCTCCCAACGTTCCTCCATAGGCTTCCAGAGTCGATATACTTTGTACATTTATTCCGGCATTGTCAGATAAAGGAGTTTCCCCGTAATAATCATAGTTGCCGTAAAGCTGGTCATCCTCTGTCGCCTCTGCATTCTCCTGCATTTCCAGAGAATCGTTACTTTCTCTGCCCTCTGCGGCTTCTCTCTGAATATCAGGATCTGTCATTTCCACCATGTTATTACCGGAACTGTTTTCTGCTTCTTCTGTTTTCTTTTCCTCTTCCGGATTTCCGTTCTCTATTTCAGCCGGAGCTTCCACGATCTCGGAAACCTCAGAAGAAACCTGCATGATTTCGGTTTCTGTTGTCTCAGAAGCTGTTTCGGCTTCCGTTTTCTTCGTTTCTGTTTCCGGGGCTTCTACTTTTTCGGCAGCCTGTATAGCTTCACTTTTCTCAGAAACCTTTGTTTCTGTCTTATCTGTTCCTCCAATACTTCCTATTCCCACAGCCAGAACTACTGCCACAGCAACAGCAGCCGCCCCATACGCCCATTTTGGATGGATTTTCTTATCTCCTGAAGCCTCTCCTTCCGGCGTTTTGCCGAAATCCTGTATTTTATGCCTCAATACATCCTTCCGGCTGTTCTTCGTCTCCTTTGAAGCAGTCTGACTTACCGGAGCGCCACATTTGGAACAGAACTTTGTTCCTTCTTTTATCTTTGCACCACATTTTTTGCAAAACATTGTTTTTCCTCCCGGATCTGCATTTTATCTCTCTTATTTTGCACACGCACCTGTCGCTGTACAGGCAACATACATGATATAACATGCATGTATAAAAACTCATGTATGCTACCATGCTGTTAAACAGGAGGTAACTACATGATTTCATACGAACCCTTCTGGCAGACCATCCGCCGGAAAAATATATCCACATATCAGCTGATCTACGAATACGGGATTCTGCCTGATACAATCCAGCGTCTGCGAAGCGGCAAGACCATTACCACAAAAACTCTTAACACTCTCTGCAGTGTTATTGACTGTCCGATATCTGATATACTGATTTTTATTCCGGATGAAGAATCCAGATAATCAATACTGATTTTTTATATATTTTTATTTATCAGTATTTTGTCAGCTGAACTCTCTGTCTCATAAGCATATTGCTTGTCATCATAGACGAAATCACAGATGATACAAAAATCACCACACCGCCTGCCAGAAGCAGCAGATACCCCTGCCCCTGAAAAACGGAGGTCAGTTTGCTGCACACATACAGCAGAACCCCAATAGCTGCCAGATTGAATACAGAAGAAATCACAGGGGCACGTTTTAACAGAACACAGATAAAGGATACCAGCACCAAAATCCCCATAACTACAAGCATAATCGCTGCAGTACTTGTATAGTCTCTGAAGCTCTGATAAATCTCAACATTTCTTAATTCTGTGTCCAGATATCCGGTAAGTTTCCGCGCATTCTCTCCAAATACAAAAGTCGTCATGAACTTCATAATAGAAGGGGTATCACCCATAAAATCCGTGAATTTATTTAAAAATCCTATAAGGAAACCATTGGTATAGTTTGGAAGAAATACTGCCACAATCTCCATTACACAGCCGATCAGTACTCCAAAATGTCCAAGATTATAGGCTCTCAGATACCTTTGTTTTTTTGTTTTCGATTTCTTAATGGCTGATGCTTCCGAAATCTCCCCGGACCAGCCGGACTGTGTGGTTTTTTCACTTCTTATCGTGTCAGAATCCATGGTACTTTTTCCTGTAGCTGTATGTCCCATAAGATTCTTGTTTGCTGCATTCTGATTTATTGCACTCTGATTCGACAGAACTGCTCCTGTTACTTTTCCGCATTTGGGGCAGAACCGAACTCCGTCCGGTATCTGATTCCCGCAGTTTTTACAAAACATTACATTTTCCTCCCTGTATAGTATATAGTCAAGTCTTTTTCCTTTAAAATCAAGGTTTTTTTAATGTTTCATCAATAAATATCTCAGAAGAAAGAGCCATAGGAATGGACATTTCTCTGTATCTGGTACGAAAGTAGTGGATTTTGGGTACACGAAGTAAAACGTCTTCTTTTTTCATTCTACATGGCCTTGTGTATACCCATCCATCTACGGCAGCGAACCTCCCATGTCTACCAGGATCATCAGTCTATCGCTGAGTCCTAACTTCTCTCGTCCCGCCTGTCCATAACCAGGGTGTCAGCTTAGCTCCTTTACAGGGTCATGCCCTCTGGAAAATATTCCTGCCGACTACTGGCTCATTCTTTGTTTTTTGTATTACTGACTTCTTTTCCGTAACAGCACCTTTCAGTGGACGTTTTCCTGTTACATTATGTTTGTTACTTCCAGCTATCATGGCTGGTCCCAGCCTTCCAACTCTTCCTCTCAAAGGCTCAGACCGGCCATGATACACTGTCTTACTTCTTTTTATGCTGCTGACTGCATTCCTGGTCTTACAATGTCTCTTAACATCTTCTGACCGTCATAATCTATGCCTTTTGTCAGTATCGTATAAAATATCCGGATCAGTTTACATGACACCGCTATCACCGACTGCATCTTCTTTAGTGGGTTTTTCTCCCTCGTCCTGTAATAATGATGGATCTCTTTGAATTCTTTGTTTTTCCCGATCACAGATATCGCTGCTTCATACAATGCATATCTCAATCGCTTTCTTCCCCTGTGGCTGATCCTGCTTTCCCCGTTATGTTTTCCGGAGCTGTCTGCAACAATGGCATATCCCGCCAGCTTCTGCACCTGTTTCGGATTATCAAAACGTTCAATATCTCCAACTTCGGCAATAAAACAGCTTACCGTTTTTATTCCGATCCCACAGATTCCCATCAATTTATCTATATATGGGATCTCAGAAAGTAATTCCTCTATCTCTTCCATAAGTTCATCCATACGGCTCTTATAGATCTCATAGTCATTTAACAGGTTTCGGATCTCTTTCCTTGCGCTTCTCGGTGCTTCCGTATTTCCGATGCTGTGCTCCGCTGCTGTTACCAGGGTCTTTGCCCTCTTTATCCCAGCGCCTTTCAGCCTTGCATCCCTCCATATCTTATTGACACCGTCCACTCCAAGTCCTTTGATATCACAAGGCAAGGGTGCCTGTTTTATCACCATCAGTCCGCTTACCGCATCCGGATTCCTGTAAACGTCTTTTATCTCTGGAAAATAGATGCTGAACCAGCGGGCGATCCTGTTTTTGATCCTTGTGATCTCTTCCTGTGTCTGGATGCGGAGGTTAGACAGATTTCTGATCTCCGCATAGATCCCGGTTGGAATATATGGATAAGAGAATCTTCCTTCATTTACCAGACCTGCAATTGTTTTTGGATCTTTACGGTCATTCTTATTCGGATTATTGTCATCCAGTTCTTTGGATTTCTTGACATGATGCGGATTTACATGTACCGGCCTCATTCCCTGTCCCTGCAGGTACGCTCCAAGGTTTAGCCAGTAGTGGCCGGTTGGTTCCATTCCCGGAATCACCTTTTCCATTTCGTGTTTCTCTGCTATATCATCCATCCATGCTTTGAATGAAGCAAATCCATCTTCATCGTTACTGAAAGCAAACGGCTTTTTTGAGTACTCATAATTGCGCCAGCTAAAAGCCCTTGCATAATGGGTTTCACTTCCCACATCAATACCAACGATCAAAGTTTTTTCCGTAATAGATGCAATTTTTGCGTTTTGTGTGTTATAATTCATTTCAAGTACCTCACTGTTTAATAAGATTTTTACTAACCCTGCAAAGTCAGTAATCTTATTTTACTCTGAGGTATTTTTTTATCAACCTTCTTTCTGGGAATTCCTTATATTTGAATTATACAAGAAGCTCCCTATATAGATATTTCAAAAATCCTACTTATTCCAACAGAAGATTTTTACCCAGTTCAAATCCCTGCGCAATTGTCTCCGGAGACAAAAAGCCATCAAGCCCTTCCGAAAACGATTCACTTATACTTTCTTTTGCATCTTCCCACACTCTGCTTCCAAACTCATTAAACTGCTGCTCCTGTTCCTCTGTGTATCCACTTTCCTGATACTGAGGCTCCTGATATTGCTGCTGATACTGAGAATCTTCCTGCTGCTGAGCTGCCTGATATTCTGTTTCTCCCTGCTGCTGGGCTGCCGCTATCTGTGCGTCAAGAGCGTCTGCATCATATACCTTGATCTGCATAGAAGCGGCTCCCAGATAGTAGCCCTGCTCTGGTTCAAATCTACAGGCATTGTTCCCTGCGGTCTGATCATCGATTGCATATTCTGTATTGCAGACAGCAATGTAATCCTCTGCATTAAAATCAATATAATAACGGACATTTTTCGGAGTGCCGGCTTCCACCCGGACAGCATCCTGACACAACAGAGTCGGAGATCCTACAACTGCATCCGGAGAGTATACCGCCTCTGTATTCAAAAGCACCGCAGCTACATGCTCACCCGGATATGCGTCTCCCGTCAGATCACAGATAAACATGGGAAACACATAGTAGTCTTTCACATCGGAATTCACAAACTGTACATCCAGAACATAACCGTCCTCCGGCGCATATTCATCCAACTCTCCCTCATACTCGCTGACAGGAATACAGGAACTGGTAGTTCCTACCACCTCCCATCCCTCAACCTCATCTGTCTCTGCTGCCAGTACGGATACTGTTCCTGTACTTATGGACATTGCCATCATACCTGCCATTGTCAGTGCCGCCATCTTTTTCATAGTTTTTTTCATCATCTTTTTTCTCCCTTTCTCTTTTTGATTATATATATTTTTTCTTTTTCTTCGCGCCGTTTTACTTTTTGGGAAGGTCCAGCATCATAAGAACTTCTTCCATAACAGAAGCCTCCAGATACTCTCCCATGGCTTTGCAGCCTTTTTTCTGTGCAAGAACTGTCATTTTCTCCACTCCCTCTGAGACCGGACTTAAAATTCTGCTCCGATCCCCATCACTGATGGTTTCCCATTGCCTGAGTACAATAGTTTGTCGTTTGCCCATCTCATACAATGCCTGTTCAATCTCCTGACAGGTCTCGTTTAATTCTTCTGCATACCTGGCCTTTTCCTGCTGACTGCGAACCGCTACGGCCCGAAAATGCATAAGTTCCTGTAAAAGCTCTGTAATCTGTCTCTCATATGGCAGAAACATTTTTCTCACCTCCCTGTTCTGACCTTTCACTATACTGACAGACCAACACTCAAAAAGGTTTTATATTTTTATAAATTTTTTTATTTTTATTTTATCCTGCTCAATCATCCTGCTTCTGATCTGGCTGCGCCATTTCAGGCTCCTTTGATAATGGATTCCCACAATGAACACAAAACATGGAATCCAGATCATTTCTGCCGCCGCAGCCCGGGCATACTTTAGATTCAGCATCTGCCTGGACCTGCATTTCCTGCTGTCTTTTTAATTCCTGTTGACGGGCAAATTCCAGTTCCCTCTGATGGGCTGCTTCCCGGGCTTCCATTTCCGCCTGAACCTGCATCCGCGCAGCTTCCTTCTCTGCCTGAGCCTGCTGGCGGGTTGCCTCTCTCGCTTCCTGTGCCTGCTGACGGGCAAGCCTGTCTGCTTCTTCTTTTTCCTGAAGAGCCTGCTGACGGGCAAATTCTTCTTCCTCCTGCTGCTCTCTTAAATGTTGGATTTTTTCCTCTGCCGCTCTGTTTTCTGACTGATACTGGCGAATCACAGCAAAAAGATTTTCATACTCTGTACCCGGCTCCTCCAGATGAAGATTCACACACTGGATGCCAACCTGCATTGTCAGTCTTTCAATTTCCTTTTCATTGCTCTGTATCTGTGCATTAATTTTTCTTATATTAGATGCATATCTCTGCTGCGCACTTACCCCTGATACAGAACTTTTCATTTTGTCCAAAAATCCCATTTTAGTCCTCCTTCATTTATCTGTTTACTATACTGACAGGCCAATCAGCAAAAAGGTTTTACATTTTTAAAAATATTTTATATTTTTTACCAAAAACCAGTAAACAGATTTCATCCTCTTTTTATATAGATTTTATAACATCTATATAAGTGCGTCAATGACACAGGAAAACGAATTAAAATAAATTTCCATTTTTTAAAACTTTTTCTCTTTTTTCTCTGTCTGTATAATGGGAAGCAAAAATTACGGCAAAAGCGCTTTGCCTCCCATTGAAACTAGATGTTACATCATGTATACTGAAAGTAATGTATACAAAAACGAAAAAGGAGGAAAAAAATGAAAAAAACGACTTTACTAACCTGCCTTGCTCTGACCGGCGTACTGGGGCTTTCATCCACAGCCTACGCCTCAGAAGTATCTGTACAGAGCCTCATCGACGGCTCTTCCCAGACAGAAGCAGAGAACCAGCCAGAAGCAGAAAACGAACAGACAGAAACCGAAACACCTTCCACTGAGAATACAGACGATACAAATACCGTTTCCGTCCAGACAGAAAACACGGAAGCTTCCGGTACAGCCGCTCAGAAATCCGGCGAAACATCCTCAGACGGACAGGTTGTTCCCGGAACTAACATGTATGATGCAGGTGTTATTCCCTTTAACACCAAAATTTCCGGCACAGCCACAGAAGGCGTCTATAACTGGTATGCCTTTACCACCGGACCTGCTGCAGGAACAGAATATAAAATCACCTGTGTTAATACCACTCCCGGAGCCGATTCAATACACTATTCTCTTTATGATGAATATGGCTCTCTTATAACTTTCAATGGTTTTACCGCCCTAGAGGCCTGTTCCGATGGTGTTCCCTCCACCATGGCTACTAATGAACTGGATCCAAATACCACCTATTATTTACAGCTTATTACATATGACGCTGATCCCGTTGATTACATCCTCAATGTAACAGATCCCAATACTCCTGCTCCCACCTCTGTTCCGGATTCGCAGAATACCCTGCCCCCGGATGGAGAAGTTATTGCCGGAACCAGTCAGTATAATGCTCTTTTGCTGCCTCTGAACACCAAAGTATTTGGAACCGCAGAAAAAGATTCGTACTCCTGGTTTTCATTTAATACAGGAGACTCCTCTGGAGATGAGTTCCGGATTACCGCAATAAATAATACTCCCGGAGCCGATTCAATACACTATTCTCTTTATGATGAATATGG
>ENA-ORVB01001104-ORVB01001104.1-human-gut-metagenome-genome-assembly--contig:-NODE-1104-length-19462-cov-2.43139_pt1 | contig 19462 bp, 16 predicted proteins | sample MGYA00242090_ERZ509231 | MGnify/ENA primary metagenome ERZ509231 (study PRJEB26280, sample SAMEA2338798) | human gut metagenome | biome: human gut; feature: human-associated habitat; material: faeces...
GCCTGTCCTGCACATTCGTACCTGCCCCCATCTTCTGGGTAGAACCTAACAAAATACGAACCTCGCCGCTTCTAACCTTCGCAAATAACTCTTTTTTCTGCACATCAGTAGTCGCTTCGTGAATAAAGCGTATCTGCTCGGCAGGAACACCACGGCGGATCAGCTTCTCCCGTATATCATCATAAACATTAAATGAGCCATCGTTCTTCGGCGTGGAAAGGTCGCAAAATATAAGCTGTGCTGCCTTTGTGTCAGCGTGTTCCTCCCAAATGCGATGCACATTGTCGATACAGGTGTTGACCTTACTTTCTGGGTCATCGGATAGCATCGGGTCAATCATCCTCTGGTCAAGGGCAAGTTTTCGTCCGTCATTGGTCACTTTCAGCATATTATCGATGTTCGGCTCAACAAGCCTTGCCCGTATCTTTTCTGCCCGCTTAGCAAGAGAAGCTACCATTTCTGTCTGTATCTCGCTTGGCTTCGTCTTGATATTGTGGTAGTTGACCTTTGGCACAGGGAGTTTTAACATATCGGCAGTTTGAATATCAGCTACTTCCCGAAACATCAGCATCAGCTCTGGCAGGTTATAGAATTTTGCAAACCTTGTCTTTGCTCGGTAGTTTGTCCCTTCTGGTGCAAGCTCTAATGCTGTGATGGTTTCACCAAAAGTGGACGCCCAACTGTCAAAATGCTGTAAACCGTTCCTTACAAGTGTATCATACTGCAAGTATCTCTGTACAGAATACATCTCCACCATTGAGTTGCTGATCGGCGTTCCCGTAGCGAAAATCGTACCACGGTTGCCTGTGATTTCATCCAGATAGCGGCACTTCATAAAGAGGTCAGAACTTTTCTGGGCTTCGGTCTGGGCGATACCGCCCACATTTCGCATCTTGGTATAGAGGTAGAGGTTTTTGTAAAAATGGCTCTCGTCAATAAAAAGCCTGTCAACGCCTAACTGCTCAAAGTCAATCACATTGTCCTTTCGTTTGGTATCGTTGAGTTTTTTGAGCTTCTGATCAATGGCTTTCCTTGTTTTCATGAGCTGCTTGACTGTGAACTGCTCGCCATTTGATTTCTGCACATCTTCAATCCCACGCTCAATATCGTCAAGCTGTTTCTGAAGCTGCTCCCTTTGGCGTTCCACGCTCATCTGGATTTTTTCAAACTGGGAATGTCCGATGATGACCGCATCATAGTCGCCTGTGGCAATACGGGAACAGAACTTTTTTCGGTTCGCTGTTTCAAAGTCCTGTTTGGTCGTCACAAGGATATTGGCAGAGGGATACAGCCTTAAATACTCAGACGCCCATTGTCCGACTAAGTGGTTTGGCACAACAAACATAGACTTATTGCACAGCCCCAGACGCTTGCTCTCCTGTGCGGCAGCGACCATTTCAAAGGTCTTGCCTGCACCTACCTTATGGGCAAGAAGTGTATTCCCTCCATAAAGGATATGGGCAATCGCATTCACTTGATGCGGTCTTAACTGAATTTCTGGACTAATCCCGCCAAAAGTGATATGGCTTCCATCATATTCACGGGTGCGGATACTGTTGAAAGTGTCGTTATAGTAACGGACAAGGCGGTTTCTTCGCTCTGGGTCTTTCCATATCCAATCCTGAAACGCCTGTTTAATCACTTCCTGCTTTGCCTGTGCCGCTGTGGTTTCCTTATGATTGAACACCGCTTTTTTGTTTCCGTGTTCATCATACACATAATCAAAAATACGGGTATCTTTCAGATTCAGCGTGTCCTCGATAATACGATAGGCGGAAGCTCTTTTCGTACCGTAAGTGCTGTCCGCCTTGACATTCCCGTAATCGGAAGTTTTATTTTCGATAAACCAATCGCCATTATATGGTGTATAACGGACTTTGATCCTGTTTCTTGCGTGTTGTGACGGGGTTAAAAGTTCCATCACAAATTGCTGAATATCCTCCTGCGGTATCCAAGTCGTACCAAGCCGCACAGCGATTTCACTGGCAGGCAGGTCTTTGGGAATGACCTGTTTTAAGGCTTCCACATTGACAGACAGCGACGGGTCTTGCTTTGCCGCAATTTCTGCAACCGTCAGCTTCTCCCTTACATTTCCAGAAAGGTACTCATCCACAGTCACATAACGGGCAGGCTCGGCATTGGGTACACGAAAGATCACGCCCTGCAAATCTGCAATCAGTTCCTCCCGTGTTTTCCCTGTAAGCTGTTCCATATACCCTAAATCAACACAGGCTTTTTCTCCAATAGAAAGGGCAAGGGCTTCGCTTGCGGTTTCCACAGAAGTTGCAGTACGGTGCGGTTTGATCGTCCGTTTCGTGAACATATCCGCTTTTCGCTTAAATTTTCCATCATCGTCAAGCACTTCAAGGGAACATAACAGGAAGTAACTTTCGTCGGACGCAAAGGCAAGATAATTCCCTCGGTTATTGATAAGCCCGTACTTTCCCGTAAAGGTATCATACAAACGGTTAAGCTGTTCCTGCTCCTTGCGTATCACTTCATCAGGGTAATCGTTGGTCTGGTAGTCAATGAGCCTGCGGACAGAGTCCCTGATCTCCACCAAACCCTTGATACGGTTTTCGGCAGTCATAGATACTTTGGCAGGGGTCATTACATCATTTTCTCGGAAGTAAATCCTGCCGTCCACCAAAGTATAAGAGAAGTTTCGCACCAAAGGGTCGGCAGGAACACTCTCTGCCTGTTCATCGGAGATTTCATCAATCTGATTTTCCTGTGCTGTGATTTCCCCATTGATACGCTGCACCGCTTCCGATAAAAGCTCGGAAAGGGAATGTTCTTTATCTGCTTTACAGGCAGTATCCATACCGAAACGGGTGCTTTCCATCTGCATTGTTCCAAGCACCATCTCTGGATGCTCTACAAAATAGCGGTTCATTGTGATCCCATTCTCGTCCGTGTCAAGGTGTACCCACTCTGGCTCTATCTCCATAACTCGGTCACGCTTTTTTAAGATCAGAATGTCACTTGTAACTTCCGTTCCCGCATTGGCTTTGAAGGTGTTGTCTGGAAGCCGTATCGCCCCTAAAAGCTCGGCTCTCTGGGCAATATATTTTCGTACTTCTGGACTTGCCTTATCCATTGTGCCTTTTGAGGTAAGGAACATTACAACGCCGCCTGCCTTTACTTTATCAAGGGCTTTTGCAAAGAAATAGTCGTGGATAAGGAATTTCTGCTGTTCGTAGCGGCTGTCGTTGACCCGAAAATCTCCAAAAGGTACATTACCAAGCACCACATCAAAATGGTCGTCTGGCAGTTTGGTATCTTCAAAGCCCTGTACGGCGATGGTGGCTTTCTGGTAAAGCTGCTTTGCAATCCTGCCAGTCAGATCATCAAGCTCCACGCCATAGAGCTTTGAGCCTGCCATCTTTTCAGGGATCAGACCAAAGAAGTTTCCTGTGCCACAGGACGGCTCTAAGATATTTCCTTTCTCATAGCCCAGACGGTCAAGCACCTCATACATCGCTTTAATCACCACAGGCGGAGTATAAAAGGCTGTAAGTGTCGATTCCATTGCCGCACGATATTCCTCTGGGGAGAGGTTCTCATAAAGCTCCACAAACTCATCTGCCCACGCCGCATTATTTTCATCAAATGCCTGTGACAGACCGCCCCAGCCGACATACTTTGAGAGAATTTCCTGTTCCTCTGGCGTTGCAAGGCGGTTTTCAATCTCAAGCTCGTGAAGTGTCTGGATCGCTGCGATATTGTTTCTGAATTTCTCCTTTGCACCGCCCACGCCTAAAGCATCATCCGTAATGCGGAAGTTTCGACGGTCATCAGACGGAACGGGAACATCTACATTTTCTTTTTCGGGTGGTAATACTTGAGACCACTGAAAAAGTCCCCAAAATATAAAGAAAAAGCACAAAAGTCATCAAAAATGTGGTATAATTAATTTGCAAACAAAATATATCAACAGGAGATGACTTTTATGCTTATTAAGAAGGACAATCAATTATCCATCCACTCACTATTATACAACAAAATTCCGGAAAATCATATACTAAAATTAATAAATTCTGCAATTTCTTTCGAATTTGTCACAAAATTAGTTGAGAGTAGTTATTGCAAGACTTTTGGTCGACCAGCTAAAGACCCTGAAATGATGGTACGCATACTAATTTTGCAACATTTATATAATCTTTCAGACGAAAGAGTTATAGAAGAATTGCAAGTAAACTTAGCTTACATGTGGTTTATCGGAATAAATCCTGAGGATAAGCTGCCAGAGGCAAGCTTGCTGTCAAAATTCAGAACAATGAGATTAAGCGAAACAAGCCTTAATGAGATACTTGTGGAGTTAGTAAGACAGTGTATCGAAAAAGGAATAATCAGTGCGGAGAATGATATTGCTATTGACTCAACACATATTTCTGCAAACACAACAAAAAAGATACCTGAAAGAATTATGAAACAGCTTGCCAAAAAGATTTTCAAGGCTGAGGGAATTGAAGATTATGAAATTCCTGATTTTGAGAGCATTGAAAACCATAATGAAGCAAAGCAGGTTATGAAGGATTTTGTGATTGAAGCTATTGAAAATGCCACTGATAAGTCAGAAGCTGAGGTTCAAGAGGCAAAGGAAGTTTTAGAGAGCCCTCTGTTTATTGAGCAAAAAGGTATTCGTTCTTTGGTAGATAAAGATGCAAGAGTCGGCAAAAAATCTCATAGTGAATACTTCTATGGATATAAGGCTGAATACTGTATGACTACAGAAGAAGGCATTATAACCTCTGTTGCCGTCAACAATGGTGCGTATGTAGATGGAAATGATTTTAAAAAGCTGTATAATCACACAACAAGTTCGGGTATAGATGTAAAAGAGCTTTTTGGTGATAAGGCATATTTCAGAAAAGATATATTAGAGGCTCTAAAAGAAAATGAGGTTGAAACATATATACCAGTCAATATAAGTAGCTACAGAGTAAACGAGGAATTATTCAGCTATAATAAAGATAGTGACCAATGGTTCTGTCTTGCTGGAAATGAAACATACAATAAGAAAAGCAGTATAGTTAAAAAGCATGGAAAAGACTACAAGGTTTTAAGGTATTATTTTAACAAAGAAAAGTGCAGAAATTGTCCTTATAGGCAAAAATGTCTTGGTAGCACAAAGAGTGTTGGAAAGGTTTTTCAGATAAGTACTAACACTCCTTAATACTACGAGTATAGTCAAAGGGCAAAACAGCCTGAATTTTTAGAAAAATATAAAAAGCGTGCCTACATTGAACGAAAAAACGGAGAAATGAAACGCTTTCATGGGTTAGCTCGTGCCAGAGGGTATGGGCTTAGGAGTGTGCTTTTTCAAACAATATTTACTGCAATTGCAGTAAATCTAAAGAGAATAGCAAAGCTGATATCCTCCTTAGATACTACAAATATTGCACTAATATACAATTTACAACTTGTTGTATTAAAATTTCAGAGCACTTGGATTTTTGGACTAGGGTTCACTTTGAAATCCGCTTAAATAGGGGACTTTTTCAGTGGTCTCGTAATACTTCCTGTTCCAAAAGGCTGCGAATATAACCGATTTTCTCCACACGATTTATCGGAATACCTGCTTGATTTTGGAAAGTTACATCCCGCATTGACACATCACCGCTGATTTCGCTGATATGCTCGATTACATAGCGGCGGTTATCAAGAACAATTTCCCTGCCGATAAAGTCATCCTCTATTGGCTCACTCAACCGTTCCCTTGAGCTTTCCAGTTCTCTTGCATTTAATCTATCCGTATCTTTTGGTACTTCTTCGGTCTTTTCCTCACGATAAAGTTGATTATATTTTTCAGCCCGTTCTAACACGAAACTTTCAAAATCTGAATGAGAAATGCCGGCTGCTATCATATCAGCAAGGCTAAGATACTCTGTATAATCCGTGCATTTACCATTCTCATAAAATTTCATACGGTAGTTCTCAAGATCGAGCATAACCATAAACTTACGCTGACCATCCTCAGTAGTAGCCGTCGCAATCTCTATTCTTGACAGGTCAGAATAATCCACCCTATCAGATTGACCATATTTTTTATAGGCATAGTCATCAATGAATTTTTTAGCCTGCTCTAATAGTTCTTCTTTCTCTTTATACCAATAACTTTCAGACGCCATAAATGCTTCAAGCTGCATTTCATCTTCTTGTGACAATTCGGTGTGCTGTTCCAAATAGGGAATAAACACCTCACGCCCCCACCGCAGGCTTTCCATCTTTTTCCGATATGCATCCTCGCCCTGCTTTTTCCACTCTGGGATAAACGGACAGTTCGGCGACAGGCAATAGTCATAATAGTTTTTCAAATGAGCAATTAAATCGCCCTCACCGTCACCGATGTCAAATCGCCCATCATATCGGAAGTTTTCTCCATTGATTACTGCGTTTATCTGAAAGTCCGTTTTTTTATACCACCCGACTTTTTTACTCTCATCCTGCCTTTCACGGTGCTGTTTCTCATCCAAAATACCGAGCAGTTTATTTCCTAATGCAAAACTGATCTCAATATCATCGTCTAATCCGTCTGCATAAAAGCAGGGATGCTCGGAAAAGCCGATAGAAAATTCTAAGCTGTCAGGCTTTTTCTCGGTGAGTGTTTCTGATTTCTGCCTGTCGGTTACTACGACTTTGAGATGGTCATTAGCAGGGTTTTTGTTCAGAAGTTCGCTTAGCTTCGTATGATTGTACGCCTGCATCAAAATAGGGAACTGCACATTCTGCAAAGTCACCCTATCCTCGGTAACGGACTGCACTTCATATTTGTCTGCCCCAAGATACACCACATCGCCCTCGTGACAAAGGTAGTGCATTGGATGCAGCTCCGTCAGTTCTTTGGAAAAATACCACGCATTACTGCGGCTGTAAGTGTCGCTCGTTTTACCTTGTACCAGAGCCAGAAAATTAAGAAGCTGTTGCACCGTCGCAGGATCAGAAAGCTGTTCCTCCATCTGCCTGTCATTTATATTGGCAAGGTCGGTACGATTTACCTGCGACAAAAGCTCTTTTTCATAACCGTCCAAATCACGGATAAAATCAGACAGACGAAGGGCAAGGCTTTCCCGTTTGTCAGCAGGGGAAAGTGCCTGCTTGGACTGGATAAACCGTTGTCTTGCAAGTTTTCTCTGGGTGTCGATTTCATACTGCGGTGCAGATACCTGTTCCAGATAGTCCGCATAATGATCTTTCTCTTTTGGGTTTAAATAGCGGTCATTCTTGATAAGCTCACGCAGGCGTTTTTCCACCTTCGACCAAGATAATCGCAGGTCTGGATCAGTATAAGAACCCTGTTTTTCAATGGCAATCCCTTTACTGTCTGCCCATCTTCCGCCCTGTGTTCCGTCTGGAAAAATGTGTGTTCCGCCGCCTGTACCATATTCCTTTTTGAGAAATTCAATGTTTGTTTTGCTGTCACTATTTTTCTGAAGCTGACGATAGATGCGGTATTTGCTCTTATCATAACTACTGCCCATTTGCAGAACAGAGTCAATATCTTCCTGTGAAACGACAAAAGCAGAGGACTTTTCATCCTCTGCCTGTGTGATCCTTTCTATCTGCTGTTCAACCGTTGGAAGATTGGCACTTACTTCTTCCTCATTGGCAATGCTTAACTGTAAATCAGTTCCGTCAAGATGACTTCCTCCGCTTGGCTGCGGATGTTGTTCATCAATCCTACCCACTGCATCGGGGCTTTTTCCTTCAGTTCCTCCGTCACGCCCTGTTCCATTGAGAGCTGTTTCGTCAGAAGCTCCAACCGTTTGAGTGCTGTCTGTTCCACCTCGTAAAGATGCTGATTTAGCATCCCCTCTGTCAGCAGGTTCAGATAGGTCACTCTCTTGTGCTGCTCCAGATACTCCCTGTACATCATAGCGTATCTGCCAAGCGGAAGCTCTGGCTCTGTCGGTAATGTTAGGTCGGGAATAAGATAATCCCCCTGCCTTGTGTATGTGATTTTGCTCATTATTTTCACTCCTTTCGGGCTGTTTTCTGCCTACATCATAACGGGATTGGGACTTTGGTGCAAAGGTGCGGTTTTCTCCTCTTGCTTCCATTTGCACATTTCGGATAGCTGCGGAAATTTCCCGAAGTGCCATCTCCGATATATCGCTCGTGGCAATCCCGATTGCATTTATCGTATGGGGCGTATTGAAATTCACAATGTCGGCAAAATCTTCTCGGTCAAAATATTCCTTCACATCCAAACCGCAGCGGCTCATCAGCATAAATGCCACGCTGTTGACCACAAGCCGCTTATACAACACTTCAATATTGTATTCGTCCAGTTCTTCTAAAAAACTGTCTTGAGTTACGCCTTTGAGCTGTGACAGATAATCGGGAAGATTGTCCTCCACAGCGTTCTCAGCAGTCTTAAAAAGTGTTTCCGCCAAGTCTGTTTCTTCAAGCTCTCCGAAACGCTCAGAAAGCCTTTCCTTTACTGCCTGCTCATATCGCTCATCCATCTGCCAAATCGGAACAGGACGGCTGCCATAATAACCCTCGTGGGTATCGGATATATCAAAGTAGTATTTCAGCGTGTTCGTGCGACCTTTCGGGTCGAACACGGCAATCCCTTTGCTGTCTTTGTTTACCCAACGCTTAAAGAGCTTATTCCAAGTGCCAAGTTCTGCCACAGCTACGGCATTGGGACGTTGAGCATAAATTAAGAGCTGTTCGTCAAAGCGGCACTTATAGTTGCGGCAGGCAGAGGACAGAAAACTCTGCCACGCCTGCGGACTTTTCGCAACCGACACGCCTGTTCGCCGATACAGCTCCGTGATTAGCTGATACTTTGCAGCCATTTTCTTTACACCTCCTTGTCATCTGCCCCTGCGATCAGGCAGGGGCGTAACTGATTTTATTGTGTTTCATTCGTCTGATAAAGTCTTTGGTGTCATACAGCACACCGTCAATCTCTGTGTGGTTTTCATCTATATAGCGGCAAAGGACACATTGTGCATCCCCGTTTTCAGAAAACAGCCGAAGCATACCTCCGTCTGGAATGGAAACTTCAATCCCGTTTTCTTCATTTTTGAAATGGATCATTCTTTTCACTCATTCATACCACCAAGAAAGGAAATGACCTTGTTCGATTTGATACTCTTTTGCAGGTCGTTGATCAGGGTAATATCTGCCACCGTAATCCCCTGCATGGAAAGAATATCGTCCATTGTCATAGAAGCGATTGCCTTTTCATCTGCAAAGCCTGCTTCAAAGACTTTATTCAAAACTTTTACCGCTTTCTGGTTGACTGCCATTGTCCTATTCCTCCTATCGTTCATAGTCTTTGTGTTTCGGTGTTTTCGTTGCCTGCGGCTCTTTACTGATCGGCTCACAGGCTGCACCGTTTTTGTGCAGAAACTCGGCAAACTCACTGATGTGATACAGGTTGTTGCCGACTTCCGTATGGTATTCGTCAATAAAGCGGCAGGTGTATTCCCGTTTTTCACCCCAAGCGGTCGTTACCATAATCTTCCCACCGTCTGGGATACGGAACAGTTCTTTATACTTCGTATCCATAAAGCGGATGCCCTGATCAGCTTTTCCCATATGCTGATTCAGCCATTCCTTCACATAGCAATAACAGTAAAAGTTATAATCGCCTTTGGTGGGATTGCACCGAAATAGAAAAGCGTGCTTTCCTGTGTCCACACGAAAACCATATTCCGTACAATAATTCCCTTGCATCGCACTTTCAGGGTATTTCCTTGCAAAAGCACCCATATCATAACGGTTGTGCAAAAGTCCCTTATCCTCCCGCAAAGCATTGATGACAGTATCAAGGTCTGCCTTAAATTCGTCCGATTTCCATTGCGGTCTGGTATCAAACCAAGTGATATAAAAGCCATAGCCTGTTGTTGCAAAATCGCCACGCAGATGTCCGATTGTACCTGTCTGCCCCTCAATCTGCATACTTTGGGCATAAGTGTATTTCTGTTCTGTCGGGGTTAATGGTCGTATCTCCATATCAGCGTTCCTCCCGACTGTGCGTTTTTTTCTCTTTCTGCTGTGCTTTCAGTTTTGTGAGAGCTTCCTTTGCCCACTCTGGCATTTTTTCTGACTTGATTTCCCCAAGCACCTCATATCTTTCCCATCTGCCACGCTCACCTGTGGCAAGGCAAGTGCCAAACACCGCCTGCCCTCTGCCGCCTGTTGCACCGTGTCCACCGTCTGCCAATACAAGCTGATAGGCAGCGTGCTGATATTCATATCGTTTCGGCTCGGCGTTGATAACCACCACCTTGCCGACGATATTTGAGCTGTGATTATCGGGAATACAGTCGGAAACAGTAAAAGGTGTTTTATCAAAGCGGTACTGTTCCTGCTCCGTTTTTACAAGCTCAATCTGTGCCTGTACTCGGTCTGTAAACACCTGCATCGCTTCCAGATAATCGTCCGTACCAATGGCTTCCGTACACCACGGGGCAGACAGGGGATTGTTATAAGAACAGTAACAGACCATAAAGGGATATTCTTCTGCCTTATTTACCCCAAACAGCACTTCCTTTTCGCCGATATAAATGCTCTGCTCAATCTCATAAGAGCCTGCCATTCTTTTTTCCTTACTCATTCCCATCCTCCTGTCGCTGTTTTTCTTTCTTCCTGTCTAAAATCTTCTGCATACATACATCGCAGAAAATAACCGCCCCTTCCTTATAGCGGGGATAAGGGCAAGTCGCACAATCATATTTTTTCTTAGCGTTCTCGGTCATTGTGATTCCTCTGTTTCTTTTCTGGTTGGTTATAGGGCATCCTGCACTCGTTCTGATAGCGTTCATTCAGCTTATCCCTTGCTTCGGAAAGCTGATTGCAATAATACCCCCAGAAATAATCTGATCCGTCCTTACAGTACCAACACACATAGGGGTTCGGGGCTTTGGAGTTATGCCCGATAACAAGCTCTGTACGCCCGATTTGACAGCTCTCAATAATTTCATAACCGCCGTTCATTCGTTTTTCTTCGTTCATAAGCCACCTCTCATTCTTTGGCGTAACGCCTGTAATTCTGTTCCTGCTTGGCACGGAGCTTCTGGATACGGATGCTGCCTAAAAGCTCTGGATGTTCTGCCTGCAGCTTTCGGCGTGTCCTTCCTACGCTCTCAAAGCTCGGCAGTCCCAGATAACGGTACTGCGACATCACTTCCGCAAAGGGCATCGCCCCTGCGTCCTTAAAATAGCTGTTGCATACTTTCAGATACAGCACCATATCGTCATTTCTGGCTTCCTCGTCCTTTTTCAGAATGGCTCGCACCTTATCCTCAATGGTTCTCAATTTCTGCATACATACCTCCGTATATGGAAAGGGGACAGCCCGAAAAGTCTGCCCCCAAACACTTTACTTCTTCTTTCGGTTACGGATGTTCAGCCAGATTGCTCCGCCCACAATAAACATCACAAGCACAATGGCGATCACCGTCTTTGCTTCCATTACTTAGTCCTCCTTCTTCTTCTTTTTCAGCCCTGCGATCAAGAGCGTACCTGCACCAATGAGGGAAACTGCCGCCAGTCCTCCCCAGAGGAACGGATTGAAGTCATCCCCTGTTTTCGGGGTGTCACGCAGTTCATTGTGCATCTGGACAACCGTAGTTGATCCCACTTTGACCGTAATCTGTTTTTCGGCAGGCAGGATATAGTTTGCCGATGCCTTATCGCTGACCTCGGAAATGGTGTATTCTCCGATACGCAGGTTTTCAATCACGATTTCTCCGTTTTTGTCGGTCTTAAAAGTCTGGTCATATCCATTTGCACCTGTCACTCGGAAAGAGAAGCCTTCCACCTTGCCATCGGAAGATGTTTTGACAATTTTAAGACTGCCTGACTGCGGGGCATTGACAAAGCCTTTGCCTGCTTCATTTTCCACCACATAGGTCTTGCCATTTTCCTCAATGGATACGGTGTAGACATTTTCATCAAGAACAAAGCCCTCTGGTGCTGTCTTTTCACGGACAAAATATTTTCCGTATCGAAGCTCGCTCATCTGGTAGATGCCGCCGCCAAGCTCAGACATTTCGCCAAGCAGCTCATCTTCCTTGTCGTACTCGCCGTTTTTGTTGGTATCGGCAAAGACTTCAAAAACTGCACCTGTCAGCTTATTGTCAGGATAATCCTTATCGACTTTGGTAAGCTCAATATTGCCTGTGATAAATTCATTCACAAGCTCGATTTCCACAACTTCATCCACCTTGCCGATCGTAACAGGAATTTCTTCCTCGGACAGTACAAAGCCTTTCGGACTTTCTACCTCTCGGATAATCCAAGAGCCATACGGCACTTTGGCAAAAGAAAAACTACCGTCATCCTTTGATGTGGTAGTTAAAATCGCATGTTCTTTTGTAAATTCTTCTGTGCCGGTCTTAAAAACGCCAATGACAGCACCACCTAAGCCCTTGCCGTCCTCATCAGTTTTCTTTCCGCTTACAGAACCATAAATCAGCTTGTTTTCAATGGCTTCGCCGTCATTGACTGCAAGGTGGACGATGGCGGTATCCTGTCCTGCATATTCAAAGTTTACAGGGTATTTCGTATCACTTGTAAGATACGCTTCGTTTGCTGCAATCTCTTTCACATAGTAATTGCCCATCGGAAGGTCAGTCTTAACCTTGCCGTTTCCGTTCTCATCAAGAGTAATGATCTCAATCAGTCCGTCAGCAGGGATGACCGTACCGTCTGCGGCAGTCAGTTCTTTTTCTGCATACAGCCCAAAGGCAACATCAAAGATTTCCCCGTTATTGCCCACACCAAAATGCTCGTCGGTTTCAAGGCTCTTTACAAGGTCGATTTCCACACGCTGACGCTCGTTGTAGAAACTCGTTTCTGTTTCTGTTACTGAAATTTCCTGTCCTGCATAAACAAGCTCAACGGAGTGAATTTCATCATTAAGCACCATACCATTCGGAGCTGTCACCTCCTTCACTTCATATTTTCCAAGATATAATTCCTTTGATTTTGCCGTACCGTCTGTACCTGTGGTCAGGGTATCTACCACCTCACCTTTTTTTGCTCTGACTGTTCCCTCTAAGGTTACAATATCCTCGGCTGCGGCAATCTCATAAACCGCACCCTCCAGATTTCCTACGGCAAAGTTTGGCTGATACATTCCGTTGTTTTCCGATACGCTTGAGAAAATCTCTCCAGACTTTTCTACGGTAATCGTACCTTTTTGTGCCAGATTGGATCGTACTACCTCAATCACGGTAATTCCGCTTTCTTCCTCCGAATTTTCCTGCACCACATCAAAATAGACAGGCTCGGAGTCAAGCACATAGCCGTATGGGGCTTGTACTTCCACAAGGGAATAGCCTTTTCCGTATTCCAAAGCCTGCGGGGTGATCAACTCGCCATCTGCGGTCGTATAGAAAGTATCAATGGTTGTCACTTCTGGATAAGTGAAAGTCATTGTCACAAGGTTGCCGTTCGGGTCGTAAATCTGGAAGCCTGCCCCTGCATACGGGATGGTTTTCCCTGTTTCCGCATCTTTCTTCACAACCTTGATATAGCTTTCAAAGTTGGCATTGTTGATAAGATAACGGTAGGTCTGACCGTCAGAACTGATAAACACACCAAACGGCTTCATCAGCTCACGCCCTTCCCATCCAGAAGTCTGTTTTACCGTATAAATGCCATAAGGCATATCTTTTGTCTGGGCAAAACCATTCTCATCACAGACGAGCTTGTCACGCTCGCTTTCTTTTGTCTGTTCAAAGCTGCCTGCCGATTTAAGGAATACCTCAAAGACAGCACCTTCTTCTGGCGTTTCGATGCCTGTTTCGCCGTCATCGGTATGCTTGATAATAGCGATATTTCCCTTGATAACCTGCTCATTCACATCATTTTTTGCAGAATTATATTCCACCTCATAAAGTTCTGGCTCTGCACCGACTTTATGAATGGTCGGGTCAAGAAGATAGCCCTCGGACGGACTGATTTCTCGGATTGTCCAGTCATCGCCGCATACATAATACTTGGTCGTAAACTGACCGTTTTCGTCGGTGGTGTAGGTGTCAATCAGTTCCTCGCCCTTGTAAATGCCATAAACCGCACCTGCCAAAGATGCGTCCCCCTGTGGTGTTCCTGTTTCTGCATCGGTCTTAGTTACCGTCACATTGAATTTCTTGAGAATATTCTGGAAACTGCGGTTTGTAACCTTATTCCACTCAATCGGTGCGGTCTGGGATGCAGGAACGACATAGCGGATTGCCGTATCCACTTCCTCAAGCACATACGGGGTATCGCCGCTGATCAGGACATCCTCAAACTTGGCTACACCTTTTCCATCGGTGACAGCATACTCATCCACTGCAAGTCCGCTAAGGGATGTGCCGTACAAATGGAATTTCACGCCCTCCACCAGATTGTCCTCGGAAGTCTTGACTACTTCAAGGCTGCCACGCTTTAAGGTGTTGTTGAAGTTGACTGTGGTTGTCTTGCCGCCGATGAGTGTTACCGTCTGGGTCTGCTGTGGTTCATAACGGTCAATGGTCTGCTCTGTGATGGTATAAGTGGCAGGGAACAGACCTTCTACTGTGATATTTCCGTTTTCATCGGTCGTTACCGTCTTATTGATACCCTCGCCCTTGATGATAAACGGAATGCCTGCTACAACGCCGTCCTCAGAAGTCTTTTTCAGGGCAATCGTACCTGTCGGTGTTTCCACATTGAGATAGGCAGATACAGGAGAAGCGTTTTCTACACCTGTAATAACATCCTGCAAGTTCGGATCACCATAAGCAATCAGTTTGGCACTCTGACTAACCACAGGCACTCCGTTTCGGGTTGCTGTAATCCTTGCAGAACCATGAAAGGCTTTCTTTGATGTGAGCGTGAGCTTATTTCCAGATTTTGCTACACTGACTGCATCGCTGGAACTTGCAAAGGAATACTCGGACAGCACACCGTTTTTATCGGTCAGCGTTAGACTATATTTCCCGTCTTTATAGACAAGCTCCTTTGTAATATCGTCTTTCCCGCCTGACATAAAGCTCGGAATGGTATTGTGCTTACTCATCAGCGAAACAATCTGGTCATAGACTTTCTTTGCTCCGCTGTTTGGATAATGAGAACCAAAGTGCAGGCTGTACACGGTGCTGCTTGTCTGGCGGTATGAGCCTGTGGCTTCACGGCATCCCGTAACAAACTCCCATACAAGAGTCTGGGTCGCAAGCCATTTCTCATCGTCTGATCCAGACAGATTCCCTCGGTTTCCCTGATACCCATAGAGCAGGGCAAGCCCAACTGCTTTTTTCTGGCTTCCCGAAAGAGCGTTCCACGCTTCGGAAGATGCTTCTTTCAAGGTGTTGCCTGTTTTTAGCGGTACACCCGGCTGTCAACAAAATGCTGTGTCGCCATCCACAAACATACGGTATTTATAGTTACCCGTACCGCCTGCGATATAACCGTTGATGTTAGCACTTGAATTGTACCTCATTGCATTTCCGTTCCCGTCATAAGTGTGCGAAAAGGAAATCGTACCAACATCTCCTATGGCTGCAAAGGCTGTGGTGGCAGGCAGTACGGAGAATACCGTAACCGCAGCCATCACAACAGCCGCAGCCTTTTGGAATATTTTTTTGAATTTCATCATTTACCTCCTGTTGATATTGAAAATAGATGTTGCCTGCTAACCGAAAAAAGCCGCCCTCTGGCAGCTTATCATTTTTCTTTTCTCGGATAGTAACTGGCAGTATTAAGGGGGAGAGGTGTGGAGAGGGGGAAAGCGAAAAAAAAGGCTATCCACCCAAGCAGACAGACCTGTCCCTTGATGTGTGGCTATCGTTCCTGTGCCTTGCTTCTTTGCAGATGGCGGTTATAAAACTCCAACGCCTTGACCACAAAATCGGATTCTTTCCCTTTGGGTACAGATTTGGGAATGAGTTTGGTTATCCTTTCATCACGGAAGGCAGGCTTTTCTCTCTGGTTCGGTTTTTCTTCTTCCATAATGGAACTGATCACCCCGTCTGTCAGCTTTCCCTCCTGCATATACTTTTTCATTTTGATAGCCTGTGCAAGTGAGGGCGTGGCGTCATTATATTCCATCGCTTCAAGCAAAGTATATTGCTGTTCCTCGGAAAGATAAGAGATTTCTACCGCAGGACGAAACGCAATCTGACGCTCATCCACCATTTGCAAAATTTCAGGTACAAGCTCAGTTAAGCGGATATAGCGGCGTATCTGTTCACGACTTTCGCCAACTTTGTCGGCAAGTTCCTCGTTTGACCGTGACTTTGACACCATTGGTGTCGAAGTTAAATCTAATCTTTGTCCTTGTCTGTTCATCGCTTCCAACCGCATCTTATAGGCAAACGCCTTTTCACTCGGCAAAATGGTCGTTCTTTGCAGGTTACTTTCCACCATTACAATAATGGCTTCATCACGGGAAAACTCCTTGACCTCACATTTCAGCGTATCAAGCCCCGCAAGCTCACAAGCCTTTTTTCTCCTGTGACCGCTAATCAGCTCATATCTGCCGTCCTCCTTCAAACGGACAGTCGCAGGTGTCATTACACCGTTTCTTTTTATGCTGTCAACAAGCTGTTCCATATCCTCATCCATTAAAACCTTAAAGGGATGGTCTGGAAACTCATCAATTTCAGAAATGGGAATATCCCTTATCTTACTTAATGCCGCTTCTGCACGGCTTTCGTCTGTCTGAAAAAGGTCATCGTATGCAGTCAGCTCGATGCTGCTTTTTCTGCTTCTCGCCAATATGTGCCACCTCCTTTCCAAACTGCTCATAAGCTGCGGCAACCTTACCGCCTTTGTCGTAGGTAGCTTCTACTGCACGGATAGAATGTGGTATCTGAGCATCAAAAACTTTGATATTCTGACCGTATGCACTCCTTACCAATGCAGTCACTTCCTTAGAAATGTTCGTGCGTGGCATTACCATTGTCATTAAGATACCGTCAATCCGAAGATGGGGATTGATCTGCCGCCTGACTTTTGACACAGAGCGAAGCAATAACTCCAGACCTTTTGCAGAAAGATAATGCGGCTGTGTCGGGATAACCACGCTGTCAGCCGCCGCCAATGCGTTGATTGTCAGCATACCCAAGCTCGGCATACAATCAATAAGCACATAGTCGTAATTCTTTTTGACCTCGTTAATACAGGTCGTCAGAACACGCTCACGGCTAATTGCATTGATAAGCCTTACTTCCAGACCTGATAACTCAATATTTGAGGGTAACAGATCAACACCCTCGCTGTGATGCAGGATGCCTTTTTGAACATCAAAGGGTTTATCGTCGATGATGTCCTGCATAATCGTCGCAAGGGATATGGGCAAATCATCTGGTCGTGGATAGCCAAGCGACATTGTAAGATTCGCCTGTGCGTCTGCATCCACAAGCAGGACTTTCTTTCCCTGCTTTGATAGACACACGCCCAGATTGACGGCTGTGGTGGTCTTACCCACACCGCCTTTCTGATTGGTCAGAGCGATCACTTTGCAATTTGACATATAGCGTCCTCCTTTCGCTTTTATTTAGCCGCTTTGTCAAAGGCGGCTATGTACTTCGCTCTGAACGCAAGAAAGCCGACTGGCTGTTACACCAATCGGCTATGTATCCATTTCTATATTCAGTTTTCAATTAAGGATAAGGCTTTCTGTATCTGCTCCATATCCCACCTGTCAGGGAAAATGACCGCCATGATACGGAACGCATCATATAAGCCTGCCAAATAGGAATAATCAGAGTATTCCAAGCTCTGCCTATCTCTGTAATCTAAAAAAATATCACAGACCTTTCTCTGTTCCATTGTCAAATCAAGATTTTCATAGTTTCGTTCCGCCTTATCCCTTGCGTCGCTTTCTTTTTGATAATCCTCGCTGCGTGTGAGCATTTTATAAACGGTATCTTCTTTTAATTTCTCCGCTGCAATTTTCACAAGCTCGGCAAAATCTTTGTCATACATCACAACCTCCTACACCAATACTTTTAGTTTCTTCACAGGGGCGTTTATGACTTTGACAATCAGCTCGTCAACACAGTCTGTATATCTGCCTTGCTGAATAAGTTGATTTTTCAATTCCACAAGGCTATGTAAAAGGATTGTTCTTTCCTCACTATCCAGATATGCATGGTATTTTGTTTCTCTCATTGTCAGCACCTCCGTTCTTGACTTCATTATATAGAAGAATGGGTAGGGTACTCAAATGTGTAATAGGGGTAAATAGGGTAGAGGGAGAATAAATTTTCTCGCCCCTCCCATTGAACCGTACGTACGGGTCTCGTATACGGCTCTACAACTTATATTCCAACTTTAACTAAGTAATAGGATAAGGGATTGAGCAGACCAGCTCCTTCTTTTATCCTATTTTCAAGTAAATCTTTACTGATAATGAAATTCACTACGTTCATTCCACTTTTTCTGTACCATCCAAGTCTGGAATTAGCAACCTTAAATATTTCTTCCTGACTAAATCCATTTTTATGTTTCCAGTTCAGATAATATAGGTTTCGGTAAATGGTTTTCGGTCTCTTCCACTGTTTCATGATGATTACTCGCATTTTATGTCTCAGCCACTCCCCGAACTCTTCCATGAACTGCTTCATCATTCCGATTCTGAAATAATTTATCCACCCTCGTACAATCTCATTTACTCTTTTTATTGTGACTGCAAGTGGTCTTGCTACAGCTTTTCCTCTTTTCAGATATTCGTTTAGCTTCTTTTTCAGCTTCTTCTTCTTTTCGTTGGTCGGTCTGACTTTCCATTCCGAGCCATTCTTTAGGAATGTAAATCCAAGATACTTACTTCTTGTTGGTCTTACTACTTTCGTTTTCGTAGCATTTACTTTCAAAAATAGCTTTCTTTCTAACCAGCTGCAAATAGATTTCATCACTCGGTTAGCTGCCATCTCACTTTTTGTGAATATCAGCACATCGTCGGCATACCTTGTGAAACGAAGTCCCCTCTGTTCTAGTTCCTTATCTAACTTATCAAGGTAGATATTTGAACACACAACTGATAGTGGTCCCCCTTGTGGCACACCCGTGATGGTCGCTTTTTCCAGTCCTTTTTCCATTACTCCTGCTTTCAGATATTTCCGAATCAGATTTAATGTGGTACTGTCGTTTACTTGTTCTCTTAGTATCTGAATTAACTTATCGTGATTTACTCTGTCGAAAAACTGTTCAATATCTATATCTACTACCCATTCATAGCCATCATTCAGATAGCAAAGTGCCTGTCTGATTGCATCATGACAGCTTCTCCCTGCTCTAAAACCATAACTATATTCACTGAATATTTCTTCATAGATATCGGTTATTGGCTGTGCGATTGCCTGTTGAATGGTTCTATCCAATGCTGTGGGGATTCCCAATGGACGTTGCTTTCCATTATCTTTCGGAATATATACTCTCCGTACCGGCTTTGGCATATAAGTTCTATTTCTAATGGATGTAATAATCTCATCCTTATTTTCCCTTATATAATCTCCCAGTTCCTCAA
>ENA-ORVB01001126-ORVB01001126.1-human-gut-metagenome-genome-assembly--contig:-NODE-1126-length-19116-cov-2.99648_pt1 | contig 19116 bp, 17 predicted proteins | sample MGYA00242090_ERZ509231 | MGnify/ENA primary metagenome ERZ509231 (study PRJEB26280, sample SAMEA2338798) | human gut metagenome | biome: human gut; feature: human-associated habitat; material: faeces...
CCAGACGCTGCGCTGCCACAACTCTTACTGCATCATCAGACTCTTCAATCTCTGCTCCAATCTCTATTAACTTCGCAGAAATTGTCTCTAAATGTTTAGGAATTACGTTCTTAATCAGAACATCTCCTCTGGTAGCTGCCGCTGCCATCATGAAAGTTCCAGCCTCAATCTGGTCTGGAATTACAGAATATTCTGTATCGTGGAACTTCTCTACACCTTTGATACGGATAACATCAGTTCCAGCACCGCGAATATTGGCTCCCATGCTGTTTAAGAAGTTCGCAACATCCACGATATGCGGCTCTTTTGCAGCATTCTCAATTACAGTATTACCCTGTGCGAGTGATGCTGCCATCATAATATTAATTGTTGCACCAACGGAAACCACATCTAAGTAAATACGGTTTCCAACAAGCTGTTCTGCCTGTGCGATAATCATGCCATGTTCAATCTTAACTTCCGCACCAAGTGCACGGAATCCCTTAATGTGCTGGTCGATTGGACGGCTTCCGATATCACATCCTCCCGGAAGAACAACCTGTGCTTTTCTATACTTACCAAGTAAAGCTCCAATTAAATAATAGGAAGCTCTGATTTTTCTAATATATTCATTATCTACAATTAAGTCTCCAGTAGAATCGATATTCTTTCCACTGATTACAACTTCATTATCTCCCTTACGGTCAATCGTTGCTCCAATGCCTTCCATTGCCTGTAAAAGAACATTGGTATCTCTAACATTCGGCATATTATCAATTAATCATTCTCCATCAGTCATAATGGCAGCTGCCAGAATTCCTAATGCTGCATTCTTTGCTCCACCAATTACAACTTCACCAACTAACGGATTACCACCTTTAATAATATACTGTTCCATTTCGCACCTCTATAATCTATTCTAAACGTTATTATTCTTAACACTAATTTTCAAACTTAAGTAAAACTAAATAAATTCTAAGTAAAAACTTCTATGTAAAAAAAATTCAAGTAATAAATTCCTAACTAAAATATTTTTATATAAATATAGGAATTTAAACAAATCAAATCCAAAATATTTCTATCTGAATTTCCAAATTCAAATAAGGAACTTCTATTTTGTACAAAATTCCAAATAACAAATTCTATTCAAATTATTTTCATTTTAAACATAAAAATCCAAATAACAGATTTTTAATCAAAATATTTTCATTTCAAAAAATCGGATAATAAAATATCAACCAAAAAAATGGAATTTCTATTCCAAAGATTACTCTCTACACAAAAATGAATTCAAAATAAAAATAAAATTATCGTAACTATTCATAATCCGTTTACAAAGACGTATTCCCGATGTCTTCTCTTATATGGTTATTTTTATCTGAATAGTTATAAACTACCTGTAATCCTGTTTCAAAAATTCCTGTCATGATATTTTATATCTCAAACAAATATGTACTTTTCTTCATAATTCAAATTAAACCTAGAATCATTTTATTATATCATATTCCCCGATTTATTGTAAATCAGAAATTATTACAAAATAAATGTTTTAATTTATCTATTTTTTCTCTTTTTTTTCTTCTTACGAACAGAATATCCAAATGTCCCCAAAGATTCTCCCAGCCCAAAATATGTCCCGTGAGAATATACAATTGGTGCTGCTTTTTCTAAATGAAACGTTCCTCTCTCATCCATATAGGAATCGTCCACTGTCACATGAACAACATCTGCTATAAACATCGTGTGAGAACCAAGTGCCACTTTCTCTCTGACACGGCACTCGATATTTACCGGACTATCCTCAATGACAGGAGCATTAATTTTCTTTGCTTCCCCTTTAATCAGACCAGTCTGTTCAAACTTGTCCATATCCCTTCCGGAACGGACACCACAGAAATCGGTTGCTTTTACAATCTTTTCCGTAGTGAGGTTTACAACAAATTCCCCTGTTTCATGTAACGCTTTATAGGAATGTCTCTCTGGGCGAACAGAAATGTAGAGCATGGGTGGATTGGTACATACCGTTCCTGTCCAGGCCACTGTTATAATATTATCATTTCCCTCTTTATCTCTCACCGATACCATAACCGCCGGAAGAGGGTATAACATATTACCCGGCTTAAAATCTAATTTACCCATACTCTGTCCTTTCTATTACTGAAATTATTGTAAAAATTACTATAAATATCCCTAATTATTTTTTCATCCAAACTATCTGATATTTATAAAGCAGATACTTTGAATCACCTTTGTAAACAACATTCCAGAAAACCATCAATACTTACAAAATGTAAATTTCCAGAATTTTACCATAAGCAATTAATGAATAATTAGATAGATTTCTTAATTGACTGTCTGATTTCTTCTAACTGCTCCGCGGAAATCTCCTGCTGTGGCCAGTTAAGATTCAGTCCATCTCCCTCATAACGAGGAATCAGATGTAAGTGGAAATGATTTACAGTCTGTCCTGCAATCTCTCCATTATTCTGAACAAGGTTCAGCCCGTCACACTTTAACGCATCTCTCATTGCTCTTGCGATGCAGGTAGCCAATGCAAATAACTTGCCAGCTGTCTCTCCATCTAAATCATAAATATTGTCAAAATGTTCCTTAGGGATAATGAGACAATGTCCCTTTGTTGCCGGATTCACATCAAGAATTACTGTGAAATGGCTGTCTTCATAAACCGTAGCAGAATGAATCTCTCCTTTTGCAATCTTACAGAATATACAATCTTCTTTCATTATTAAACACACCTTTCTCTTCCTATAGCGTGTTTGAAAAATGCTCTAGTACATATCGAAAAAACAAAAAACAATCTGCACATCTCGCTTTATAAAAAAACACTTTCAAACACATACCACTATTTCATATCTAATATTATAAATATATATAAAACCCTTTAAAACTTAAAAATCAATGTCGCCAGTGGCGGCACAGATATTTTAATGGAGTATGGTCTCAAATCCCAACATTCAGAGACCGCCTGAACTTCCTGATGCTCGTCTCTGCCTTCGCCGCCAAATTCCACAGCATCGCTATTCGAAATCATTGTATACTTTCCAGCTTTCGGAACACCTACCTGGCAGTTCTCTTTCTCTTCTGTGCCAAAGTTACATATAAATAGCAGATTATCTCTGCCTGACGGTGACTTTCTCATAAATCTTAATACAGAGGACTCCGCATCCATCCCGTTAATCCACTCAAAAGAAGCTCTCAGTGGATCATACTCATAAAGGGCAGGATATTCCTGATAAATCCGAATCAGGGACTTCACATATTCCTGCGAAGAAATATTTTCATGTGAATGAAGATCCCATGCCTTTCTTCCGGGTACTCCCATCAGATAGCCATAAGACATCCTGACTCCTGTTAACTTATCATAATCACATGAAGGCTTCTTGTCAATGAGAGATTCATCAAAAAGATTATTTTTCTCTTTATTAAGTAAAAGCAGTGTATTAGAGAAATCTCCCTTCATCAATGGTTGTGAAAGACAGAAATATTTTCCCTGTCTCTTCTCAAAATCTGTTCCAAGATATTCTTCCACTCCTGCTTTTAATTCCATATTCCATTCAAAGTCAAAGAAGTCTCTTGTCTGTTTTCCTTTTATTTCTTCCCCAATGAACAGTACACTGTTGTCTTCTTTTTTTATTACTTCTTTTGCTTTCTCAAGAAAATCAGAAGAATTCTCACTCAATCCCCGAAATACAAATCCATCGATATGATATTCTTTTATCCAGAACAAGATATTAGCAAGAAGATAGTTGACTGCCTGCGGATGTTTTTTCTCAAAAAGATGTACCGCTCTTGTTAAATATTCTGGTGATATTTCTAACATAACTCCAATATTTCTTTTATGTGAACGGTTCACAAAAAATCGCATTGTATCCGGTGTGTTCCCGTAAAATGCCGGCTCAAAAAATCCTCTTTCCACTCCGAGTTTCGCTCTCTCCGGTGTGCCTCGGAGTAAAATATGTGTATGCCCCATATCCTGCACAATTTCCTGTACTTTCTCATCCGGGGAATCTAATTCACTAATCCGTACTTCACACACAGACATCGGTATCTTAAAAACATTTCCATGATATCGTTTGGAAAGCCATCTCGAATCCTCCCAGCGAAATCGCCCAAGATCAAACATTCTTGACGCGCCGTTTTCCTTTTCCTCATTCATTACGGCATATGGGTCAACCATCTGTATTATGTCACCCTGTACATTTTTTATTTCAAATTTATAAAACTGTCCACAGGAAAGTCCTGGAATAAACAGTTCAAAAATGTCGGAGTTCTCCATTTTGTGCATCGGATATAACATCCCATTCCAATAATTAAAATCACCAACTACGCTGACACGCCTTGCTCCTGGTGCCCATACTGCAAAATACATTCCTTCTGTATTTCCAAGTTTTACTTTATGACAGCCCATCTTATGATAAACTTCTGTCCAGTTTCCTTTTGAGAATAATTTTTCTTCTTCTTCCGTAATCAACCCTTCATAACTGTATGGATCACTACTTATATAAGTATTTCCATCATGAAACGTCATATGTATCTGATAAGAGAATGGTCTTTTATGAGGAAGAAACAGTGAAAATACTGGCTGTCTTTCTACAGTATCCATAGGATAACGCTCGCCATCCTCTGAAATAACTTCCATCTTTACCGCATCTGGATGATAGGCAGAGATAACCTGTCCTTGTAAGATAAAATGTCGTCCCAGTAAATCTTTCGGCTTGCTGCAGTTACCAAAAACCAATTCCATAACCTGGTCTTTTTTTACGACTTCGCTGATTTCATATCTCATGTCATTCCCTCCTCTTTTCAGTTACTTTTTTCGAAAACAAACATTCATATATAGTATATTCAAAAATGCTTTCTGACATTCATAATCAAATATATAAATGTATTGTTACCTGGAATACAAATCATATTTAAAGCGCTTAATTCAAGAATATCCCGGCATTCTTGCTGGGAAAATATTTTTATATGACTTATACAATTTTTAATAGTTATTTACATTATAATTTTTTTAGATAAGAAAGTCAATAAATGTCAAAAAAGAAGAAATCCCAGAAACAGTAACTTTCCACTGTTTCTGAGATTTCTTCTTCATTTATAGCAACTAAATTAAGAAATTGTTTTTTTAATCTTTGGCCGGTATCTTCATGATAGATATTCTCTAAGGTACCAGTCAATGACTAACGGCAATATGTTTACATGTTATTAGACATTTGCCTGTCACTTATTATACGTTTATTGTTCGTTTGTTTATTATTGTTTTATCATTATTCGAACAATCGTGACTACTTGCTTTCTACTGGCTTTCTTAAAAGACCAAGCATAACTGCTCCAACGATGGAACCGATTGCTAAAGCAATGATATACATTAATGCATTTCCTACTACTGGGAATACGAAGATTCCACCATGAGGTGCCATCAGTGTACATTTGAATGCCATAGATAACGCTCCGGCTACTGCTGAACCGATTACACAAGGAGGAATAACGTGGAGGGGATCTCCTGCTGCGAATGGAATAGCTGCTTCAGAGATGAAGCAAAGTCCCATGATTGCGTTAACTGGTGCTGTTTTTCTATCATTATCTGTGAATTTGTTTTTAAATACCCATGAAGCAATGGCAATAGCGATTGGAGGAACCATTCCACCTACCATAACGGCTGCCATGATCATGTAACCTGCGTCCGTCTGGTATGCTAAAGAAGCTGTACCAAATACATATGCTGCTTTGTTGAATGGACCACCCATGTCAATGGACATCATACCACCAACAATTAATCCAAGTAAAATACTGTTTGTTCCGGATAAGGAGTTTAATGCATCAGCAAGTAACTGGTTTAACCAGGAGAAGAATGGGTTAATTGCAAACATAATCACACTGATTAATAAAAGACCTGCAACTGGATAAATTAACATTGGTCTGAGACCATCCATGGAACTTGGCATTTTCTCAGTAATCTTTTCTAAAGCTAATACCAGATAACCTGCCAGAAAACCTGCAAATAATGCTCCAAGGAAACCACCGGAAATTACCGTGATGTCTGAATTAAAACAAGAAGCAAATGTTGTTCCGGCACTTGCGATTGCACCACCGGCAAAACCAACCATTAAACCAGGGCGATCAGCAATACTCATCGCAATGAATCCTGCAAGAATTGGAAGCATGAAGTTAAATGCTACACCACCGGCTGTCTTAAAGAATGCTGCCATTGGTGTGTTCATACCAAAGTTAGATGGGTCGATAGAATAATCATCTAACAAAAAGGCAATCGCAATAAGGATACCACCACCGATAACGAATGGAAGCATATTAGAAACACCGTTCATCAGATGTTTATAAATCTGACGTCCAAAGCTTTCATCTCCTTCGGAAGCAGTGCTTGCTGCCTTACCTCCTTCATGATGATAAATCGGTCCGTCACCTTTTACTGCTCTCTCGATTAATTCCTGAGATTTATGAATACCATCGGAAACTTTTACTTTGATAACTGGCTTGCCATCGAAACGAGCCATTTCTACATTTTTATCTGCTGCAATGATGATTCCGTCGCAGGCATCAATTTCTTCCTGAGTAAGAACGTTTTTCGCTCCACCGGAACCATTAGTTTCTACCTTAATAGAAATTCCTAATTCCTTTTTCTTCAAGTGCTTCGGCTGCCATATAAGTATGTGCGATACCTGTTGGACATGCAGTTACTGCAAGAACCTGGTATCCGGCTTTCTTTGCAGGAGCTTCGGCTGCCTGTGCTGCCTTGTCTTCTTCTCCGTATTTTTCTGTTTCCTTTTCATCAATTGCTGCTAAAAATGCATCAACGTCTTTGGCAGATAATAACTTTTCACGGAAAGCAGGATCCATTAAAATAGTAGATAATCTGGATAATGCTTCCAAATGAACATCAGAACCTTCTGCAGGAGCTGCAATCATAAAGAAAAGATTGGATGGCTCTCCGTCAAGTGCTGCACAATCAACTCCAGATGGTACTGTGATTGCTGCGATACCCGGGTTGATAACCGCTTCATTTTTTGAATGTGGAATACAGATTCCCTCTGCGATTGCAGTAGGTCCTTCGGATTCTCTTTTCATGATTCCTGCTTTAAAAGCAGCTTTGTCTTTGATGTTGCCAACTTCTTTATGAAGGTCAACGAGTAAATCAAGCATCTGTTCTTTTGTGCTTACTTCTGCGTTAAGAACAACTGCCTCTTTCTTTAACAAATCGACAATTCTCATAATTTTTTCCTCTCTAAAAAATTTAAAATATTTTTTGTTTTATCTCAAATTTCTGTTTCATTTTAGTTTCTATCATATTCAACTTTTTGAATATAAAATGATAACAGAAACTTTTTAATAAATTCAAAGCACATTCGCTGATTTGATTCAGCATTTTTAAACTTTATTCGGTAATCTGTTTCAGCATCTTTTCATACATTTCCAGAGATGCAAGTCCCTCGGAAAATGCTGTGGCACTACCTGCGGCTGTACCGCTCTTTAATGCTTCTTCATAATTACCACCGCGGATATATCCTGTGATAAATCCTGCCACCATAGAATCTCCGGCACCAACGGAATTTACTACTTTGCCCTTCGGTGTTCCCATCTTAATGTTCTGACCATCTTCTGTGATAAGAATGGCTCCGTCTCCAGCCATGGAAATCAATACATTTACTGCTCCCTTTTCCTGAAGCTTCTTTGCGTAATGTACGATGTCCTCATCTGTTTTACATACTGTTCCGAACATTTCCCCAAGTTCATGGTTATTTGGCTTAATTAAGAACGGATGATATTTTAAAACATTAAGAAGTAAATCTTTTGTCGCATCTACAACTACACGGATTCCTTTGGATTCGAGACTTGCAAGGATTTTTTCATAAATGTCTTCCGGCAATGTGTTTGGAATACTTCCTGCCAATACAAGAATATCTTCTTTTGTAAGAGTATCAAGCTTTGCAAAAAGTTCATTGATTGCTTCTTCTGTAATTACTGGTCCCTGTCCGTTAATCTCTGTCTCATCGCCATGTTTTACTTTTACATTGATTCTGGAATTGCCCTCTGGCAGATGAATGAAATCTGTGTGGATTCCCTGTGCTGCCAGTCCATCCTCAATTGCCTTTCCTGTAAATCCCGCAACAAAACCAAGAGCTGTTGTTTCAAGGCCGAGAGTATTCAAAATCGTAGATACGTTAATTCCCTTTCCACCGTAAAAAATAGATTCTCTTGTAGAACGATTGACATCTCCTAATTTCAGATTATCAAGAAATACTACATAATCTAATGCCGGATTAAAAGTTACCGTATAAATCATTACTTTCGTTCCCTCCTTTAAGTTCCCTTTTTCAATGTACTTACGGAATCTTTTATACCTGATTTCTATAGGAGAGATTCCAGAAATACATTTTGTAGTTTTGACTTGCTTTGTTAGTGATTAAAGTATAACAAAACAATACCTTTTATACATCTAACGAATGTCATTGATATCAATTTGAATTTGTCATATTCTTATATGACATTTGTCACTTTTTTAGAATTTTGTCGATTTGATTCTTCATTTGGAATAAAAATGTGCTGCTGTCACCCTCCTCATCTACATAACTTTTAATAAGACTGTCTGTTTTCTCATAAGCTTCTTCATACTGTTCAAAACGATTTGGAATTACTCCGGCATCAATTGCTGTATCAAGAAGGGACATATCTATTATGCTGTCTCCCGGTGTATCTTTATTCAGCAGATTCATTGTATCCTGTGAAGTATTTACAGATTTTAATACAGAAGCTGCTGAGGTATCTTCGTATACAAGTTTTTGAATATCTGTATCTGTTGTAAGTAACTTCACAAAATCCCATGCACATTGCTTTTTCTCTGTCCTTGAACTCATTCCTGCCATAAGTGCACTCATCTCCGAACGGTTATCCCCAGAAGGCCCTGCTGGCATACGGATACATGTCCATTCAAAGCCAGAATATTTTTTGATTCTCCACGGATATGGCATGTAAGTTCTATAGTCAGAAAATGTAAACGGACGAAATGCCACTTTTCCCAAATCGAAATCATTAGATGTGACCTGATAATTCCGATTTGTTGCTTCAAGGCGCTTTACAAATTCAAGCGACTGCGAAAACTTTTCATCAAGAAAATTTGAGGATGTCCCGCTCTGATTAAATGGTGTTATTCCGTTCGAATATACTGCCTGTAGCCATGTATAGTCATAACATCCAAATTGATCCATCTGTCCATCTCCATCAGAATCTTTCACTATTGTTTTACAGATGTCATAAAAATCATCCCACGTCCAGTCATTATCCGGGACTTTAATTCCCTCTTTTTGTAAAAGCGTCTTATTTACAAACATCAGGGTCGGATTACATTCCATCGGAAGTGCATACTGGCTTCCTTCATATTGTCCGGCTTTATAAACAGAAGAATAAAACACATTGAAATCAAATTCTTTATCGCCGCCAACTAACATATCTAAATTTTTCAGAGCACCAAGCGATGCTAATGTATTAAAATCCTCATCCAATACCAGATACACGTCTGGTTCCGTTCCCTTTAAAATCTGTTCTGAAAGCCACTCTGAATAATCATTTGAAAGAATGCCCTTTTCATATTCTACCTTTACATTTGGATATTTCGATTCAAACTTCTTAATCGCCTGATCAAGAATCTCATAATGCACTGTCCCGGGGACCTCCCAATTGCTTCCATAAAAAATTCCTACCCGGAGCGTATTCTGGTCTCCATAATGTAGATAGATCAGGCTGCTAATAAAAAGAACTGCCATTACAAAAAGGATTCCTGTCCCTTTTTTTAACTTTATATCTCCCATTATTGTCTCCTCCGATATTCAAATTCATTTATTTATCCGACTATATCAATTACCTTATTCTCCAATATATCTATTTACCGCTCCTGTTTGCACCGCCCAGATTGCAAGCTGCGTTCTATCCCTGAGTTCTAACTTACTGAGAACGGAACTTAAGTAGTTACGGACAGTTCCTTCAGAAAGTGCAAGTTCCGATGCAATCTCTTTATTTGACATTCCACATCCTATTTTCTGAATGACTCTCCATTCTGTTTTTGTCAATTCCTCTGTAAGTTCATTATCCACCTGAATCGCATAGCTGCTCTGTGCCATATGATTAAATAATTTTACAATCTTATCCGTAATTTCTGGATTAATCATTGCCTTTCCACTCACAACTGTCCGAATTGCCTCCGCAAGATTCTTCATGGAAATTCCTTTTAAGAGATAGCCACTTGCTCCATACTTTAACGCTCCAAAAATATATTCATCATCATCAAAAGTTGTGAGAACGATAATATAAATATCTGGATATTTTTCCTTGACCAGACGAGTACATTCTACACCGTCAATACCTGGCATACGAATGTCCATCAATATAACATTCGGCTTTTTCTTTTTTATTTCGGAAAGTACCTGCTCTCCGTTTTCCGCTATTCCTGTTACTTCCATATCTTCATTTGCCCCAAGAACAATTTTCAGACTTTCCCGAATCAATTCCTGGTCATCTGCTATTAATACTTTGATCATTGTCTATTCCTCTTATTTTTATTATATTTATTATTTTCGATATATTTAATAATATCTCATTTTAGTTCTATTTTTATCTTGCCGACATTTTCTTGATATATTTCAAAATACCCTCTTTCCTATTTTCACTGACTGTCCTTCGCTTTGTCATTATTGTCTGCGAGATTATTTAACTCATCTCTATCCTTTTTTCCAGTCAGCTTATTTCGAATCGGTATCTTCGCAATAATCGTAAACCCAATCATTCCCTGATAGTTAACCTCACCATTTAGAAGCTCTACCCTTTCTCTTATATGTTTTAAACCAAAGCCTTCTTTTATTGACTCACAACCGCAGCCATTATCACTGATGATAATCATCAGCTCCTCATCTTTTTCGCTAATACGAATCCAGATTTCTGTTGCCTTTCCGTGGCGAATAGCGTTGGTCGTACTCTCCTGTATAATACGGTAAATGACTTCCTCCTCATCTGCCTCAAATTCAAGTTCTTCCATATAAGAAACAAAGTAAATTTTCGTGTTCGTGACCTTTGACATATCCTCTATCATCTGATGAATCGCATTGTTCAGTGACATTCGCTCTAATGCATCTGGCTTTAACTTTCTTACCGAACGGCGGACATCCTGAAGCCCACGTCTTGCAGTATCGCCGATTCCTTCCAGCTGTTCTTTCGCTTTATCTGGTGCAATGTCCATAAGTACCAGTACCGCATCAATCCCAACTGATATTCCTGTTAAAATATGTCCCAGCGTATCATGGATTTCTCTTGCCAGGCGATTTCTCTCTTTCGTCTCTCCCATTAATTCTTTTTCCTGAGCGAACTCATGAAGCTGTTCATTTGCTTTTTGCAACTGTTCATTTAAAAGCTTGATTCGTTCTCTCTCTCTTCGGTCCTTCATCATAAGAATAACAATGTATATTAGAAACAAGACCATATTTGTAATCTCACAAATTGTCTTTACACTGAGAAAAATCCTTTCTGTATTCCAGTCATAAAATGCAGCCCACGTCTCAAAAGAATTTAATGGAATAAACATCGTGACAAGATTGTAACTGCATACCATGTAACATAAAAATGCAATAAATAAAAATATCAATTTATTTTTCCTGTCCTCGACATAGGTGAGCATATCCGCTACTACAAGAAAAATCACTCCATTATAAGACATATCTAACTCTTTCAATACAAAAATAAGAAAGATAATCTCGAACACATTCCACAGTAAAACCTTCTCTTTGCCCTCGGCCTCATTTTTTCTCTTGTAATAAATAATCCCACATAAAAAAAAGAGAGAAAATATTACCATAATGATTCTTTGTTCCGGTCTTTCCGGCATCACCTTAAGCGTTCCAATAAATTTTTGTGCTTCCTGAGCCGCCGCCACCCTGTACTGTGTCAATACGATGGTAAAAGTAAGAAAGAGAACAATAATCACATTAAGCAATACCATCATCGTAAAACACTGGTGCTGATATCCTGCCGCGTCCTTTCTTTTTTCCATTGATATTCCTCCTTCCTCTTACTGCCATCCTGACAGGCTATAATCATTTATATTGTCTTTTGTAATAAGGGAAACAGGAACAATGCACTGCTTTTCAGTTTTCTTTCCATCAAGAATTTTGTAAAGCATTTCCACAGTTTTCTTTCCGGTAGTTCTTGGTGACTGTGCTGAAGTTGCCGCCATCTTATTTTCATAGATCATCGTTTTAGCCTCCGGCGAACCATCCGCCCCATATACAAGAACATCTGATAACATATGCTCCGCATCTAACGCAGCCATCGCCCCCATTGCACTTGGATCATTTAATGCCATTACCACATCAATATCTTTCGTTTTATTTAAAACTTTTTCCACCAGCGGCTGAGAAAGTTCAAGCTGCCCCTGACATTCAAGTTCTCCTACATTCTCATACTTCCATCCAGCCTTCTCAAGTGTTTCCTTAAATCCTTTAATTCGGTCGATTGCCGATTTATTTTCCGACTGAACTAAAAAAAGAATCTTCCCTTTTTTTCTCCGTTTCATTAAATCTTTCGCACACTGTTCTCCTGCCTGATAATTATTTGAAACAACCGTACCATCTACAAAACTCCGGTTATAAATCAACGCATCCACAGCAATCACCGGAATCCCTGCTTTTTTTGCTTTTTCTAATGAAGAGCCTATTTTTTTCCAGTCCACAGCGTTAATCAGAATACAGTCCACTTTTTCTTCAATAAATTTCTCCACCTGCTTTGCCTGCACTTTCGCATCCATGCCCGAATCCCTTGTTTCAAGCACATCGCCCTTACTTTCCACAACCGCTTTAATCTCCTCATTAATCACTTCAAAATACGGGTTATTCATTGTCATATACAAAGCACCGATTGTTCTTTTCGATTTTTCACTCTCATTCTTATTCCTGCTGAAAAATAAAAGCGCAATACTTACAATGCAAATCGTTGCCACAATAATATAGCCTATACATAAAATTGCTTTCTTCCCTCTCACATCTGTCCCTCCTATATTCAATAATCTGCTCTCGGAATCTTTTTGTACTTGATTTTGATAATCATCACTTGCTATTATTGTAACTTTTTCGGCAATTTTTGTCTATCCATACAGGGAAAAATCGAAAAACCTCTTATCTTGACACACACAAAAAAAGCCCCTATACTTTTAAATATAAAAGAAGGCATACTAACTATGTTTTTCAGATTATTTTATGAAAAAAGAAGAAAAAATAATTTCTATAATAACTAATCAAAACAAAAATCAACTAAATTTGCATGTTTCTGAACGATTCAAAATTTTATTATAAAAAGGAGGACTGCTCATGAATTGTCCAAACTGTGGCACATATTATGATGAGAACGAAAAGATATGTAAAAAATGTCACACCCCTTTAAGCAATGCAGTTTACAATCAGGTATCATCAGGTAATGACATAAATCAACCTGCCCCTAAGAGAAAAAGCTTTGTACCGATCGTTGCAGCTATTCTTATCTGCTGCCTTATCGCAGGCGGAATCGGAGGATACTTTTATTACATTTCCCGCGTAAAACAAGGTTGCCGGGAAGCAACCAGGCAGATTTTCACTTACGCCAAAAATATGGACTTCTCCGACGTGGCTCCTTCCGATTTACCGGAACCACTGAAGTCCGAACCAAACGTAAGAGAACTCGTAAAACAACAATTAAAAACATACATCGGTGATAGCGAACTCGGCTCACTCGTAGATGTTGACAGTATTGACGTAACTACTCTATGTGATGAGATGGTCGATCAGGCATCTTACAAAATTACCGATGTCTCCGCAACCTATAACTCCTGCACTGTAACCGTCACTACAAAAAATATCGACTTCTACAGCCTGCCAGGAACCATCTATGATGAAATCAAATCCCAGATTACCGATGGAAACTCCTCTTTATGGACTTCCATAAAGAACTCTATCTCCTCCCTCTTAGGAGGAAGCAGCCAGACATCCATCGAAAAAATTGACATATCTGAGAACTTGAAAAACTGGTACAAAGAAACAAAGAAAAACGGCCCAACGAGAAAAACTACGGGAAAAATCGTATTCGGAATTAAGGATGGAAAATGGGCTCTGATTTCATTTGATGAAAGGCTAATCTACGGGTATTACGGCCTGCGGCCTCTGCAATAGTGAGGTTGGTGGCTAAACAGACGAACCCCCGAAGCCTGGCATATGTAAAAATGCACTCTATCACTGCACTCTTAATGCTCAACCGCATTAAGAGTTTGCTCTAAGGCGCATTTTTACATATGCCAGGCTTCGGGGGTTCTGTTTGTTTCGAATTCTTTACCTTCCACTTAAAATCTCAAATCTCCCGACAAAAATGATTTTCTCTTTTCGGTCTGGCAAAGTCAGAATCCTTGCAAAGAAATATCCCCAGATGTGGCTTCGGAGCAAGATTTGGATGCGAGCATTCAAACCACCGCGACTAAAGTCACATCTGGGGATTATTTCTTTACAAGGATTCGTCTCTTCTAATGAGCCAAATCATTATTCAAATACTTACCTATATGTTCAATTGCTTTTGTTTCATCATCGCCTTTTGCAATTACATTAATCTTTCCACCTGCTGGAACACCTAAAGTCATCATTCCCATAATGCTCTTGGCATTCACCTTTTTGTTTTTCACCTCCACATATACACTGCTGTCATACTGGCTTGCAATCTGAATAAATAACGCAATGGTGCTTGGGTCTAATCCTGAAGGGATTTTAATCTCCATCTCTCTTGAAATCATGTTAACCTCCTATTTTGCTATAAATGAAATAAATTTATCTTAGTATTTTCAGCTTTGCCAAAGCAAATACTGAAAAAATATTACAGATGCCCTTTTTCCCTAATATCCTGAGCAATTTGACTCAGTTTTCTTAATCTGTGATTCACACCGGACTTTCCTACTGGAGAACTAAGTTTTTCGCCAAGTTCCTTTAATGTTGCATCCGGTTCCTCTAACCTGGCATAGGCAATGTCCCGAAGGTTCTCGGATAATCGCTCTAAACCAACTGTATTTTTTATATATTCAATATCTTCAATTTGTTTTCTCGCTGCAGATACGGTCTTATTTATGTTCGCTGCTTCGCAGTTTACTCTCCTGTTTACTGAGTTACGCACATCTTTTAAAATGCGTACATTCTCAAACTTCATGAGAGCAATATGTGCTTCCATTATATTCAATGTGTCCGAAATCATAGCACCTTCTTTTAAGTAAACTACATAATATTTCTTTCGCAGTACAATCTTCGCCTCTAATCCAAAAAATTCAAACAATTCTTTTATCTGCGCTGCTTTCTCACTTGATATGCAGGCAATTTCAAAATGATAATTCTTCTCCGGGTCTGTGATAGAACCGGCAGAAAGAAATGCTCCGCGCAAAAATGCTCTGCGGCAGCAGGTACGCTGCAATACCGGATTATCTTTCACAGAAAATTCTTCGTCCATCTGTCCAAGATTATTTATAAGCTGTGCTGTCTTTAAAATCTTTAACGTCTGTCCAGATTCCTCTATGGAAATCATATAAAAGCGATTCTTTTTTAAAAATTCATGCTGTGTTGTAGAAACTTGCGGCTGAAAATGAAAAACGTCTTTAATCAGAGAATAAAATCTTCTGGCTACTGATACATTTTCCGTGTGAAGAATGAGAGAATATCTTCCATCTTCACATTTGATTTTTCCACAAAGTCCAATAATTGCGGCAAGTTCCGCAATCATGCAGTGATTTTCGTGACCGTCCACATGAGAAAGTTCTTCTTTTACTTCAGAAGAAAATGACATATTCTATCTCCTTACATCAATTACTCGATTACTTTCCTTTTGTCCGGGCGTCTTTCTCAATATCCCGGTGTTCCATACGAACGGTATACGGAAACTTTTTCAGCCTTGCATAAAGCCCGTTCGTTATCGTAACAGAACGATGCTTGCCACCGGTACAGCCGATGCCAATAACAAGGCTGTTCTTTCCCTCGTCTAAATAACGTGGGATAAGAAACTGCATTAAATCTTCCAGTTTATCAAGAAACTTTCGGCCGTCTCCATTCTTCATGACATATTCCTGAATGGAACGGTCATTACCTGTGAGCGGACGCAATGCCTGCTCATAATAAGGATTCGGAAGAAAACGCACATCAAATACCAAATCAGCATCTGAAGGGATTCCATATTTGAATCCGAAGGAGAGTACTGTGATAATAAAATTACCATATTCCTCATTCCCGACAAAAATTTTCTCCACTTCCTGTCGTAATTCTCTGGTAAGAAGAGTCGTTGTATCAATAATATAATCTGCCCTGTCCCGGATAAAAGAAATCATCTCACGCTCTCTGGAAATCCCCGTTTCTATGCGGTCCTCCTTTGCGAGCGGATGGGTTCTTCTTGTCTCTTTATATCGCTTGACAAGAGTCTCATCTTCTGCATCTAAAAACAGAATCTCATATTCTATTCCAAGTTCACACAAGACTTCTAACTGACTGTTTAATCTGGTGAGCTGTTCTCCGTTACGGATATCAACTCCTACCGCCACTTTGTCTACTTCAGTCTGTCTGTCAGAAGCAATCTCTCCGAAATTCGGAAGCAATGCAACTGGCAGATTGTCCACACAAAAGAAACCAAAGTCCTCAAGAACCTTTAATGCGGTACTCTTTCCTGCACCAGACATGCCGGAAACTATTACAAATCTCACTCTCTCACCTCTGTATCCGCAAATCCGACAAAGCGGACTTCCGGCTGCATCATAACATTAAACTGTTTCATTACTTTTTTCTGTACCTGTTTTATTAAAAAAGCTACCTCTTCTGCTGTCGCCCCGCCACGGTTAACCACAAATCCGCTATGCTTCTCGGATACCTGTGCACCGCCTACGGTATAGCCTTTTAATCCGGCATCCTGAATTAACTTTCCTGCGAAATAACCTTCCGGTCTCTTAAAAGTACTTCCCGCACTTGGAAACTCTAAAGGCTGTTTCTCTCTTCTGGCTTTGGCCAGCTCATCCATTCGTGCCTTAATCTTATCAGACTCACCTTTTTCAAATGAAAAACGCGCAGACAAAACAACGTAGTTTTTCTCAAAAATACAGCTATGACGGTAAGACAAATCTAATTCCTCTCCCGTTAATGTAAGAAATTCTCCCTCCTGCGTCAATACTTCCGCATCAAGAAGGACATCTTTCACTTCACCGCCATATGCTCCTGCATTCATGGCAACTGCTCCACCTACGGAGCCAGGGATTCCTGCCGCAAACTCAAAACCGGTGAGTCCGGCATTCCATGCAGCTCTGGCTGTTCTGCTAAGCAAAGCACCCGCCTGCACTTCAATTACTGTATCCTTCACAGAAATTGCCTGGAAGTTCTTACCTATCTGGATAATCATTCCTCGAAAACCTTCGTCCGATACCAGCAGGTTACTTCCATTACCCATAACAAAAAAAGGAATCCCCGCTTCTTTTGCACAATAAACCGCACTTCTGATTTCTTCCCTTGTTGCCGGCTGAACAAAAACATCTGCCGGGCCTCCAATGGCAAAACTTGTGTGCTTATTCATCGGTTCCTGCTCTGTTACTGTTCCTGCTTTAATCTGCTCTCTCAAATTCTGAAGGAATTCCTTATTCATAATATCTCCTATATATCTCCTATCTAAAACACTTAAAACAACTATATAGTTGCATCCTATATTTAGATACATACTATATGATACTCTAAAACGTGGGGAAGTACAATGTGGAAAAAACACAAAATAAAAGGGAGCTTTCTCGCTCCCTTTAGATAAAGTGCCAAAAAAAGCTAATATTTTTGTTATCTCCCAGAACATTTGTTGTGCAAAAAAGTTTCATATATGATTCTTGTTAAAAATTCCTAAACAAAAAATTACCTGTTCATAATCAGCATGTATCCGAAAAATACTTTCTGCAAATTCAAGATTACCCCGGCATTCTTGCTGCGATATGGGAGTCATCTCACATCTGATATACCATAAATCAGAGGATTAGATTGCTTTCAGATTTTCCAAACACACTTTAGCTCTTTTGCAAATCTTAATTACTGTTCTTTCTGTTCTTCTTTATTCGTAGAAAGACTTCCCGTTACACGGTTATAAAGTTCCTGTGCTGCATTATATCCCATTTTTTTCGCACGATAGTTAATCGCTGCGGACTCTACGATAACCGCAAGGTTACGACCCGGACGAATTGGAATAGAGTAGCAGACAACCTTATTGCCGAGGAACTCAATATATTCTTCATCAAGGCCAAGTCTGTCGTAGTTTGCTTCTCTGTTCCAGTCTTCTAAACGGATAACCATGTCAATTGTCTGGTTATACATTACACTTTCCACACCGAACAATGTCTTTACATCAACAATACCGATACCACGAAGTTCGATAAAATGTCTTGTAATATCTGGAGATGTTCCCAGAAGGGTGTCGTCACTGATTTTACGTATTTCAACAACATCATCGGAGACGAGACGGTGTCCACGGTGAATCAGTTCAAGAGCCGCCTCGCTCTTTCCGATTCCACTCTCACCCATGATCAAAACACCTTCGCCGTATACATCAACCAAAACACCATGAATGGAAATACGTGGAGCAAGTTCCTCGCTCAGCCAGCGTACAGAGTTCGCAATAAAATCTGAAGTTGTCATCTCTGTTGTAAAGATTGGAACACCGTTCTTTTCTGCTGTATCAAGCATCTCTAGTGACGGCTCTAATCCACGGCAAAATACAAGGCATGGAATATTAAAGCTGAAAATCTTCTCACAAAGAGGCGGGATAGATTCCGGTGCAAGCTGCTTCATATATGCTGCCTCAACATTACCGATTACCTGAATTCTTTCTGAATCAAAATGTTCAAAAAATCCGGCAAGTTGCAATGCAAGACGGTTTACCGCAGACTGCTCAATCATAATGCTGTCTGTATCAATATCTGGTAACAGGCTTTTTAAATTCATCTTGTTTACAAATTCTGTAAGTTTTACCTTGTACATAATTCCCTCCGTAATTATCCGATGTACTCTCGGAATCTTTTTGTGCTTGATTTTGTGAGAAGATTTTTTGTCAGTTGTG
>ENA-ORVB01001134-ORVB01001134.1-human-gut-metagenome-genome-assembly--contig:-NODE-1134-length-19024-cov-7.92435_pt1 | contig 19024 bp, 9 predicted proteins | sample MGYA00242090_ERZ509231 | MGnify/ENA primary metagenome ERZ509231 (study PRJEB26280, sample SAMEA2338798) | human gut metagenome | biome: human gut; feature: human-associated habitat; material: faeces...
TAACCGGATAAAAAAAGAACCGCGGGACACGCGGGGATAGCCTGTTTTAGCTTTGCCCTGAAGGGCAATTGAGCAGGAAGCTCCCACTTCAAAATCTGTAAGATTTAAGTGGCGAGAGCATGTCACTTAAAGGAGGTTTTTACTATGGAAATTGGAGGCTTTTTCCCCTATCAACCTGTTGGCTCTGAGCCAAACAACTATGTGGAGCATACCTGCCCTGATCCCGGGGACACCGCTCATCTAATGTCCGGCCGTTGTGCCATTTATTACTGTCTGAGGGATCTGATGTTAACAGATCAAAAGCGTGTGGCATATCTGCCTTCCTATGACTGCGAAACAGTTCTGGGCTGCTTTGTAAAAGCAGGATATGAAATTCATTATTATGATTTTGACAAAAATCTTTCCTCTGTGTTTGAGGAAGAGATGATCCCGCAGATCAGTGTTCTCCTTGTCTGTGGATACTATGGTTATCCTACCTATGATGAGAACTTTGTCAAAAAATGTAAAGCCAGTGGCGTTTCTGTAATAGTGGATACTACCCATACAGCATTTTCTCCATTGCCGGCCTGTCCGGATGCTGACTATATTGCCGTCAGTCTCCGAAAATGGATGGGTGTTGCCTCCGGTGGTCTTGCCATCAAGCGAAAGGGCACTTTTGGCGTAAAACCTATTCCTATCAATAAAGAACAGTTTTCCCTTAGAGATCAGGCTCTTCAATCCCGAGAGACCTACGAGCATACAGGAAATGAGGACTATAATAAAGAAGGCAATGATGTTTTCTGGAAAGCGGAATTTATGCTTCGTGAAATTTTCGATATCCAGGAAGGGGATGAAGCTTCCCTTAAAACGATTCTTCATTATCCATTCCGGGATGCGATCCGTAAACGCCAGGAAAATTACCGTTACCTTCTGGAACACCTGCCGGAACGCTCCGATATCCGCCCGGTATTTCCTTATCTTTCAGATGATATCTGTCCTATGTTTTTCCCTTTCTTTGTGGAAAACCGGGACGCCCTTATCAAGCATCTGGCAGACAGGCACATTCCGCCTAAAGTATACTGGCCTGTACCACCTTTTGTAAAGGTTGAAGACTATCCAGGAGCTCAATATATTTATTCCCATATCATGTCTGTCAGCTGTGATGAGCGCTTTAACACGGACGATATGCAGAAAATTGTAGAAGCCTTTGAAAACTATTAAAGATCTTAAAGCATTTTGAGAATATCCGTTTGATAAATCTAATCAGGCCACAGACTGGAAATCACCAATCTGTGGCTTCTTCATCTTCCCAGGTTGACATCCTATCTGCCGTTTGCTACACTAAAACCACATATCTGACAAAGGAACGGGAAATATGAAGAAGAAAAAAATTATAATTTTATCTATTATGATAATTGTGGTTGCCTTACTCCTTGAAGCAAGCATTCTAAAATATGTTAATGACAGAAATGCCCATAGAACATCAAAGGTACTTCTTGATCGTGTGATTACTGTGCTTGATAAAAATGATGAGAGCAGGAACGAGCTGATCGAATCGTTAAAGGACGATTATATTGTAAGGGCTAAAGCAGTGTCATATATGATTGATGCCGATCCGGCGGTAGAATATGATGTGGATGAGCTGCAGAAAATAGCAAAACTAATGGCTGTTGATGAGATACATCTTTTTGATGATCAGGGAACCATTTATAGTGGTTCTGCACCCAAGTATTTTGGCTATAATTTTGATTCCGGTACGCAGATGGAGTATTTTAAGCCTATGCTTAAGGATAAATCGCTGACCATGTGCCAGGATGTTACTCCCAATACTGCAGAGGGAAAGAAAATGATGTATGCCATCACCTGGAACGAAGACGGAACCAAGATGCTCCAGGTGGGAATTAAGCCAAAGAGACTTCTCAATGAAATAAAGCAGAATAACATTTCCAATGTAGTTGCCGGAATGCCGGTATATAAAGGCATGGAAATTATGGTTGCAGATGGGGATACACAGGTAATAGAAGGAGCCACGGACAGTAGCAAATTAGGGGAAAAACTGGAAGATGTGGGGATATCAGCGGATCATGTCAGTGCTGACGGTGCGACTGTAACACAGATCAGAATGGATGGAAAGCACTGCAGATGCATGATGCACCAGAATGATAACTATATTGTTATTGTAACTGTAGAGGATTCATTTTATCAGCAGGGCGGCATGATTGCTATTTTTATAGTAGGTGCATATTTGGTACTGGCATCCTGCTGTATAACCTATATGTTTTCCAAAGTGATGAAAGAAAGACTGGAAAAAGAAAAACTGATATACACCTCAAATACGGATGAGCTTACCAGATGTTTAAACAGGCACGCATATGAAAATGATATGAAAAAGCTTAATCTTAGTGAGGAATGGGTATACATTTCTGTAGATCTGAACGGATTAAAACGGGCAAATGATTCTTATGGCCATATGGCAGGAGACGAGCTTATATGCGCAGCGGCAGATTGCATGAGAGACAGCTTTCATGAGTATGGAAAGGTATACAGAATCGGTGGAGATGAATTTGCTGTTATCATTACAGAGAATACAAGCCAGGTGGAAGAACTGATACATGGCTTCGACTCCAATGTGGCAAACTGGCATGGAAAGTTTGTTGATTCAATGACTGTTTCGTACGGATGGGTTTTCAGCACAGAGAGAAACTGGGGTAGTGCATATGAAATCTCAAAAGCTGCAGATGCAAGAATGTATCAGAGTAAGGAACGCTACTATAAGGAAAGCGGTGCAGACAGAAGATAGGCAGGTTACAAAAAAGCCACAGACTGGTTCATCCAGCCTGTGGCTTTTTTCAGGTATCGTCAGGGGTATTACCATATTACTTTTATGGTAAAGATACATCGTCAGCAGATATGTCAGGCGATAAATTTTTCACATTTTCTGACATCTCTTTCATTGAAGTTGTCTGGGATTTATGATAATCTTGTACTTATAGCAATCCTCTGAAGCAATGTACGCTAAGAGAAAACGAAAGTGTTTTTTTCTGTGGGAAAAGGAAAAGTTGAATTATAAGATAACATCATAATTATACATCAAGGAGAATAACATACATGATGAAGATCAGGCATAAAAAAATAGTGGCATCAGGTACAGCAGTTGCCCTGGCAGGCATCCTTGGGGTTGGAGCTCTGCTTCAGTCCAGCATCTCCGTACAGGCATCTCCGGCTATGATGCCCGGTATTGAGCAGATTGTAAATGATACAACTGCTGAGAAGCCTTTTAAAATATTAGAGATCGTTGATAATACAAGTGAAGCGGAGATCGGCTATTACGTATCCGGGCAGGAGCCGTATGTGAAGCTTTACTCCTATACTTACAAATATAAAGAAAATAACGAAGAAAAAGAAAAAACAATAAAATTCAAGACTCTTGAAGAAGGCTTAAAGAAACTGCCGACTGAGGAACTGCGTAAAGAATTTGCAACAAACATGAATACAGGAATAAAGAATATTCAGAGCAGCAGTTATCAGGCGGGAAGTACTACAGATTCTGAAGAAAACTATCCTCTTTCCTACAGTAAATATAGGGAGAAATATTTTCTGAGTGACAGTGATGATCCAGAAAAATGGCAGAAAATAAATTTTCAGAAGATAGACGACAGCGGAAACAGCAGGACAGATACTGTTGAAATAAAGGGAAACTATCGGGAAAACACTGCCGGAACCGGCGACTATACCAAACAGGAACAGCAATATTATCCGATACGTAAGGATGATAATGACGATAATGCAAAGCCGGAGAAATACCGCGAGAATATCCAGAATTTCTATTATGCGGACAATAATACGGCAGACGCACCATATTTTCTGAAATTTCAGGAAGTGGATAATAATACTGTTAATCAGGCTTTTGATACAAACCACAATAAAATAAATAATAATTCAATCCTGAAAGAGTATGATTACAGCAAAGGCAATTATGGTTATTATGAAAATGTATACAGTGACCTGACAGCGGAAATCGTCCAGAATATCCACGATGGTAACTATACATTTCCGGGAGAAAATCCAACCCTGTCTTCTGAAGATAAAGGACTGGCAGTTAAAATTCCCGATAACACAAATACCAGAGCTGTAAATGCAAAATCATTTTCTGATGGCAATGATGAGTTCTCCAGTATCAATGAGGCAGACGCAGATAATACAGTAGATGCAAACACTCAGGCAGATACACAGCCGGATGTTTCTTCTGATGGAAGTCAGGCTTCACAGCCTGCGGATTCTTCTTCTCCGGACGCCTTTTCCACAGGGGATTTTTCAGACGGAATATCAGATAGTGCGGATGGCAATATTGAAAACAGCGACATTTCTCAGGCACAGGCAGCAGATACTGCTTCTGCGGATACAGATTTCAATTCTGCTACAGATACAGGAACAGATTTCAGTGCAGATGCAAATGCCGCAGCCCAGGCTGATGCTGATCCTGCGCAGAATACCGCATCAGTAGAAAACGATAAAATAACACCGATTATCAATTATAGTCAGACCACAAAGAAAGATGCAAATGGGAATGATATAACAGACGCAAACGGAAATAAAGCAACGGAAGAAGATCCTTCGATTGGCACATCTGCAAATCCCAAAGTATACTACGGTGTGACTATCGATCAATACCCTTATTATAAGTATACCTTGATCAGTGACATGAATAAAATTGTTGCCTGTGCAAATGCTAATGCAGATGCTGTACAAAATGGAACTTTTACTCCAACTCAGGCAACCACATCCGGGGAAAGAGAAAAAAATATCACTTTTCAGGATAACCAGTACTGGTACTGGACTGTAGATGAAAACGGGAATACTGTCAAAAATCCGATTTCCATAGTCACTCAGCGTCAGCCTGTTTCCTACGAAGATATACGTGAAATTCCAACGACACTGGGATATAATTATTATTATAAGGTGAGTCAGGCTTATTTCTGCTGTAAAAAATCTGCCAGTTCAGAGGACAGCAGTGCAGGCGCAGGTGAACAGCTTCCATACCGGTATTTTGGATGGTATGTCCCGTCTTATCCGCAGAATCAGGATGTCTATATACCAGTTGTTGAAAATGATGGAAAAACAGCAACACATTATATTTCCGATGCAGAGTATAAATTAACTCCGGGTACGGGAAATTACGACTTCGTACCTGATGATACTGCCCCAGAACAGACTGTGGAAATAGATCATATGTATTATCAGGGGGGATATACAAACCATGACTGGTTTAAGCGGTATGTGTTCCATCTGGATCCGGGCGAAGAGGGAAGTGATGAGAGGAAACAGTTTGATGGTTTTAAAATAGAAGTAGAGACTATGACTCTGCAGGAGTTTAACAGCATGTACGGAAGTTCAGGAAAAACGACATCTGAAACACAGTCAGATGATACTTCTGGCGTTCCGGCTGCTGAAACTACTCAGGATATCAACGCAGCTCAGTCTGAAGAACAGTCTGAAAATCAGACGAAAGATCAAACAACAGAGCAGGCTGAAGCTCAGACTGTATCCCGGAACGAAGGAGATACTTCGGAAGTAGATCAGATGGTCAGTGAAGCGGGTGTTGAACTGGTATCTATCGAGAAAGAACTTGCAGAAACCACAGATGGCAGTACATTCACAGATGAATTTCAGGATGGAACCTCAGTCGATTCTCAGGCTACAGAGGATTCTGCGCAGACAACAAATAATATATCTGATACATCTTCACAGACAACAGACAGTGCGTCTGATGCATCCTCACAGATATCTGATGAAACGGATACGGACGCACAGTTTACAGATAATTCTGCAGATACCATAGATGATGACGGTGCATTTTCAGCAGGTGATACTGCTACGTCAAATACATCCGGTAAGCTGGCGGAATATGGATTGATCTATGTTAATAGTTCCGGCATCAATCAGGCAGCAGCAGAGGAAATGAGCAATATTCCTACAATTATTAATGCTGCGAAACTAACAGATAATTCAACGACAGCTCAATCTTTCACAGAGTATATAAAAGGAACAGACCAGGATGCGGATGGACACTATGTGAATACTCTGGTATATGTTTTTAAAAATACTCTTGCAAAAACAAATGAGTCAACACATCAGTACGATCTGATAAACGTTAATTTTCATACGAATTTTAATCAGGATGATGTAGCTGATGATTCTGGTTCAACAGCTTCGAATGCGGCGATACAAGGATTTGAGGAAATACTGGAATATATTGAAAGCGAGAATAAATATCGCAAGCTGGGACAGACAACGGATTCCTCTGGGATTTCAGACGGTTCCGATGAAGTTTCAGACGGGGAGACAGTAACACCAACACCAGCAAATGCAAAGATTCCATTACTGAAAAAAGATATAAGCCAGGCAAGAGCAATAGAGTATATTATTAATTATAATTTAAAACGAGCTTTAAATATCAAAAAGAGTATCAGAGTTCTGGAAATTGAACCAGCAAAAATATCTGATGATAATAAGAACAGATTGACATCAAATAAAGTTTCTGAATGGCTTGGAATATCTGTGCCTGAAATAGAGTCAAGTGTGGTGTGTTGTGAAGGATCGAAAAATTCTGAGAAAAAAGAGAATATGTTTGATGGAAAAGATGACGATAATATATGGCATAGTGCCTATGATCCCTATAATGCACATGATCAAAACATTAATAATGGACACCATTATATAAAGCTGACTCTTAAAAATCCTGCATCATTAAGCGGATTTAACTATAAACCCCGTACGAGGAGCAGAAATGGAAAGATAGTAACTTTTCAGGTTGTTTTGACATTCGAAAATAAGAAAACATATATAGAAACAGGTGAATTCAAATACAATAATATTGATACTGACACTACATTAAAGAAATTTAGATTTGCTAATGATATGGTATATCAAGATGTAAAAGAAATACAGATCAATATTCTTACGGCAGGCAATGCTAGCGGAAAAAATGACACTAAATTTGCCTCTTGTTCAGAGTTATCATTGGTTTCAGGAACAGAAGTAACGGTTGATACCATGACAGCAGCAGAGTTTGTTGGACATACTGATGATATTGGTTCAAAATATGACATGATCTATATCGGTGATCAGAAAAATAATGATGATGACACAGATTTGCTGACTGGTTCAGGCAAAATGTGTTATGCGCATGTGGGAGCAACACGAAATACAGGATTAGGATCCGTAAATTTAAATTTGCTTAAATTGATTGGACAGTTAGATAAGGATTATCAAGATAATAATCCGAATGCAGAATACTTTGCTGCTATAGATACTTATAGCGAAAGCGGTGCCGGGTATTTTCGCGGTTCAGGTAATGATATAACTCCTCAGATATGCAGTGAATTAAAAGAATTCGTACAAAGTGGATATCCTGTAGTTTTTGCATCTGGTCTTATGAAACAAAGTCAGGATAATAAATCCAGAGTGATAGATAATGAGAAAGTAGATGCGTCCTCATATTACTATGAATTTATGAATTATGCACTTAAGTATGATAATGTGTTTGTTTCTTCAGAACTGAAGGACAGGACTGACAAACTGACTTTCTTTTCCAATCTGGCCAAACCTGTGATTAAGTTTACAAGTAAGCCCCCGGAACCGCCGAGAGCTAATGACTCATCAAACGTTTCCAATCGTGCACTGATACAAGACGGACAGCTAAAATACGTGTTTTCAATTGAAAATGATTCAGATGCAGCTCCGGCAGTGACTACATATGATTGTAACCTTTATCTGGATCTGAATTTTGATGGAAATTTATCTGAGAAGGAGGATCAGTCTGCCTATATTCAGATTGCTGATTCATCTGGACAGGTATTATCCAGGATACAGGACAGTGATGGCAAGAACCATTATCATCTTCGTGCAGGTCAGAAATATACATTGACCAGAAAACTTCCGGAATCTTACTATAAGATTATTACATGGAAGCTGGAGATTTCAAGTAACCGCAATTCTTATATTCATACCTCAGAGAACGGTTATGCTAAACAGGGTAGAAAAGAGGGAGCAGAACCTCAAACTATTAAAGTACTTCAATTATTACCTGAAAATGGCGGTGGTAATTGGGATTTAAGTTTAGAGTCAGGATTATTTCAGACAAAATTAAAACAATTGAAAAAAGATAAGAAAATTAATTTTGATTTTGATATTAAGGTAACTACTACCACAGTTAATGCAATTAATGCGTATACGGATCAACATGAATTTCGTGATGTTTTAAATGGAAGTGGTATAGGCAATGGGTATGATATATTGATTATTGGTTTCGCTGATGTGTATAGCAACATTAATAATAACTATAATCAGGTAGATGACATTCTGGATTTCATAAAATCTGGAAAAAGTGTTATATTTTCTCACGATACTACTTCATATATTAATTATAATGAAACTGTGAAGGATCTTAGGGTATATGTTAAATCAGATCATTCAGGTACTCGTCAATATTACTCAATTATTAGACAAAACAATTGGGGATTATATTTGAATAAATTGCTTCGTTCAGTTGTTGGAATGGACAGATATGGGATAACTTTGAATGAAGATATACCTGGTACTAAGCAGAAAGCATCGGATTTACTGAGAAAGGGCAATGAATTGAAAGACGGAGAGTCTGTTAGTTTTAAATCTTTAATGGAACTTGCAGGAGATGTTGCCTATAAAAATGGAACTCGTTCACAGAGTTATGCCCAGACTCAGGGATATTCTAATAGGTATATGAGCAATAATTTTTATATAGAAACCACAAGTGCTGATAAAGTAAATGATGGAGCAATTACTCAGTATCCGTATGTGATAGGTGATAAAATTCGGATTGGAACCACACATTCTCAGTATTATCAGTTAGGACTGGAGCAGGATCGTGATATAAACGGAAATGCAGATGGCAAGAGTGATGTGGTGGTATGGTATACTCTGGCGGGAGGAAAATATGATAACTCTCCAAGAGATGCACGTAACCAATATTATTTCTACAGCAAAGGTAATGTTATTTATACCGGAGCCGGACATAAGAAGGTAGGCGATTGCGAAGAGGAAGTCAATCTGTTTATAAATGCCATCACAGCAGCAGCCAATGTAACAGCAGTAGAGCCGAAAGCAAGTTTTGTTAAGGGTATGAATCCGAATGCAGGTGTTGAAACTACTAAATATTATATGACTGATCAGACAACATGGAATGATGAACAGAATGTTGTAAATAATGATATTGATTTGTACCTCAATATAAAAGAATATAATATGGTAAGTGCTGATCTGAGTCAGTCTGATCTGGACAAACAGGAGATGACAATCAAATTTTATATTGAAAATGAGAATGGCACTGAGCAGACGGATGGACCAGAGGGCGTAAAATTAAAGGATATTACGGATAAAATTAATACAATCTGGGAATATGGCGGCAGCAAAGATGGAATAAAAGTTTCAAATGATCAAATGTTCCATACGAAAAACAGTTCTGTGTATTCATTAAAGTTGAGCGGTGTTGAGGCTTACCTGAAAAAAACAGAAGAAAACGGTACAAAGACTTATAAAAATAACTGCAAAGTTTATGCAAAGGTATCCAGTACAGTATATCTTTATGGAAAAGCAAATACACGAACTGTCTGGACTTCCATCAATTTGAAACAGCGTCAGCTCTTTGATCTGGACTGAGGAAGCAGATTTACTAAATTATCTTTCAGTAGGACGAAAGGAAGGGATAAGGATGAAAAAGAAGAAACAGGATAACAAAGGATTTACATTGATTGAGCTTGTGATAGTAGTTGCTATTCTGGCTATTCTGATCGGTATACTTGCTCCTCAGTATACCAAGTATGTAGAGAAAGCCAGAAAAGCAGCAGATGCAAGCAATATGGATGATATGGTAAATGCAATTAAGTTGTATGCAGTGGACGGTGCTCATCATTTGCAGGCAACAGAATATGAACTTATTATTGGATTTGCTACTGGTGGTACAACAGAGGGAACTGCACTTAATGAACTATCAATGCGCCCTGGAGAAAATGATGCAGGATTAAGAACAGAACTGCAGAAAGAATTTCCAAACTGGGAGAATGAATTAAAAACAAAATCCAAAAAATGGGGAGAAAATGGAAGTCCTGCAGCTATAAAAGCTATTATAAAAGTAAATCCAGATGGGGGAATTTCTGTTTCTTATGAGCCGGTAAAATTTGCAAAATATATGAGCAATAGCGAAGGCTGAAAATTTTGGGATTATAATTGGGAAATGATAGGATAATAACTGAGAAGGACTATTTGAATGAACAAAAAGAGATTTTCCGTATTGCGTCTGTTTCGAGTGGTGATTGTGGTGGTGCTTCTTGCCGTTGCGGGTATGATGGCCGGGAAGGTCCTCCGGGAGCCTTCTGAGGTGAGGACTCTTAAGAAGCAGGAAGTAGCGCAGACGGATGAAGGACATCAGGAGTATTATTTCGGCCTTCTTAATGAGAATGAACAGAGAGGCTACCGCGAGATCCTGGAGGGGATCAGAAGCTTTGAGGATAAATTTTATCTGTCTCTCTCAGGAGATAATGAGATAGACAGAGTGTATCATGCAGTGCTGAAGGATCATCCGGAGCTGTTCTGGGTACATAACCGGGAGAAAGTTTATAAGACGACTTATTCGGGCAGAGATTACTGTCAGTTTTCTCCGGGATATACTTATACAGAGGAGCAGAGACAGGAGATCACGCAGGCTATGGAGAATGCGTATCAGGAGGTGTTATCGCAGATTCCGGATGGTGCTGATGATTACACGAAGGTAATGACTGTTTATACTTATGTCATAGACAATACAGAATATGTGATCTCTGATGATGACCAGAGTATAGCAGGAGCTTTCTGGAAGAAACAGGCGGTATGTGCGGGCTATGCGGGAGCTGTGCAGTATCTGCTGGAGCGTCTGGATATCCCCTGTATTTATGTGGAGGGTGATGCTGCAAACAGTACCCAGGGACATGCTTGGAATATTGTAGAGCTGAACGGACAGTATTATTATGTGGATGCCACCAATGGGGACCAGCCGGACTTTTTGGAGGGTGATGCCACGCTGCTGGCAGAGCATAAGACAACGATCTATGATTATCTGTGTCCGTTCCCACAGGAGTACGAGGAGAATTATACGGCCTCTGATGAGTTTCCTGTTCCTGCGTGTACAGCGACTGACATGAATTTCTATGTGAGAAACGGCGCCTGTTTTGATACCTATGACTGGAGCAGTGTATATGACCTGTGCAGACTGCGCATTGACAGTGATGCTGCGGTGGTACGCTTTAAGTTTGGCAGCCAGGGGGCTTATGATGAGGCATATATGGATCTGATCGACAGTAATCATATCCAGGATATCGCAAAATATTATATGGAAGTCCATGGGCTGTCACAGATTTCCTATCATTACGGCGTGATCGACAATATGAAGACCTTATACTTCATGTTCTGACGGGTTTAGTTCAGATGTGTCAGTTGATGATAAGGAATGCTATAAATATATAACTAAAAGGAGTGACTGAAAATTATGGTTAATATGACAGATATATTTGGAAATGCGCTGAGTATTGCCGGAAGTTTTATGGATTCAGATCTGGTGAATCGTTTTATGATGGTAATATTTGCAGTGATCCTTGTGTTTGGAGTGCTGAACTGTATTCTGGGATACAGGCTTCTGCGTTTCTGGATGATGCTGGGAGGTTTTCTGGTAGGCGGCGGTCTTGCGCTGGTGGTTGTACATACAATGGGAATACAGGAGAAATCAACAATGCTGATCGCAGCACTGGCGGCAGGAGTTGTGTTCGCAGTGATTGCATTTCTGATCTATAAGGCAGGTGTGTTTATCCTGGCAGCAGGTATCGGCTGGGCGGCCAGTATTTATTTCCTGCATCCTACCAGCTCCGCAGTATTTTTTGCATGTATTCTGATCGGCGTAGCTCTTGGTTCCATGGCGGTGAAATACTGCAGGGAAGTGCTGATCGTGGCTACAAGTCTGATCGGTGGTATTATGGCAGGGGTTTCCCTTGCACAGCTTGGAAATCTGGCAGATATTCCGTATGGACTGGGAATGAGTGTGGGATTTGCAGTTCTGGGTATGCTGATTCAGTTTGCTATCAACAAACCGGTTTCTGATGAAGAGGATGAAGAAATGGTTGATGAAGAAAGCACTGAGCAGATTTACAGGCGAAATCAGGACCTGAGACAAGACCAGAGTTTTGAGCAGTCTCAGGACAGAGACATGGGGGAATCAATATATGCCAGAGGACAGAAAGGACAGGCGAGAAAAAATGGCAAAAGAAGCTAAGACAAATGCAATGAGAATGCTAGACAGACAGAAGGTTAAATATGAGGCGTTCTCCTATGAATGTGATGAATTTATTGACGGGATCCACAGTGCGGATAAGATCGGTGCACCTTATGACCAGTCTTTTAAGACTCTGGTAATGGAAGGAAAGAGCGGCGGTTATTTCGTATTTGTAGTTCCGATTGAAAAGGAAGTTGACCGTAAGGCGGCTGCAAAGGCTGTCGGCGAGAAGACAGTGGACATGATCCATGTGAAGGATATCACAAAGATTACCGGATATGTGAGAGGCGGCTGCAGTCCGCTGGGAATGAAGAAACCTTATCCTGTTGTGTTTGATGCATCTGCAGGAGAATTTGAAGAGATTTATGTGAGTGGCGGCCGTATCGGACTGACACTGAAGGTTCCCCTTGCTGATCTGCTTAAGGTGACAGGCGGAAAGCTGGCGGATATTATCATGAAGACAGAATAAAATAACAGGGTACGGCTTAGCCGTACCCTGTATTTTATTTTTTAGTTATCGGAAGCGTCCTCTTCGTTGATCTCGAATACGTGACGTTTCTTAGCCATCTCATCACTTGCCAGATATTCATCGTAAGTAGTGATCTTGTCGATCATGGTTCCGTTTGGAAGGATTTCCATGATACGGTTGGCTGTTGTCTGTACGAACTGATGGTCATGTGAGGTGAAAAGGATAACACCCGGGAATTTGATCAGACCGTTGTTCAGTGCTGTGATGCTCTCCATGTCGAGGTGGTTGGTTGGCTCATCAAGGATGAGAATGTTTGCACCGGAGATCATCATCTTGGAAAGAAGACAGCGGACTTTCTCACCACCGGAAAGAACGCGTACACGTTTGATGCCGTCTTCACCGGGGAAGAGCATACGTCCGAGGAATCCACGAACATAAGTAGCATCCTTGATCTCGGAATACTGTGTCAGCCAGTCTGTAATAGTAAGGTCATTATCAAACTCTGCAGTGTTGTCCTTAGGGAAATATGCCTGGGAAGTGGTAACACCCCATTTATAATTTCCTTCATCCGGTTCCATTTCACCAACTAAGATCTTGAACAGAGTAGTGATTGCCTGTTCGTTGGCACCGACGAAAGCTACCTTGTCATCATGTCCGAGTGTGAAAGAAATGTTATCCAGAACTTTTACACCGTCGATGGTCTTGGAAAGGTTCTCTACCATAAGGACCTCATTACCAATCTCGCGGTTTGGACGGAAGTCGATGTATGGGTATTTACGGCTGGACGGACGCATATCGTCAAGCTGGATCTTTTCCAGGGCACGCTTACGGGAAGTCGCCTGTTTGGATTTGGAAGCGTTGGCACTGAATCGGGAAATAAATTCCTGAAGTTCTTTGATCTTTTCTTCTTTCTTCTTGTTGGCTTCCTTCATCTGTTTGATGAGGAGCTGGCTGGACTCAAACCAGAAGTCGTAGTTTCCGGCATAGAGCTGAATCTTGCCGTAGTCGATGTCTGCTGTATGAGTACATACTTTATTTAAGAAGTAACGGTCATGGGATACAACGATGACAGTGTTGTCAAAGTTGATCAGGAATTCTTCGAGCCATTCAATAGCGGGCAGGTCAAGGTGGTTGGTAGGCTCATCCAGAAGAAGAATGTCCGGATTACCAAACAGTGCCTGCGCCAGAAGAACTTTAACCTTCTGGCTTCCTGTAAGGTCAGCCATCTGGGAATAGTGGAGATCGGTTTCAATTCCAAGACCATTCAGAAGAGTAGCAGCATCAGATTCTGCTTCCCATCCGTTCATCTCTGCAAATTCACCTTCCAGTTCACTGGCACGGATACCGTCTTCATCAGTGAAGTCCGCTTTTGCATAGATAGCATCTTTTTCTTTCATGATCTCATACAGTCTCTTGTTACCCATGATAACAGTATCCAGAACTGTATATGCATCATATTTGAAGTGATCCTGCTGCAGGAAAGAGAGACGCTGGCCGGGAGTGATAACAACGTCACCGTTGGTAGGCTCTAACTGTCCGGAAAGGATTTTAAGGAATGTGGACTTACCGGCACCGTTTGCACCGATGAGACCGTAGCAGTTGCCCTCAGTAAATTTGATATTTACATCTTCGAAGAGGGCCTTTTTACCTACGCGCAATGTAATATTGTTTGCTGAAATCATATCATACCTCTTTTTCGTGAAATTATTGTTTTGCAGTAACTGTCCGGCAGATTGTTTATGGAAAACGTATCTTTCGCAGGAAACAGTTACATTATTTCCTATTATATAAGTTACAACCGCTTATCATTGTACCGTAAATTGGGAAATTTGCAACTGTTTTTTGCTTTTTTGGGTTCTTTTATTTACAAAAAAAAGAAGCACTGTTATAATATAGAATAAATATAGCCTCTTGACAGACAGAAATATGAGGCATTGATATGACAGAAATAACGATTACTGTTTCCATTGTTTTATGCAAAACAGCGATGTGGACAGTAAAGGATAATTAATTTTAGAGAGGTTGCAAAGACTATGTTTATTACAAGAGAGTGCGATTATGCAGTTCGAGTGGTACGTGCGCTTTGGGGAGAGAGCAGACTGAGCGTATCCGATATCTGTGAGAAAGAAGCAATCACAGCTCCTTTTGCCTATAAGATCCTGAAGAAACTTCAGAAGGCAGAGATCGTGAAGGGATACAGAGGCGTACATGGTGGTTATTCTCTGAACAGGGGACTGGATGAGCTGACTTTATATGAGGTTTATTCGGCGATTGATCCGGAGATGTTTATCATCGAATGTCTGGATCCGAAATATAACTGTGTCAGAGACGGACAGGGTGGATTGCCATGTCTGGTACATAGAGAATTGTTATCTGTACAGGATGAACTGATAAGTCTCCTTAAGAGAAAAACAATACAGCAGATCATGGAGGAGGCGTAGAGCCTCCTTTTTTTACTTTTATCTGCCTGATTTGTCCGAAATTTGGCATATCTGCATAATGTTAGTCATATACAACTCGAAAAATGCACATATTTGCTACTGAAATAACAGAAAATCCCTGCTTTGTACCTCAGAAGATACAAAATATGTCAAAACAAATTGGACACAGGCAGAAGATTATGTTATAATCTACAATGAAATTTGAGGTATATTTTACTTATGCCTTGAAATAAATAATTAATTTTCATCAACCTTTAAGGAGGAAAAACAAACTATGGCAAGAAAGATGAAAACCATGGATGGTAACCATGCAGCTGCTCATGCTTCATATGCATACTCAGATGTAGCCGCTATTTACCCGATCACTCCTTCATCTGTTATGGCGGAAGCAACAGATGAATGGGCAACCCAGGGAAGAAAGAACATTTTCGGACAGGAAGTTCAGGTAACTGAAATGCAGTCTGAGGCTGGTGCAGCAGGTGCTGTACACGGATCTCTGGCAGCAGGTGCTTTAACAACAACATATACAGCATCTCAGGGTCTGTTACTTATGATCCCGAACCTTTACAAAATTGCCGGTGAGCAGTTACCTGCAGTATTCAACGTATCTGCACGTGCACTTGCTTCCCACGCACTTTCAATCTTCGGTGATCACTCCGACGTTATGGCCTGTCGTCAGACCGGATGCGCAATGCTCTGCGAATCTTCTGTACAGGAAGTTATGGACTTAACACCTGTTGCTCACCTTGCAGCAATCAAAGGTAAAGTTCCGTTCATCAACTTCTTCGACGGATTCCGTACATCTCACGAGATCCAGAAGATCGAGACATGGGATTATGAAGATCTTAAGGATATGGCAGATCTGGAAGCAATCGCTGAATTCCGTAACCATGCTCTTAATCCAAATCACCCATGCCAGAGAGGTTCCGCTCAGAACCCTGATATCTTCTTCCAGGCAAGAGAAGCATGTAACCCATACTACGATGCTCTTCCGGCAGTAGTACAGGAATACATGGATAAAGTTAACGCTAAGATCGGTACAGATTACAAATTATTCAACTACTACGGAGCTGCTGATGCAGAACATGTAATCGTTGCTATGGGATCTGTAAACGATACAATCGAAGAAACAATCGATTATCTTGCAGCAGCAGGAAAGAAAGTCGGTGTTGTTAAAGTTCGTCTTTACAGACCATTCTGTGCACAGGCACTCATCGATGCAATTCCGGATTCTGTAAAACAGATTACAGTTCTTGACAGAACTAAAGAGCCGGGTGCACTTGGCGAGCCTCTGTACCTTGACGTTGTAGCAGCATTAAAAGACAGCAAATTTGACGGTGTAAAAGTATTCTCCGGACGTTATGGTTTAGGTTCCAAGGATACTACACCTGCACAGATCGTAGCTGTTTATGAAAACACTGCTAAAGAGAAATTCACAATCGGTATCGTTGATGATGTTACTAACCTTTCCCTTGAGACAGGTGCTCCGATCGTAACAACTCCTGAAGGAACAACAAACTGTAAATTCTGGGGTCTGGGAGCTGATGGTACTGTAGGTGCCAACAAGAACTCCATTAAGATCATCGGTGACAACACAGACATGTACGCACAGGCTTACTTTGATTATGACTCCAAGAAGTCCGGTGGTGTTACAATGTCCCACTTACGTTTCGGTAAGAAACCAATCAAATCCACATACCTGATCCACAAAGCAAACTTCGTAGCATGTCATAATCCATCCTACGTAAACAAATACAACATGGTTCAGGAACTTGTTGATGGCGGTACATTCCTCCTTAACTGTGCCTGGGATATGGAAGGTCTTGAAAAACATTTACCAGGACAGGTAAAAGCTTTCATCGCTAACCACAATATCAAATTCTACACAATCGACGGTGTTAAGATTGGTATTGAAACAGGCATGGGACCAACACGTATCAACACAATCCTTCAGTCTGCATTCTTCAAACTGACAGGAATCATTCCGGAAGATCAGGCAATCGACCTTATGAAAGCTGCTGCCAAGGCAACATACGGACGTAAAGGTGATGATGTCGTACAGAAGAACTGGGCAGCTATCGACGCTGGTGCTAAACAGGTTGTAGAGATCCAGGTTCCGGAAAGCTGGAAGAACGCTGAGGACGAAGGTCTTCATATGACTCATGCAACAGAAGGACGTCAGGATGTTATCGATTTCGTTAACAATATCCAGGCTAAAGTTAATGCTCAGGAAGGTAACTCCTTACCTGTATCTGCATTCAAGGATTATGTAGATGGTACAACACCATCCGGTTCTGCTGCATATGAAAAACGTGGTATCGCAGTTAACGTTCCTGTATGGAATCCGGAAAACTGTATCCAGTGTAACAGATGTGCTTATGTCTGCCCGCACGCAGTTATCCGTCCTGTAGCTCTGACAGCTGAAGAAGCAGCTAATGCTCCTGAAGGCATGAAGACATTAGACCTTACAGGTATGAAAGAATATAAATTCACAATGTCCGTATCCGCACTTGACTGTACAGGATGTGGTTCTTGTGTAAACGTTTGCCCAGGTAAGAAGGGTGCGAAAGCACTTGCTATGGAAAACCTTGAAGCAAGCGCAGACGAGCAGAAATACTTTGACTACACAGTTAAACTGCCGGTTAAAGAAGATGTTATCGCTAAATTTAAAGAAGCAACTGTTAAAGGCAGCCAGTTCAAACAGCCTCTGCTTGAGTTCTCTGGAGCTTGTGCAGGATGTGGTGAAACACCATACGCTAAACTGATCACTCAGCTGTTCGGTGACAGAATGTACATCGCAAACGCAACAGGATGTTCTTCTATCTGGGGTAACTCCTCACCATCTACACCATACACAGTAAACGCTAAGGGACAGGGCCCTGCATGGTCCAACTCTCTGTTCGAAGATAACGCTGAGTTTGGTTATGGTATGCTTCTTGCTCAGAGAGCTATCCGCGATGGCTTAAAAGCAAAAGTTGAAGACGTTGTTGCTAACGGAACAAACGAAGACGTTAAGGCAGCTGGTCAGGAATGGCTGGATACATTTGCTGTAGGTGCTACAAACGGCGCTGCTACAGACAAACTTGTTGCTGCTCTTGAAGCTTGCGGATGTGACAAAGCAAAAGAAATCCTTGCTCAGAAAGATTTCCTGGCTAAGAAATCCCAGTGGATCTTCGGTGGTGACGGATGGGCTTACGATATCGGATTCGGTGGTGTTGACCATGTTCTCGCTAGTGGACGTGACATCAACGTTATGGTATTCGATACAGAGGTTTATTCTAACACAGGTGGACAGTCTTCCAAGTCTACACCTACAGGTGCTATCGCTCAGTTCGCTGCAGGCGGTAAAGAGACTAAGAAGAAAGATATGGCTTCCATCGCTATGAGCTATGGCTATGTATACGTTGCTCAGATTTCCATGGGTGCTGACTTCAACCAGACTGTAAAAGCTATTGCAGAGGCTGAGGCTTATCCGGGACCATCTCTGATCATCGCTTATGCTCCATGTATCAACCATGGTATTAAGAAAGGTATGGCAAAAGCTCAGACAGAGGAAGAATTAGCAGTTAAGGTTGGATACTGGCATAACTTCAGATTCAATCCTGCAGCTGAAGGAAACAAGTTCTCTCTTGATTCCAAGGCTCCGAGCATGGAAGATTATCAGGCATTCCTTGACGGTGAGGTTCGTTACAACTCTCTGAAACGTCAGAATCCTGAGAAGGCTGCAAGACTGTTTGCTAAGAATGAGGCTGAGGCTAAGGCTAGATTTGAATATCTGCAGAAGCTGATCGCTCTTCATAG
>ENA-ORVB01001159-ORVB01001159.1-human-gut-metagenome-genome-assembly--contig:-NODE-1159-length-18753-cov-2.64328_pt1 | contig 18753 bp, 17 predicted proteins | sample MGYA00242090_ERZ509231 | MGnify/ENA primary metagenome ERZ509231 (study PRJEB26280, sample SAMEA2338798) | human gut metagenome | biome: human gut; feature: human-associated habitat; material: faeces...
CGGGATTCCGGCAAGAACGGTTCAGTCGAGACTCAGGATCGCATTAAAGAAATTAAGAAAAAAGGAGGGAAAGCCGGATGTATAACAGACAGGGAAGAAAGGAAGAAGCGTATTTATATAAAGCATTGAAGTTAAGCGGATCATTGCAGATTGGCGAAGAAGAAAAGTCAGAACAGATCAGAAAAATCATGGAGATCAGTAAGGTCGACTGGCTGACCGGGAAGAAGAGAGAACGGACAGACTTTACAGCATTCCTGATCCGTCAGATTCCGTTCATCGGATGGAAGATGTGGAGCATACAGGCGCTGGTTATGATAAGTGCGGTCGTATTCTTTTATGGAACGGACGCAGGAACTGTGGATGTAACATGGCTGTTGGCGGGAAGAAGACTTGCGTTTCTGGTCGGAGCACTGGGAACTGTCATGGCAATGATCGGGATTCCTTATGTGATGCAGTCTTTCCGATACCGGATGTATGAGATGGAAAAAGCCACAAAGCATGGATTGGCGGGGATGCTTTTAAGCCGGATGATCGTATTGTCGGCCGGAGATCTGGTAACCGTTCTGTTGTGTATGTTTGTGATCAGCAGTAAGAATTATGCATCGGCAGGTATGGTTCTTTTGTGGTATCTGGCACCGCTATTCCTGACAGGAAGCTTCTGTGCGGGATGGATGCAGAAGATAGAAGCAAAACTTGATATGGAAGATCAGGCCTCCGGATGTATCCGGATCTGTGAAGGTGCCTGTGTGGGACTTTTGATTTTGCAATATCTTTTATACCTGAAACTTCCATCTGTGTATGGAAATGCAGGATGGTGGACTGTTATTCTGGTGATTGCAGCTGGAACTATGGTGTATAAGGGAAGGAAGATAATTGCTGTACAATTTTAGAAGTAAAATGGGATAAAATTTTAAAATGACAGTATATCTAAAAGAGATAAATAAAAAAGGATAATGATAAACGATCTGAATGAAACAGATAAATATGGATAAGAAATGAATCCAAGGTACTTACTATAGAACCTTATCATAAGACTTAACCTAGAAACTTTTGTGAAAGAAAGAGGAACAAAATATGAAACTTGAAATATGTGATGTCAGCAAACAATACAAAGACAAATGTGCTGGCGATCATGCAAGCCTGACACTGACACCGGGAGTCTGGGGACTTCTGGGAGCAAATGGTGCGGGTAAGACGACACTTATGCGGATGATCGCTGGGATTATGAAGCCGACTGGCGGAGAGATCCGTTACGACGGGATCGAGATCGGCACAATGGGAGAAAAATACAGAGATATCTTCGGATATCTGCCGCAGGAATTCGGATTCTATCCGGGATTCTCGGTACAGGATTATCTGGAATATATGGCTGCATTAAAAGGAATCGGCAAAAGAGAGACAAAAGAAAAGATACAGGAACTTCTGGAATTGGTATCACTTACGGATGTCAGAAAGAAGAAAATCAGCAAATTATCCGGCGGAATGAAACGCCGTGTGGGAATCGCACAGGCATTGTTGAATGAGCCGAAAGTACTGATCTTAGATGAGCCGACCAGCGGGCTGGATCCGGGAGAGAGAATGCGTTTTCGGAATCTGTTATCGGAATTCGGAAGGAACAGGATCGTACTGATCTCGACGCATATTGTGTCGGATGTGGAGTACATTGCCACTTGCAATGCAGTTATGAAAAATGGAAAGATTGCAGCGGTTGGAGAGACAGAAGAACTGGTAAAAGAAGTCGAGGGAAAAGTATGGAATGTAGTCCTTGATATGGCAGAAGTGATGACATACGAGACAAAAATCCCAGTGGTGAACATTTACAACCGCGAAGATGGAAAAACGGTGCTGCGTTATCTGGCAGAGCGGCCGGTTATTCCGGGATCGGAACCGGCAGATGCAAGAATGGAAGATCTGTATCTGTGGATGTTTCCGGAACAGGGAAGGGAGGAAGTACGATGAGACTATATGTATTAGAATTAAAACGTCTGTTGAAGACAAGAAGTGTCAGTTTCCTATTGATTGCGGCACTTGTACTTTCGGCAGTAATGGCATATGTACCGGTAACATATATTCAGGCATATAAGACAGATAAGTCCGGGAATATCGAGGCAGTAAGCGGAAGAGAAGCAATAAAGGTGAAAAGGGCGGATAAAAAAGCACTGCAAGGTGAAATGACGGAAGCAAAGATCCGCGAGACAATCACTGATATAAAAGAAGTATTAAAAGAATATGGCTCACTGAGCCGGCAGGATATTCCTCTGGAAGTATATGTGCAAAAAGTATATCCGCATTTAGATATCATAGCAGTGCTGGAACAGACAGTCGTTCCGGACGGAAAGAATCTTTATACCATGAAATATTCGGATATCAGTGAAGAGGATGCAAAGAATGTATATGTAGCTTACAGGAAAAATGTTTGTAATCTGAACCAAAATCCCGGAATTCAAAAGAAGATCGATCAGATGACAGCACAGATACGGACCCCATTTAGTTATTATCCGGAGATTACGACGGATCAGCTGGATTATTATGAAATCTATCTGTTCCTGGTCATGATTTTCTTTATGGTGATCATAACACCGGTATTTGCAACCGAGTATCAGACCGGATCAGACCAGATCCTGCGCTGTACGAAACATGGAAAATTCCGCCTTGCGGTTACAAAAATCGCAGTGGTATTCACATTGATTTTTGCAGTATTTGCGGCAGGAACGGCAGTCTTTTCCATCATAATGCGTCTACTATATGGCGCAGAAGTATTTAAAAATCCGTTGCAGATGCTTGGATATCTGTACTATATTCCTGCATTTACAGTAGGAAAAATGTATAAGGTCATGGTTGCGGGAGCGCTGCTTTCACTTGTGGCAGTTGGATCGAGTACACTGTTCTTTTCGGCAAAATGCAAGACGGTACAGTCGGCACTGATCTGTGCATTTGCGGGTGCATTTGTACCGATGGTGATATTTACAATATCAAACAGCCGGAATATTTTGGATATTTTAAGATGTATCTTCCCGACCAGTGGACTTGCCTTTATGAACAGCCTGGAGGGAGAATTGCTTGCCAGAAACTTTGTACAGATCGGCAGCGGATATTACTGGACGCCATATATTATTGCAATTGCAGCAGGAATCTGGATTCCGGTATGTCTGGTCGTAACAGTGGTGAGCTATTGTAAAAAAGAGGCTTAAAAAGCGGTGAAATAACAGAGAAAAATAAGTAATAAAAGCAGAAAAAAGAGCAGTGTAATCTGTGTGTTTGAAAAAAGTAAATAAAAAAGTTGACAAAATACAGCGTACATGATATGATACCAATCGTTACTTGTAACAAATCTGTAATATTTGTAATAAAGTTGCAAAAAGTGAATATACTTTATTAAAAGAAATGTAAATCATTGCAACAAAATCAGGAGGGTATTTATATTATGTTAAAAGCGAAGAGACTGAAATCGATGTTCGTGCTGTATTCAGCATGCGCAGTAATGGCAACTGGTTTTACCAGTCAGGCAGCCTCTGAACAGTCGGAAGTAACAACAATCACAGAAACAAAAGGGGAAAATACGAATACACACACTGCTGTACAGGCGATATCACAGAATATCGTAGCATCTGCACAGGAGATGACAGATGTAAGTCAGCAGGTAATCGCAGATAATATAGCAAAAAAAGAAGAGGAAGAACGCCTCGCAAAAGAAAAGGCAGAGCAGGAAGCACAAGAAAAAGCAGAACGCGAAGCAAGAGAAGCATACGTAAGAGCGAATCAGGAACTGATGGCATCCATCATCTACTGTGAAGCGGGAAATCAGCCGTATGAAGGACAGGTTGCTGTCGGTGCGGTGATCATGAACCGTGTCAAGAGTGGATGCTATCCGAATTCTATCGAAGAAGTCATCTATCAGTCCGGACAGTTTGGACCGGCTGCGACCGGATGGCTGAACAGAGTCAGAAGTTCAAAGGGATATTCACAGACGGCTCTGCAAGCCGCTGTAGATGCGCTGAATGGCTCGAATCCGATCGGAAGCTGCCTGTATTTTGACCAGGGCGGTGCCGGAATGAAGATCGGAGCGCATTATTTCCACTAATATTTGCAGAAACAATATAGAAAGAAATGCATACAGGGTGGAGTCGGAGTTCTTCAGAAATTCGAAAGAAATCTTAAGAAAGCCGGAATTGACAATTGCATTACGAATGTATTACGATAAGAGGGCAAAAGTTTTTAACTTTTGTCCTTTTGCTATTGCCATGCATTCGTAAGGAGCTGCCAGTTGCCAAAGCATCCGTAAGAAGTTGCCAGTGGCAAGTTCTGTAGGTGGCAAGTTCTGTAGGTGGCAGGTCATGTAGATGTCAGGTACACATCTGAGAGGTGTTACATACAGGGACAAAAGCTGAATATATGGGGAGAAGAAAGATTGTATAAGATTTTAATCGTGGAAGATGATGAAACAATAGCAGGCGGTCTGAAAAACCATTTGGGAAAATGGAATTATCAGGCAGAATGTATGACAGATTTTAAAGACGTGATGGGAAAATTTGTGGACTTTGAGCCGCAGCTTGTGTTATTGGACATTGTACTTCCATTTTTTAATGGATTTCACTGGTGTCAGGAGATCCGGAAGATCTCGAAAGTGCCGATCATCTTCCTGTCATCGGCGAATGATAATATGAATATTGTGATGGCAATGAATATGGGCGGCGATGAATTCATCGAGAAACCATTTGACCTGAATGTGGTGACGGCAAAGGTGCAGGCCGTGTTAAGAAGAACCTATGAATTCCGTGGAAGGGCAGATATCATGGAGTGGAATGGTGCGATCCTGAATCTGGCAGATGCGACAGTTTTGTATCAGGATCAGAAACAGGAACTGACGAAGAACGAATTTAAGATCTTGCAGATGCTTCTGGAAAATACGGGGAAGATCGTAAGCCGTGAAAGTATTATGACAAGACTCTGGGACAGCAATGAATTTATTGATGACAATACATTGACGGTCAATGTGGCAAGACTCCGTAAAAAAATGGAACAGATTGGCCTTGGCGGAAAAATTATCACAAAAAAGGGAATAGGATATATGGTGGAGGCATGAAACTTTTAATAGCATTTTTAAAAGATAAAACAAGAGAGATCAGCCTTTATGCCGGAACGGTCGGAATATTTATTGTTGTAGCATTTCTTTATAATATCAGGATGGATGCGTTGAAATATGCACTGCTGCTGGTGATATTGTGGCTGCTCCTTTATGTAATAACGGAATATCATCGCTTCCGGAAGAAGCATCTTCTGCTGGAACGGTTTAAGAAGAGCACGCAGGAGTGCACAAAAGAACTTCCAGAGTGCAGGAATCTTCTGGAACTGGATTATCAGGAATTACTGGGGATCTTTGACGAAAAGATTCTGGAGTTGAAATCAGAGGCAAGAATCAAAGGCCAGGACTTAAGTGATTATTATGGTATGTGGGTGCATCAGATCAAGATACCTATCGCTGCGATGCACATATTGCTGCAATCGGTGGAAGATGAAAACCCGGCACTGCCGGAATTAAAAGAGATGAAGATGGAACTTTTTAAAATGGAACAGTATGTGGAGATGGTGCTGACGTATCTCCGCATGGAAGATATGTCCGGGGATCTGCAGTTTGAGAAGGTATCTTTAGATAAGATTCTGAAACAATCTGTCCGGAAATATTCTCAGATGTTTATTCTTCAGAAGATCCGTCTGGATTACCGGCCGGTGGAACGAATAGTTCTTACAGATGAAAAATGGCTGGAGTTTGTGACAGAACAGATTCTGTCTAATGCTTTGAAATACACAAAGAATGGCGGCGAGATCAGAATCTGTCTGGAAGAAAAAAGAGGACGGGAGTGTCTGGTGATCGAGGATAATGGAATCGGTATTCAGGCAGAAGATCTTCCTAGAGTATTTGAAAAAGGGTTTACCGGATATAATGGAAGAGCAGATAAGAAGTCTACCGGGATTGGACTGTATCTTTGCAAAAAGATCATGGATAAGATGGGACATAAGATATGGATTGATTCAGAGGTGGGAAAAGGAACCCGTGTATATCTGGAATTGACAAGGCAAGAATGGAATCCGGAATAACGATCAGACAAAAAGAGAAAACCTTACAGGAATGTAAGATTAAACAGGGGAAATGTCACATGCTTCGATGGCAGGATATTTCCTCTTTTTTTATAATAGATACCGTAAAGAAGAAATCTTAAAAAGAAAGGAAGAAAAACTTATGTCATTACTGGAAGTAAAAAATGTGAAGAAGATATATACGACTCGTTTTGGGAGCAATCAGGTAGAGGCTTTAAGAGATGTGAATTTTACGGTAGAACGCGGGGAATATGTTGCAATCATGGGAGAGTCTGGATCGGGAAAGACGACGCTTCTGAATATTCTGGCGGCACTTGATAAACCGACAGAAGGAAAGGTTTATTTAAAAGACAGGGATCTGGGAAAATTAAAAGAAAAAGAGATCGCAACGTTCAGACGTCAGAATCTCGGCTTTGTATTTCAGGATTTTAACCTGTTAGATACATTTTCATTAAAGGATAATATATTCCTGCCACTGGTATTATCCGGAAAGAAATATCCGGAGATGGAAAAGAGATTAAAACCGATTGCAGAAAAACTTGGAATTGAAAAACTACTGGAGAAATATCCATATGAGGTGTCCGGTGGGCAGAAACAAAGAGCTGCAATTGCAAGAGCGCTGATCACGAAACCACAGCTGATTCTTGCCGATGAACCTTCGGGAGCACTGGATTCGAAAGCGGCAGACAGTCTGATGAATCTTTTTACAACGATTAACCAGGAAGGTCAGACGATTGTTATGGTGACACATAGTGTGAAAGCGGCGAGTAGTGCGAAAAGGGTGCTTTTTATCAAGGACGGAAAAGTATTCCATCAGCTTTACAGGGGGAATCTTACGAACGAAGAAATGTATGAAAGAATTTCAGATACGCTGAAGATTCTTACCACAGGAGGTGAGGAGGATGAATAATTTCATCTATGAAAAACTTGCTGTGACCAATCTTAAGAATAACTGTAAGACCTATGTACCCTATATCTTTACAGGTGTTCTGACCGTCATGATGTTCTATATCATTGACGCACTGAGCAAGGGGGAAGGTATTACCCAGAATACATTGAAGATATGTCTTCAGTATGCAACGGGTGTGATCATTGTATTTGCAGTGATTTTTCTGTTCTATACGAATAGTTTCCTGATCAAACGACGAAAGAAAGAGATCGGAGTATACAATATTCTTGGAATGGGAAAGCGGCATATTGCACGAATGATGGCAGTTGAGACGATCCTGACGGCGGGAATCAGTATTCTTGGCGGTCTGGTGTTTGGAATAATATTTGGGAAACTGATGTATCTGCTGCTCCTTAAGATTCTGCACAATAGCGTAGATATGCAGTTTTCGGTCAATGGGACTGCAATTGTACAGACTGTCATATTATTTGCAGGAATTTTTCTTCTGACGTATTTATATAACATTTTACAGATACAGCTGGTGAATCCGGTGGAACTTCTGCACGGAGGCAATCAGGGGGAGAAAGAGCCGAAGAGCAGATGGCTGCTTGTGATCGTCGGTGTGGCGGCACTGGGCAATGGTTTGCACTTACAACAGAGGCGCCGTTAGAAGCACTTTTGAAATTCTTTGTTGCAGTGGTCTGTGTGATTATTGGAACTTATGCACTTTTTATTGCTGGAAGCATTGTGGTATTGAAAATACTCCGGAAAAATAAAGCTTATTATTATAATCCAAAGCATTTTACCAGTGTATCAGGCATGATCTATCGTATGAAACAAAACGGAGCGGGACTTGCGAACATCTGTGTGTTAAGTACGATGGTGCTGGTTATGGTATCCACAACGGTATCTTTGTATGCGGGAATGGAAGATATCCTGGACTCACGTTTTCCGAGAGATGTTTCAATTGTCTGCAATGAAGCCGATACAAATAAGGAAGAGACTCTTCAGAGACTGATAAAAGAACAATGTGAGAAAGCAGGGGTAAAAATAACAGACAGAGTCCGGTACAGATATGGCAGTATGAATGCGGTTTTGAAAGGAAATAATCTGGAAAAGGTAGAGCAGTACTATCCGGATAATCATTTTTACTATGTAGAGATGATCACACAGGAAGAGTATAACCGGATAGAAAAACAGAATGTTTCGTTAAAGGAACAGGAGATACTGACCTATACCACGAACGGCAAATGTGGGAAAAAACAGATAAACATTGCAGGACAGAACTATCAGGTGAAAAAAGAACTGTCCGAGATGACGAGCCAGCCGAAGAGCACGGCAGAAATGTATAAGACATTATACATTGTATTTGCAAATGCAGAGCAGATTGAACGTATCGAGTCATTTTCTTATGCAGATAAATTCAACCTGAAGGGAGATGACGGAAAACAAAAAGAGACACTGGAACAGATACAGAACGAATTTTATGAAAAGTTTCCGGATGGAACGATGGAAAGCCGTATGTTAAGCCGTTCTTCTTTTTATGAATTGTACGGCGGACTGTTCTTTATTGGAATCTATCTGGGAAGTATGTTTATTATGGCAACGGTACTGATCATTTATTATAAGCAGATATCGGAAGGCTATGATGACAGGGAGCGTTACCAGATCATGCAGAAGGTTGGCATGAGTAAAAAAGAAGTGAAGCGTTCCATCAGAAGCCAGGTCTTAAGCGTATTCTTCCTGCCGTTGGTTGTAGCAGTGATTCATGTTGCAGTAGCCTTTAAAGTAATGACAAAAATTCTGGGAGTATTAAATCTTACGAATGTATCGTTGTTTGCGGTATGCACAATCATTACGATAGCGGTGTTTGCGGTATTCTATATCATCGTTTACAGTATAACTGCGAAAGAATATTACCGGATCGTGAATTAAGATTAAGGGTTTACCATTGACTTTGTATCTTTCAGGTTGTATTGTTGTTTTAGAATGTTTTACGAATCAAGGAGGAACTTAAAAATGACAAGAGAAGGCGAAAGAGAACTGGTAAAAGTGGAACATGTAAATGGCGGAGACGGTTATATTGTAAGAGAAGCAATGGTTACTTCGGAAGAAGTTGGAGAAGCATGTAAGATGTATGCCAAGATTCATCTGGATCCGGGATGTGAAGTAGGATACCATTATCATCATGGTGAGACGGAGTCTTACTTCATTCTGACCGGACACGGAACTTATGACGATAACGGCGAAAAACAGCCGGCAAATCCTGGCGATCTGTTCCTGTGTAAAGACGGAGATGCACATGGAATTAAGAACACCGGTGATGAAGAACTTACCTTTATGGCATTGATCTTAAAAAAATAATATTGGAAAATATGAAAAACACCTGTCTGTAACTTGGATCATTTCAGGAATGATACTGGGCCGCAGACAGGTGTTTGTATTGCCATGCATTCGGAAGAAGCTGCCGGTGGCAGGTTCTCTGCATTGATTATAATGAACGGAATACATCCAGCAGCCGGTCATTATCCTCTGGATTCATAATGCAGAACCGTACATATTCTCCGTTCAGGCTTTCGAAAGAAGAACAGTCCCGGATCATGAGATTCTGGTGAATCGCTTTTTCAAAGACATCGAAAGAAGTGAGTCCTTCTTTTAAAATCCTTACAAGGACAAAGTTGGCATAAGCAGGATAAATCTTTACGGTATCCAGTCCGGAAAGCTCTGTGCACATTCGGGTGCGCTCGGAATCAATGAGAGTCCAGGTCTTCTTAATATAATCGGTATCTTTCAACATCCGTTCTCCAGCATAAGCTCCGATACTGTTCAGGCTCCACGGATTCTGGTGGGTAAGAAGCGTCTGAAGAAATGCCTGATTACTGGTGAGACCATAACCAAAGCGAAGTCCAGGTGCGGCGAAGAACTTGGATACACCGCGGATGACCATGAAGTTGTCGAATTCCGGTACAAGAGAAACTGCAGAGAGGGAAGTGCTTTCCGGTGCGAATTCGATATAAGTCTCATCGATCATAACGAAGATACCAAGTGACCGGCATACGGTTAACAGCTTTTTCATATCAGCGGTACTGATGGCTGAAGAGGTCGGGTTGTTCGGATTACAGATGATCAGAAGATCAATATCACTTTTCAGTGTATCGGTCAGATCGGAAATATCCAGTCTGAAATCCTGTTCTTCTTTCAGATTATAATATTCCAGTGTGCCGCCGACCAGATTCAGCTCTCTTGCATATTCGGAATAGGTCGGTCCCAGAAGCAGCGCTCTTTTTGGTGCGCGCTGGCTGATCAGAAGTGAGATAAGCTCCGTAGAACCATTTCCGACAACAATATGTTCCGGCGAGGTATTGGTATATGCAGCAATTGCTTTTTTCAGATCTGTATAATCTCTGTCTGGATAACTGCTGATGATATCCAGATGTTCTGCGAGATCTTTTTTTACCTGTCCAGATAATCCGAGAGGGTTTACATTTGCTCCAAATAAAATGATATTTTCCTTGTTAAGGTGATAATAATCTGCGATCTTTTCCAGATCGCTTCCGTGAAATTCTGGCTTTTTTTTCATATTTTTCATCCTATCGACACATTTTTGATATTTTCTCTTTACGGCATTGCTATTCATTGACAAACAATGCTATAATTTATTATAGTATGTTTTAAGAAAAAAGCAACGAAAGAAGCAGGTGTAGGACTTGAAAAATAAAATCCAAAAATTTTCAAAAGGCGACTTTCAGTTGATACGACCTGATGTTATATTCGATGAGACCAATCTGGTACTCATTATAGGTGAAGGGGAAGTATACAGAGGAAGTTTTACAATGAGGGCGAACAATGAGGGAAGGATACGAGGACTGGTGTACTCGTCTTCTTTCCGCGTCCATTTTAAAGATCAGGGATTTGAGGGAAATCCGGCAAGAGTGGAATTTACGTATGACGGACGGGGACTTCGCCCGGGACATGTAGAGGAAGGAAAATTCACGGTCGTATGTACCGGGGGTGAGTTTGAACTGGCTTTTACGGCAATCATTGAGAAACCATATGTGATGACAACCTATGGAAAAGTACAGAGTACCGATGATTTCCGTAAACTTGCAATTAAGGATTTTTCAGAAGCGGGAAGGCTCTTCCGTTCCAAAGAATTCTATGAGATTTTAAAATATGAGAATGAGCGTACATTCTATCTGTACGATAATATGCGCAAATGGTCTCTCGGAGAACAGGCCATGGAAGAATTCATGGTAGGGATCAAACAGAAAGAATGCATTTTCCTTACGCTTCAGGGAGAGGGAATGCTATTCGAAGATCTGACAGAGTCGACAAAGGGAACACTGACTCTGATGAAAAATACATGGGGATATATGCCGATCCATATTGAGACAGTCGGTGATTTTATCCGGGTGTCCAGACCTGAGATCAGCACAGAAGATTTTGTGGGAAATGCACATGAGATCGAATATGTGGTAAGAGCAGAGAAACTTCATGGCGGACGGAATTACGGAGCATTGAAGTTCGTGACACCATACGAGACACTCACTTATGAAGTTGAGGTATTGCAGAATCAGGAGTATGACGAAGATCACAGGATGCCGGAACTTTTACTGGCTCAGATCATCAAAGAATATGTAGGATATGTGGCAGGAAGAGTGACACTGGAACACTGGGTGGATAGTGCGGTCGAGAAGATGGTAGCACTGCGTAAGCTGGATCCTCTGAATGAAGTATATCAGTTGATGCTTGGTAATATCTATCTGCTCGGAGGTAAGACGGAAGAAGCAAAATGGATTCTTGAGAATTACAATTATAATCGGTTCGCAATCGGAAAAGATCCGCTGACAAACTGTTATTATCTGTATCTGACTGCAAAGATCCGCGGAGATGTGAACTATGAAGAACGGGTGCTGGATGAGGTCGGAAAAACATATATGCGTCATCAGGATTCCTGGTGGCTGCTCTATATGATACTGAATCTTGACAACAGATATAAGAATCCTTATAAACGTCTGGAAGTTCTGGAACAGCAGTTTGAGTATGGAATCCATGCAGTAATGTTCTATTTGGAAGCATATCTGTGCTATCAGGAAAAGCCGACACTTCTTAAAAAATTAGGCACATTTGAGATTCAGGTGTTGAATTTTGCGACCAAATACCGCATGATGACAAAAGAACTGGCACTTTATATTTCAAATTTTGCCAGTCAGCAGAAAAAATACAGTGACAATCTGTTCAGAATCCTGGAAAGAATCTATAAGATGTATGAAGAGCCGATGATACTGAATACGATCTGTACACTTTTGATCAAAGGAAATAAAACGGCAAAGAAGTATTTTTCATGGTATCAGAAGGCAGTTGATTCGGATCTTAAGATTGCCCAGCTTTATGAATATTATATGATGACAATCGACGAAGACAGTGCGCACGGACCGTTGCCGAAATCGCTGGTTTTATATTTTATGCATGGAAATGCTCTCGATTATAAGAAGGCTGCGTATCTGTATGCAAGTCTTGTGATCCATGAGGAACAGGCAGGAGATCTGTATCTGAATTACAGAGAACAGATGGTGGCATTTACATGGGAACAGTTGGAAAAGCGCCACATAACAGAATCACTGCGTACATTGTACAAAAGATTTTGCAGAGAAGACGAGATGACGGCAGAACGTATGGAGGCGATGCGTGACATCTGTTATTCTTATGAAGTAAGGACAAAGGTACGCGGGATGAAATGTGTGCTGGTAATTGAAAAAGATGGTTCGGTACGTCAGCGTATCCCGTATGATACGAAGAATGGAGCTATCATTTATCTGTATGATAAGGAATCGAGAATTGTATGGGAGTCTGTAGAGGGCAGACATTATACGGATTCCATTCCATATGAGACGAAAAGACTGTTTTATGAGCCGCGTTTTGTAGATATGTGCAGAAAATATGCAGCATCTACAGGATTCTGGAATCAGGAGCCGGAGAAAGAAAAACCGGATTATGAAAAGATCCAGGCAAAGGGGATAGATTCATTTGAGGATAAGGATGTCTTCCTGGTTTGCAGCAGAAGAATCAGGGAAGAAAATTATACGGAGGATGACTTCTTAAGTTATCTTGCTTTTGAAATGTTCCGGAGAGGACAGTATGACAAGGTGACACTTACGTATCTTGCGGAGTATTACTGTGGCGCAATCGGAGATATGAAGCGGCTCTGGAAAGTATTAAAACAATATGGGGTTCCGTCTTATAAGGTCAGTGAACGGATCATTACACAGATGGTCTTTTCGGAGACATTGTATGAGGAAGAGCATATTTTTGAAGATTATTATCTGTCGGACAATGTATATTTCCGCTTAAAACAGGCATATCTTGCTTACGTTACAAGGGAATATATCGTGTATGGACGAAGTCTGGAAAAATGTGTATTTGAAATCATTGCAAATGAATGTGATCAGAAAGAAGATCTGCCGGATGTATGTAAGATTGCACTTCTGAAATATTATTCAGATAAAGAATACACAGGTGAACTGGAAGATGTCCTTCATCAGGTACTACGGGAAATGTGCGAAAAACAACTAGTCTTCCCATATTATATGAATTATAAAGAGGAATGGCTGCGGGAAGTACAACTCTATAATAAGGTGATGGCAGCATACCGCTGTAAACCGGGAGGAAAAGTAAGACTGTACTATAAGATGAAACAAAAAGACCGGGAAGAACTGGGATACCGGGCAGAGGCAATGATGCCGGTCTATGAAAACCTGTATGTAAAACAATTTGTCCTTTATAATGATGAATCAGTGAATTATTATTTCCAGGAATCCGGAAACGGAGAAATGATCACAACAGACAAGAAGACGCTGAAAACAGATAAAGAACGTGTATTTGCCGGAAAATATCAGATGCTGAATGCAATGACAGATATGGATTCGGATGCGGAACGTTCGAAAGCCATGCTTGAGTTTGAAGAAGAAGAACAGATGGCAGATCAGATATTTAAGATATATTAAAATGAAAGGAGGAGACGATAATGCAAAAAGGAAGTGTTCTGGGCTATGATCTGAATGAAAAGAATTGTCAGATCAGTTATTATGATGAAAATAAAGAAGAACCGGAAACGATGGAAGCAGCAGTTGATAATTATCAGATTCCTCTGATCCTTGGCTATTATAAAGAACGATGGGTATATGGACAGGAAGCAAAACGACTGAGAGAAGCGGGAGAGGGAGATATTGTCACTCATCTGTTCCGTAAAGCTGTAAAAAGAAAAAAAGTACGTGTAGGCGGGAAAATCCATGATGGCGTATGGCTTCTTGCAAAGTTCATTTCCATGACATTGAAGAAATTCGAACAGATTGATTATATTACGTTTTCCGTTCCGTATACGAATGTTGATATGTCGAAGATGTTAAAGGGAATCGGAAAATATATCGGTGTACCGGGAGAATGTGTATTTGTACAGGATTATAAGGAAAGTTTCTGTCAGTATATGTTTTATCAGCCGAAAGAATTGTGGCAATATGAATCAGCATTGTTTTATTGTGATGCGCAGGAAATCCGTGCATATATGCTGCGCCGCCTGAATACAGTAAGCACCAAGAGCAGGGATATGTTTGTGACAGTAGAAGAAGTCGCCAATGCGCACATGAAAGAACTGGAAGCAATCTATCCTGTGCTGAATGTAGATAAAGCCAAAGATGCGGATGAGAGTTTTAAGTCTTTCATCCAGAATGTATTTGATAAAAAAGTGGTATCGTCTGTTTATCTGACAGGAGAAGGATTTGAGAATAACTGGTATCCGAATTCCCTGAAGGTACTGTGTAACGGACGGAGGGCTTTCCTTGGAAATAACTTATACAGTAAGGGTGCATGTTATTCATCCATGCGCTATGCAGATCCGTATGATGATGGTCCGATTTATCTGGATGGAACAAAGATGACAGAACAGATCTGCCTGCGTATGAGAATTGGCGGACAGGAAGGATGGTATCCGATTGTTGCATGGGGAACACACTGGTATGAGGCAGACGGACAGTGGGAAGTGATTTTGGAAGATACATCGGATATTGAGATCCATATAGAGACACTTGACGGAGAGGATCTTAAAGTTGAGACAGTGTCACTGGAAGAACTGCCGGAACGAACAGATTATTCTTTGCGTCTTCAGATTGAAGTCATGTTTATGGATGAGCGTACCTGCAGGCTGCGTTTTAAAGATGTTGGTTTCGGAGAATTTTATCCGGCATCAGATTTCCTTGTAGAAAAGGAATTACATTTAGGAGGTATCAATGGGCAGTTTAATTCTTTGTCATAAAAAACGGGCCAAACGACCTTTTGAAATATCCAGAGTTCATATGCGGATTTACACGATAGAAGAATTGTGTTATTACATCTGTAATAATCTGTATCTGATCGATTATACGATCGTCAATGAACGATTGTGCCGGTGGGTCGGGGATGAACTGGAACTGCCGAAGCTGGCAGAGGAATTAAGAAGGCTTCTTCGGGAGAATGGATCGATGGAAGAATTTGTACTTACGATCCTGAAGGAATCTAATATCTATGCCGCGGCAGAAATTCATAAGATGCAGAGTGTTCTGGAACAACTGCAGTCACAGAGAGACGTAGAAAAAGAAAAATATAAGGCGGATACGCTTCAAAACAGTAAAGAATACGAATCAGCGATTCTAGTATATCAGTCCATCCTTAACAAAGACTGGGATGAATCGGTAGATAAAAAGTTTTACGGTCGTGTGTATGCAAGCATGGGATCTGCATATGGTCATCAGTTCCTGTATAAAGAAGCGGCAAAGGCTTATCAGGAAGCGTATAAGATATGTGAACAGCCTGATATATTGAAGGCGTATCTTTATAGCTGTTATAAAGCTCTTCCGCATGATGAATACTTAAAAATGCTGTCGGGGAATCCAATCCTTCTGAGTCTGGACACTATTTTGCGTGATGAAATGGAAAAAACAAAGAAAAAGATAGGTGCGGATATTCCGAAAGAAAAGCTGAATGAATGGAAAAAGGAGTACCGCAGGATTGACAAACACCGTGGAATATGATAATATATCCAAAGATTTTAGTGTGGTAAAGTAATCAACTGCTAAACTGGTAAAAGAGCGTAGCGGCTGTTTGGCACACGTAAAAGGAATACAGGAGGATATATGTTATGAAAAAGAGATTAGTACTGCTCCTTGTTACGGCAATGGCAGCTACAACGGTATTGGCAGGCTGTGGAAGTAAAGATTCAGGTTCATCTGACAGTGGAAAGAAATCGGCAAAAGAATCAAAAGTAGAAAATGATGATGACACATTGATCGTTGGGTTTGATGCTTCTTTCCCTCCATATGGTTATAAAGATGATAGCGGAGAATATGTAGGATTCGATCTTGATCTTGCACAGGAAGTATGTGATAGAAATGATTGGAAACTGGTAAAACAGCCGATAGACTGGGATTCTAAGGATGCGGAACTAAATTCGGAAACAATTGACTGTATCTGGAATGGATTCACTATGAATGGCCGTGAAGATGATTATACATGGTCAGATCCATATATTGACAACAAGCAGGTTGTGGTAGTCAGAAGTGATTCGGGTATTGATGACTTTTCGGGGCTGAAAGGAAAACATGTAGAAGTACAGACAGACTCTTCTGCACTTGCGGCTCTGGAAGGAGATCAGAAGGACCTGGCGGCAACCTTCGCAGATCTTAATCAGGTTGCAGAATACAATACAGCATTCATGGATTTGGAATCCGGTGCATGTGATGCAATCGCTATGGACATCGGAGTTGCAAACTATCAGGTGAATTCAAGGAAAAATCCGGATGATTACAAGATCCTAGACAAAGAAATTTCATCTGAACAGTATGCAGTCGGATTCAAAAAAGAAAACACAGAGCTGAAAGATAAAGTTCAGAAGACACTGGATGAGATGGCCGAAGATGGAACGGTTGATAAAATTGCAGAAAAATATGCAGATTACGGAGTTCCGGGAGCTCTTTGCATAGGAAAGAACAGCAAGTAAAATGAAGGGGCCAACCCCGGAGGGGATTGGTCCCTTTTGGCTCGCCATTCATTCGGAAGAAGCGTGAAAAAACTGGAGGACATTATAGATGGAGATAGGAACACTGATAAGAGAACTTGGCGGAGGAATGTGGGTCTCGGCAGAGATATTTATTCTGACATTACTTTTTTCACTGCCGCTTGGACTGGTGGTTGCATTCGGGAGAATGTCGAAGATTGCACCGGTCAGATGGATATCAAAATTATACATATCGATTATGAGAGGAACCCCGCTGATGCTTCAGTTGATGGTAGTGTATTTCGGACCATATTATCTGTTTGGAATGCGCATTTCCACAGGATACCGTATGACTGCGGTGCTGATCGGTTTTGCAATTAATTATGCGGCATATTTTGCTGAGATATACAGAGGCGGGATTGAGGCAATTCCGGTAGGACAGTATGAAGCGGCAAAGGTACTGGGATATTCCAAAAGCCAGACATTTTTCCGGATCGTATTTCCTCAGGTATGTAAGCATATTCTGCCGGCAGTGACCAATGAGATCATCACGCTGGTAAAGGACACTTCACTGGCATTTGTGCTGGCTGTAACGGAGATGTTTACAATGGCAAAACAGATTGCGGCGGCACAGACTTCCATGGTTCCGTATATTGCAGCAGGTATCTTCTATTATGTATTCAATTTGCTTGTTGCGATGATTATGGAAAAGATTGAAGAAAAGTTGAATTATTACCACTAGGAGGAATAGATCATGAGTCTGCTTGAAATGAAAAATATCAAAAAAAGTTTTAACGGGGTCGAAGTTCTGAAAGACATTTCTCTGAAGGTGGAAAAGGGAGAAGTCCTTGGTATCATCGGTCCTTCCGGCTCGGGAAAATCAACCCTTCTTCGATGTGCAACGGGGCTTGAGACTGCGGATGCAGGGGAAATCCATTATTCCGGAACCTTTGGACTGGTGTTTCAGAATTTTAATTTGTTTCCGCATTATTCGGTGATGAAGAATATCACTGATGCACCGCTGAAAGTACAGAAGAGAAAGAAAGAAGAAGTCTATAAAGAAGCGAGAGAACTTTTGAAGAAGATGGGACTTGCCGACAAGGAAGATGCATATCCTTGTCAGTTGTCGGGAGGACAGCAGCAGCGTGTATCAATCGCGAGAGCACTTGCACTGCATCCGGATATTCTGTTTTTTGATGAGCCGACGTCTGCGCTGGATCCGGAACTGACTGCAGAGATTCTGAAAGTTATCAGGGAACTTGCGATGGAGCATATGACGATGGTGATTGTTACGCATGAGATGAATTTTGCGAGAAACGTATCGGATCATGTAATCTTCATGGATGGAGGTGTGATCGCAGTAGAAGGAACTCCGGAAGAAGTATTCGATTCATCTAATGAAAGAATGAAAGAATTTCTCGGAAAATTCAATGATTAACCGCGGGAAAACTAATGAATAGAGGAAATTTATAAGCTTTGCTTATTAAACGACGCATTATAAATAATGTATCAGCAGGAATACAAGGTAGATGGAAATATTGCTTTTCCGTTTGCCTTGTATTATACTGATATAGCAAAATGCTTTTTAAAGACAGTTTTGACAAATGAAAAATTTGAAAAGAATGGAGTCTGCATTTATGAGTGAATTTGAAAAAGTAACAACAGGACTGGGTGAAGAATGCGGTGTGTTTGGAGCCTATGATATGGATGGCGGAGATGTTGCACCATCCGTTTATTATGGACT